>Ga0209345_10006597_pt1 | contig 10480 bp, 5 predicted proteins | sample Cruoilmetagenom7_FD_187294 | JGI IMG/M metagenome (GOLD analysis project Ga0209345, IMG submission 187294) | Oil polluted marine microbial communities from Coal Oil Point, Santa Barbara, California, USA - Sample 7 (SPAdes) (version 2) | ecosystem: Environmental > Aquatic > Marine > Oil seeps ... | reverse complement strand
TGCTGCGGCGCTGGATTCGATCGCTACGGTACATTTCCCTTTTTCAGCCAATTCTTGGCGCGCTGCTGGCGGGTGTATTCAGGAAAACCACAACACATGCGATGAGGGAACTTTCCGCCGAGAAGCAAGACCGGCTGGCGGCGGTTACAGGGATTATAAAAGGCAAAAAAAAGGTTTACGGTTCGGTATTTTACTGGCCGGCATTTATCATAATTCAGATTGCCGGTATCGGATTCAACCTCGGCGTTCTGGCGGGAAGCATCGTTAGGATTGTGAGCCTGGATCTTGCTTTTGGTTGGCAATCGACCATTCAATTCAGCTCCGGGGCGGTGTATATGTTTGTGAAAATGGTCGCCTTGCCGTGGTCTTGGATCGTATCTTCTTCCATAGCGCATCCGACTTATGCGCAGATAGAAGGCAGCCGAATGGTGCTGAAGGATGGGATTTATCAGCTTGCTACACCGGATCTGGTTTCCTGGTGGCCGTTCTTGTTGTTGGCGGTCCTCTGCTATGGATTTCTGCCGAGAATTATCCTGTTCGGCGTCGGTATTATGGCTCGGAAAAGAGCGGCGAACAAGGTGGATTTCAATCATGCCGCCTGCAGCAGGCTGCTGCGGCGCCTTACCACGCCAGTTTTGGAAACTGACGGTCAAACTGAAGGAAATAACGGTATTTGTCATCTGCCCGCAGATGGAGCCGGTGATGGGGTCCTGCCGGATGCGGGGAAAACGGCAGTGCCGTGGCATGATGCGACTGTTCTCGTTCCTGATGATATTTCCGGGCAGAGTACAAAAGAGGCGCTGGAGGTGTCACTGAAAAAAAGACTGGGAATGGATTGTAAGCGGATGATCGAAATCGCCTTTGATGTCGAGGAAGACAAAAAGGTTTTGTCCGCCCTGATTGGCTCACATCCTTTGACTGACTTGAACCCTGTTGTTGTGCTTCAGGAGGCCTGGCAGCCGCCGATTGCGGAAACGCTTCTGTATTTCCGGAAATTACGGGGATTGCTGGGAGCGGAAACGCAGATCCATATTTTTCTGATCGGGAAGCCGGCACCTGAGACCTTTCTGACAAGTGCCGGGCCTGCGGACTGGAAAGTATGGAAGCAGGCAATTCAGACGCTGGGTGATCCCTTTATTGAGATTCATGGGTTGTAACTGGGTTCAAGGTTAAACGAAATATGAAGAGTGCAAAGCGATCAACACTGAACCGTGAATCTTTGAACCCAGTTCCTTTGATTGAGGAATTCCTGATGGACAGTCATTTTATTCCCGAATTTGCAGTCCTTGGTCATCCGAATGAAGGAAAATCGTCCGTTGTTTCCACTCTGGGCGAGGATGACAGTGTGAAAATCAGCCCGACTCCGGGTGAAACCGTTCGGTGCCGGGTATTTCCGGTCAGGATTGACGGAGAAGAGATTATTCAATTTACAGATACACCGGGTTTTCAAAGCCCCCGGCAGACCCTCAAATGGATGGAAGCATATGACGGTACCGAAAAAAGTCGCTTAAGCACATTTCGTGACGCACACAAAGATAATCCTGATTTTAGAAATGAATGCGAGCTGTTCACCCCCATTGAAAGAGGGGCAGGCATTATATTTGTAGTAGACGGCTCCAGGCCTGTCCGGAAAAACGATCGGATGGAAATGGAAATTCTACGCCTGACCGGTTGCCCCAGGATGGCGATCATAAACAGCAAAGGCCGTGATGAAGAGTTTCTGGCAGCCTGGAAGAACGAGTTCAGAAAAAGTTTTAACTCCGTCCGTGTGTTCAATGCCCACAACGCCAACTATGCTGAACGAATTTCGCTGCTCGAAAGTCTCAGGGCCATTGATCAGGACTGGCAGCCGGCGCTCGAAAAAGTGATATCGGTATTTAAACGTGACTGGAAGAACCGTAACACCACAGTGGCGGAGATAATCTGTGACCTGCTTGTCAAATGTCTGAGGCATGAGGCTGTTCGAACATATGCCGACGAAACCGGGGAAAAAGTGGCAAAGGCACAGGTGCAGTCGACTTATCAGAGCGAGATAGTCGCTATTGAGAAAAAAGCCCACAGTAAAATCAGACGGATTTTCAAACAAAATATCTTCCAGGTGGAACTGCCCCCACGATCAGTTATCAATGAGCCCCTTTTTTCCAGACAAACCTGGCAGGTTCTGGGTTTGTCACGGGCACAGCTTGCAGCGGCTGCTGCTGTGAGCGGCGGTGTTATCGGAGCGGGGCTGGACCTGGCAGCTTCAGGCCTGACGTTCGGTGTATTCACCTCTATTGGAGGCGCAATTGGCGCCGGATCCGCCTATTTTTTTGGCGAGCAGATGGCAAAAGCCAAAATAATCGGCATAAGACTGGGCGGCTACCGTGTAAGCGTTGGCCCAAATAAAAATGTAAACTTTCCATATGTCCTGATAGACCGGGCCTTAATCTGCTACGCTTATGTTATTAACTGGGCCCACGGGAGACGGGATTACCCGAATACGGGTAGCCTCTCAATAGTCGATCCGGATGAAAAGGCGGGCTTTGCGTCCGGCTGGAGTTCAAGGGAAAGAAAGATATGTCAGTTTTTTCTTAAAGCAATTCGAAAAGGTGATGACCTGCAGGCGGAAGACTTCAGGGAAAGAATGATTGGGGTTCTGCTGGAGGTTATGGAAAAAATATCCGGAAGTAGTGCCAGGATAATCTGACCGAGGCCGGATGTCGGCAGATAAAACAAGCTGTACAAATCCATGGTATTTTTAAAAGACGGAAGCTAGAGGAATCCTGTAAAGATGAAAAAAGGAAAGTGGGACACTTTTGATGGTATATTGAACGAAGCCTGGAAAATGCTTGAACGGGGAGTCAGCAATTTCAAAGACCCGTTTCATTGTCCGGTCCTGGGAACAACAGGAAAAGAAGACTGCAGCCTGCGTACGGTTATCTTTCGTCAAATGATATTGCCAGACCGAATTCTGGTTTGTCATACAGATGCCAGAGCGCCTAAAACTCAGGAAATCAGAAATGAGAGCAATGTCAGCTGGCTTTTTTATCATCCGAAAAAGAATGTCCAGTTGAGAATATCAGGGCAGGCAGAATTGCATACGGATGATCCATTTGCTGACGACCAGTGGGCGACTTCCAGGGTAACGAGTCGCCTTAATTATTGTGCCACTCAGCCCCCCGGCACTGTTGTTGACAAGCCCTCATCCGGGTTACCTGATTTTCTGTTTAATAAAGTCCCGACACTTCTGGAAAGCGAAAAAGGTCGAAAGAATTTTATGACAATTTCCTGTAGAATTGATTCCATAGACTGGTTGAGATTGAGTGTGCTGGGGAATCGGCGAGCACGATTTGACTGGGAAAATGATGAGTTGAAGGCTGTATGGCTGGTACCTTGAAAAAATTGAAGATATCACGTTTCTTATCACAGATATCAATAGATCTCAGATATACATTTCCTATGACAGGTTTTTCTCTTTTTGTGATAGGCCTTCTAGACTCTTTGGTTTAGAATTTATGCACGTTCTGCACGAACGTTACGGCTTTTCCTTACCTTCGTTAAAACCTCACCATGGAATTGAAAGGCGGTCGACAACATCCCTTCTTGACAGAACGCGGGAACAAAGCTCCCAGCGATCTTGATCCGGATCGATCGTGCTCTGGTATCGCATTTCAAAGACATCGCGCGCTTTTTTGCGGAGATGAATATATTTGTTCATCATCTCTTCGAGTTTCTCGATGCTTTCGATCCAGTCGTCTTCGATGGTGTCCGGCAGCCCCCCAAAGATGTCATAGCGGTCTTTCATGCGGCGCGAAATAACCTGGTACACCTTCTCATCCTGGGTCTCGTGATAGACAAGATTGAGCATGTCTACGGTGCGCCGTGTCTGTCCGAACCGTTTAATTCGCCCTAGCCGCTGTTCGAGCCGCGACGGATTCCAAGGTAAATCAACGTTAATGAGGGTGCCGAGGGTTTGCAGGTTCAGCCCTTCGCAGGCTGCATCGGTGGCCACGACCAAACGAATGTCCCGTTTTTTTACGGCGCTCTTTATTTCTTCGCGATCGACGGATGCAAAGTCGTTGCCTCGAAATATGCCGCTTTTTCCCGTGCCGGCGTAGACTCCCACGGGCTCGCCGGACAGAGATTTGGCCAGATCCGCACCTAGAGAGTACACCGTGTCGTAGTACTGGCTGAAGACAATACAGCCATGCTCCAGCCAGGTCCTGCCGTCGGTGCGATATTCCGTGAGAAAGTAGCGAACTGCAGTGAGCTTAGGATCATGGGCTTCGGGGCGGGAAAGTTCTTCCACAATGGTGCGAAGGTGCATCGCCTCTTCAGGCGTGAGCCCACTCAAAGTATCTGCCACCAAACTCATTTGTTCTTCATCCTCAAAATTTTTCCGTTGCAACATTTTTTCTGCTGTGGATCGACCCGAGGCAAAACTCGAACAGATCCGTTGCAGAAGCAGCGTCTTCATGAATCCGGACGCCTTAGTCCTTTTTTTCAGAGCGGCAGTAAAGGCCTCGGCTGCCTTGTAGGCAAGGTCAAAGGGAAGGTTTGTCAACAGACCGAGGCCACTAAATCCCACTCCACGATATGCTGTAGGCGCCCCATCCGGGTCCGGGTGAATATTTACGCCAACCTTCTCCAAAAGCCCAGCCTCTTCCAACGTCTGCCGACGCCGAAGCACGGTATGGCGGACGATGGGGTTGTGTTCGCGCAGGAAACCGGGTGCGAGGGCTTGTCCGACCGCCTGCTGTTCCAGAAAGCCCAACGACCCGAAGCCACGATCCGTAAAAAAAGTCTTATCAGATAGACCCAGTTGCAGTCGCAGGGTTGCAAACAGTGCATCTTCGCTTGCCGGTGGAAGGGGGTTTTGCAGCCATTCCCATGCTTCCCTGTCATCTGCGGGGATCTGCGTGCCTTTTACCACAGGGAGTGCTTTTCCCCAGTCTAACCAATGTCCGAAAGGATCGCGGCCAAGCACGACATCTGCACCTGCATTGAGAATATGCAGCAGATCCCAGAGTTCATGCACCTCTGTTTGAATGGGTGTGGCTGTTCCAAGTAGAAGATTTTTGGTACGAGGGCCGATTTGCAGCATAAAGTCGAGCAGATTGTTCGGACTATTCTTCTTCTGTCCCAGCCCACCGCGACGGCGTGCCTTGTGAGCCTCATCAAGGACGACCGTGCCGTACTTGCGTTCAAGCAAATGTTGGCATTCGTCCGAACCGTGGACGATCAGTCCGGTCGATACAATGGCGATGCGAAAAGGGCAACGTGCAATGTCCTCGGACCCGCGCGTCTTGATAATATGCCCCTTGGGATCGACCCACGCTTTCTTCGTCGACAACCAAACCGCGCTCGGTATGCCAAGTTTATCCGTCAGCTCCACTTGCCACTGTATCGTGAGGGTAGAAGGACAAAGGATGAGCACGGGACCATCTTCCAGAAGCGCGGAGAGCATGGCGCTTGCGGCAAGTGCCAATGTTTTGCCTACGCCCACCTCGTCGGCCAGCAGCAAACGCGCTTTGCCGTAGGTCTCCCGGTGCTGCAAAAACATCGTTACAAATGAGCGCTGCCAAGGCTGTAGTTGTTCGCCGCCGCGATAGATGGGACTTTCGGAGAGGGCTGCTGCAGCCAGATCTTCAGACTTTGCCTCCTCGAAGCGGATCTCCACACGGTCGGCGACGCGCTTGATCTCTTCGACGATGGCATCGGGCAGCGGATAGCCGTCCTGCCAGAGTGCGGCGAACTCTTCCTCGACCCAGGCAACACCTTCCGGCGACGGGTCTTCCCACAGGATTTCGTAGTTCTGAGCAAAGGCCCTCTTGGTTTCATTGATGGAGCCAATAAAACAGGTCTTCCTACCGTCGGATGCTTCGATAACCCCAGCCTTGCCGTGAATAAAGACCCGGTCTTTGGGCACCACCCGGATCTCCACGCTGCCGCTGGTCAGCAGCTCATAGAGTCTACGGTAGCGCTCACGGTGCAATAGGGCCTCAACCTCGGAAGGGGCCTCGTTCCAACGTTCCTTGAGCGCTGTTTCGCGAACATGCTTGGACACGGCCACATCAGCAGCGTCAAGTTCGCTGTTACAGACAATCCGTACCTTGGGGATAGAGGAGATCTCTTCGCCTACCAGCTCGAAGATTGAGCTACGGAAATAGCCGGCGATACGATTATAGGACTTTGCCCCCCGAAGCCGATCAGCAAGAAAAGCATGATCGAGCCTCTGGCGGCGCGATGAGAAGCGGTTGATAGTGGTTACATGAGTCATCTCTTCCGTAGTCAATAGTGCCATATCCCTATGATTGTCACAATAATGCGATGACGGTCAAGTATCAGTCAAGTAGCGCAACGAAAGACAACGTCTTGATATTAATAGCTTTCCGTTTTAATCAGGTTCCAAAATCCCGGTCCCAGTCAAGTACCCGTCAAGTATCCATCCAAAAAGGTTGCTCATACCACCGCTTGAGTGGATTCCTTGAGCCATCCCTTTCGTTCAAGGATGTCCCAGGCAAGCCTAATATGCTTTTCCCGAAACATTCGTTTGCGTTTATTCCAACCATAGGTTTTGTTGACCGCCTGGTCTGCTGTTGTGGCGCCTTCCCGGTTTGCGACCCAGTGGACAGTAGACAGTAGTTCCATGCCGAATGGTGTTTCAAAACCGGAAATGAGATCGACTACCCTTTGAAAATGTTTCCGGGTGGAAGGATGATTTTCAAGAAAACATTCTGCCTTAGGAAGGATCTCGGGAAGCAGGTTGATCTGCTTCTCCGGATTGTCCTCTGCGTCACCGTAACCGTTTATGAAGTGTCCTTCCATAATGGACAACACATGGCGCAGGTTCTGTGCGTACGGTCCATAAAGTGCCTTGTTGTACTGAAGTTTCAAATCCTCTCCTGCTTCTTGCATAAAATACATCAATTTGTGGATCTCCAGAAGTGTCACAAAAGGGTCCATGACCGCTGCAAGGTAACGACGCATCAAAACTAGCAGCGAGGCCCGCCCTACAGTAAGATTGGGGACTTTCTTAGAATGAACCATTTTTTTGGCAGGAGGAGCTCCTTTGGGTTCATAGAGGAGGACCAGCACATCAGTCAGATCCTGGAAGGCTTCTTCAATACTGGCCCGGACATCCGCCCAGGGCAAGCCGCCAAGACCGCAGCCGAGCGGAGGGATGGCAATGGAATGGATGTCATATTTGTGCACCTCTGCCACAAGGGCCTTCAGACCGGCCTCAATGTCCGTCATCCGGCTTTTGCCTTTCCAGTGGCGTTTGGTGGGAAAGTTGACCACATAACGGGGGTTGTAGAGTCGATTGAGATCATAGATGAACATCTTGCCCGGCTGCAGTTCCTTTGTGTCGCATACCGCCTTGTAATGCTTGAAATTTTCAGGGAATTTCTTCTTGAACTGGAGGGCAATTCCCCGGCCCATGACCCCGACACAGTTCACGGTGTTCACCAGTGCTTCGGCATCAGCCTGCAGTATGTCGCCTTGTGTCAATTCAATCATGAGTGTCTCCTTATATTCTTAATAATACCATGTTCTTTCGATTTTCACGACTGGTTTATGCTGGACATTCCGGAGGATGCTGTTGACTTGATTGCGTATGTTATCATTCAAGACTCCGATTTTTTCAACCAGATGCCAGGGGCAGGTGTCGTGGATCAAGAACTCGGCCTGTTTGCCTTCTTTGACCAGCGGATCACGAAAGTCAGTCTCATTGACGGCCTTCCAGTCTATTTCATATAACTCATCGCGACTCTTGTAGAAATCGGTATAGCGGGTCCCCGCATTCTGAGCGGAAAAAGCCCAACGAATATTATGTTCATCGGCCCATTGGATGGCAGAAGCCATATCAACCTGGAGGTGAAGGATAGGGTGTTGCCCCCCATGATAGAGCATATCAATGTGATTATTTCTATGAATAATGAAGAGCATGATAGAACGGGGGCAGAAATAGAACGGCACATAGTCGCCAACCATAGTGTCTGGATGACACCGCACATCAATCTCAAACAACCGCCTACGTTTAATTTCGGTCATGCCGATGGAAGTCTGGTCACCCCCCTGCCTGAGTCGCCGCCCATCCGATTCAATACCATCCGCAGCCAGGATGGAGGCGAGATTGTCGATATGGGTGATATGGTAGACTTTCGGCTGGGCCGGTGGTGTTGTCATGCAATCCTCACTTATCCTAATCTTTGGCTTTTGACTAGTTCCCTGAGCACCCTTGCGGCGCTGGCCTCTTCCGGCCGCAGTTCTTCGAGATGTTTGGCCAGATAGTCTGCCAGTTCCACGGCCAGGTCACGCTGGGTCATATCGCCGTAGTAATCGGGGATATTCATAGTCAGATGGGCCTGTACTTCATTGCCGTCCGTGTCTTTGGTAAGTTCCATAATAGCATAGAGCACGGCCCGCAGTACCGACTGGTACAGTTCCGAGCTTTCACCCATATCGGACCGGTCGAACTCCACCGCGCTCTTTAGCCGGGCTTTGTTTGCTCTCCGGCTGGCCATGAAGGCTTGAAAGTCGCGTACCTTGAAGGCCTTGGCAAAGTTCTGATAGTTATCCAGGGTTTTAGCGCCTCGGGCTTCCAGGTCAAGCATTTTGAGGTAAAAGCGTTCCGCACCGCTCAGTTTGTCCCAGTGGTTTTTGGGGATACCCTGGGGAACCAGGCACTGGTTGGCGGTGTCTACGGCAAAGGAAATGAGACCGTCCACAAAGGTGGTCTCACCCTTGACTCGCGGTCGGATCGCCTCGGTGGTCATGTCGCGGCCGTCGATGATGGAATAGCGAGTCAGCACCCGCAGGGCCGCCGCATAACCCGCCATCTGGATGTCGGCGTCCTCGAATACGTTTTCATCACGGTAAAGGCCTTTGGCCTTCTGATTAAGACCGGTCAGCGCCTGTATCTGTGATTCCACCTCCTCCTGGATTTCCCAGGCGAGGTCATCGCGGGTGGTCTTGTGTGTGCCCAGGCGTTTGCGGCAAACGAGGAGCACCGTGCCCTTGACGTAGCTGCCTTCACGTAACGCGCTGTCGGTCTCAGTGACCACATACCAGGCAGCCGTAACCTGCAGGTCGGAGGCCCAGACGATATTGGCCATATCCGCCCAGATGGAGCCGGACTGGTGCGTAAACATGATCACCTGGATGCCGTTGTCCGGCATGCACTCGGTCATCCGTTTGTAGGCGGCTACCATGCCCCGGCGGAAGTCCTCTCCCTCACCTTTGATGGCCAGCGAACGACGGCTGTCCCAGACCCAGTCGGCGAATTCGGGGGGTGGGTTTTTGCGCAGCCATGCGATGAAGAACTCGAGGATTTCTTCATATTTAACCGCGTCGCCGTATGGGGGGTCGGTGACGTAAACGTCATTTGATTCCTGGATCTGATCGGCCGAGAGCGAATAAATTTTGTTTTTATTCCATAATGTTAATGGAAAATGTTTTATTGTTTTAGTAAACAGATCCGAAGCATTAGCAAAAGATCTGCATCCATAGTTGAAAAGCGGATTCAATGCTTGATTGTCGAATACCGCCTGTACGCATCCTCCTCCACCGCTGACATTATCCCATCGACTAAGTCTCGAATTAGCATTCAAAACTCGTCCTAAACCAAACTTCAGCATTGCATCACCAATTTGATTTACCAGCCCTGCTACCAATAACTGCCGTGGGTTGAACAGGTGATGCCAGTGGGTCCAACCGCGGGTTCGGATAGGCTCATCGGTCTTGTCGCCTTGCTCGATGCGCATATCCGACACCCAGCCCTTGCTCTGCCACTCGGCAAGGTGTTTCCCTACATACTTTTCGACAATATTTTTACGTTCGAGGTCCTCTGTCGTGACTGCACGAAATTCGTATTCGTAGCCCTTGCCCTTTTTCTTAGGACGCATCCATTGCACGCAGTAAAGACGCTCCTGGAAAATGTCGTCCGTCCGGGGTTTAAAGTCGCCTTTTTCCCACATGCGCAAACGGTTGCCATTGGCACCGTCGTTCTTCCGATAGTCGCCTCGTAGTGTGGAAATTTTTGTGCGGTATTCGGTCCCTTCAACGATATGAATAAGATAAGGGTCCTGACCGCGTCCGTCGGTACGAACCGTCCCTTGCGTTTTATCCGCCAGTTGCTTCTCCGTTGCTTCCGTATAGATAACAATATTATACTTTTTTTCCCTAGAATCAGGAACCAACTCGGCAATGACATTAATCCTCTCGCCCGTTCTCGGCTTACTGATCACCAAACTCGGTAGCAGCGGCACCATCCAACCGCTCTCAGGACAACGCACCTCCACACAATAGAGAAACACTTTGGCCTTCCAACCGTTACCATCATCTTCAACACCAAGTTTGTCAATTTCAGCCTGAACTCGGTTTGCCAACCTCTGTTGATCCTTAGATAATTTTTCACGGCTTTCAGGTGAACCGCCGACGATATTTAAAGCCCCCCAAGTAAGCATGCAGGCAACCGGGTTGAGATCGGACGCATAGA
>Ga0209345_10006596_pt1 | contig 10480 bp, 7 predicted proteins | sample Cruoilmetagenom7_FD_187294 | JGI IMG/M metagenome (GOLD analysis project Ga0209345, IMG submission 187294) | Oil polluted marine microbial communities from Coal Oil Point, Santa Barbara, California, USA - Sample 7 (SPAdes) (version 2) | ecosystem: Environmental > Aquatic > Marine > Oil seeps ... | reverse complement strand
ATTTTTACTGGATGGTTGCAGCCTGAAATTAACACAGCTATCAGCAGAATGTTATGTGTATGTATTTTAAGATCCATTTATTCAATTTTGGAATTGACTATAATAAACCAACCTTGTGTATACAAATTAAATCAAATGAAAAAGATGAAACCCGACGCTTTAATGATGCAAAAATACCCTGGCTAAAATGATTTAATTTTCAGATATTAATTCCAATGTCATCAATATGGGACAGTGATCAGATGCCAGCTTTTCATCAATTACAGAGACATCGATCACTCGCCAGCTTTTTTGGGGGCGCACCAAAACATAATCGATTTGTTTTTTAGGGTTTATGGAGGGAACAGTAGGCAAAGCTTTACCACCATCTTCCAGAACCCATCCTCTTTCCTCAAGGAGCTTGAGCGGATCTGAACCGGGAGTTGCGTTTAAATCACCGGTCAAAATGTAAGGTATATCTATGCTATTATCAATAAAAGCTGTCTCAATTACTTCAACAGCCGCCTCCCTGGCATAATTTGACCCGATGGTTTTTAAATAATCAAAGTGGGTTGTTATGAACCGAATAATTGTTCCCTCTTCATATCTCCCGGAAAGGTCCACATCAACGCACATAGCCTCATATCGGCTACTGCTGGCACTAGGAATCGAAAGATTACCCTGGTATTGGTAAGGATGTTTTGAGAGGATGGCATCTCCATAGAATAATTGGGACCCTGGTACAGGAATCTCCAACAAACGGTAAAGGTTGGGGGGTTCTATTTCTGTAGAAGCTCCAAATACCCCGTTCATATTGGTCAATTGGCTGATGGTTGCAGTCATAGCGGAGTCAGACACTTCCTGAAGACCGACAATATCCGGGTTCAGTCTGTTTATAACATCCGCAATTCGCTTAAGATCCTTTTTTGAATCCATGCCAACACCATAGTGTATATTGTAACTTAAAACCTTAAGTTGCACAGGTTCTTCCTGGGCATAATTCCTTTGGAGAGATCCAAGAAAAATGATGGTAATAAGGATATAATGCATATATACGTTGGGTTAATTCTTCACCAGATTCGCATCCTCACTGTTAATAAAAGGAATATTAAGCTGCCAGACATTCTTTTTTGACTTCACCTCTACTTTAACTCCATTGTCATCTTCTGAGATGATCTCTGCACCTATTTTGGGTATCTTTTTTTCTGAAGGAAGAAGCAACCAAACAATGGTACTGCTTTCATCGATATTTGTACTATAGAAGCTAGCGATATTAGGTTCAAATAAATTGTACTCTGAACTATACCAACCCTGTATTTCAGGTTCTTCCTGACCTTGAATAAAGCTTATATCAAATTTTTGCTGGCTTACCGGGATAACCGCCAGGTTCCCTTTCTTATTTTTGGTTTTCACAGTTGAATTAATCTTTTCGACGACATTATCCGGATGCCAATGCCACATTGCATCAATTTTTCTTGGTTTGTTGGTTATTATCCTGTCAACTACTACCCAGAATTCATCTCGAACATACAATACAGACCTTATATGTTTTGCTTCGCCTTCTACATCAATATAGCTATCAAAGGAATTTGAGGCATAATCAAAATTTTCGCCTATTTTAAAGTATCTGCTACCCAGGGCTTCTTCAGCATGCCTGGGCCCACCTTTCTGACCTTTGCCATCTATCAGCACTAAATTATGGCCGGCACTACCACGGGCATATGATCTAAATTTCCGTGCCACTTCGCCTGTATATGCAAATCTTCCGGCATCAACCAGCAAATCTCTGCCATAAGCAGATATGGAAATATGTAATTTGTCATTATGCTGGTGTCCGCTTCCCCAGGGCCCAATATCGAAGAATGACCAATGTGCATCGGCATCATATCCACTTCTGGATATTAAGTGTCCTGCCCATGGATAAAAATAGGATGGACCATCTGATGGTTCGGTTCCGGATTGGCCATTTGTAATGATGTATTCCCAATCAGGCTTATTGTATATTTTTGCGCCTTTTAAAATTCGTTCGCGGTCACTCCCAAGGTCGCCATCATTATTTAATATGCGAAAACCATTAGGGCGTACCGCATGAGCGATATAGCTATACATATCCTCAATGGTCTGGTTGAAAAAATCGGGGAGGGGTTTATTTGCCCTGTCACAGATATCCTTGAAAAGTTCAAAATTGGCTAATGAAACATTGTGATAATGTGATGTAAGTTCCGTCTGCACTCCGTCTGCATATACCTGGTCTCTCATGCTTTCAGCCATCGTTTCCATTGAATAAACCAACCATTCGCCGGATTCTTTGTATTCAGGAAAGTTTGTAGCTACCGTTGCCAGTGCTGATATTTCCATGGTTAACCAATTATTGCCACCATGAAAATTTCTGTTATAGTGAGCATGGTCGGGCAAACTACTTAAGATTAGAAGTTGTGTGGCTGGTGATAGATATTCACTGTTCATGAGACCATAATAAACACGGGACCATACTTTTGCTCTTGCAGCGACTTCCAAACCTCTCCAGATAGATTCTCTGCCTTTAACAGCAGGGTAAGGCATACTGGCAATGATAAAATCCCTAAGTAACAAATCAATATATTCTGCATATTTAGGGTTCCCTGTTTCAAAATAGGTAGTAAACACCTTGTAGATCTGGCTATGCCGGTTTGAGAGCCAGGCCCATTCCCTGTCATTATTGGGTCCTTTATAATACCAGTCACGATGCCCGTCCTCACCCCAGGGGACCTGTCCTCTTACATTTTGAATAACAAATACGTCATTCAAGATCGTATCGGTAAGTGCAACAGTTTTCCCGGTAATTGGAGGTTTCTCTCTTCTCAAATCCGGAGCCATATTACCATCTTTGTAATACGCCAACAGGTAATTGCATGCATCAACCATATGGCCACTATTAACGGCAGTTTTAACTTTTTCCAGGCCTTGATAATCAAGGTTGAATTGATCAAACATATTTTTCACTATCCCTGGGTAGGATTTATACAAATCCTCAACTGTAGTTATTTTCTCCCAACTTTTTTGGGCAATACCAATCCCAGAGATTGAAAATAAAATACAGGCTAACAGAAAAATCCTGGTAATCTTGAACATGATTTATTGTTTTTTTAGGGTCATAAGTATGTATAGTAAAATAGTCAAATTTTTATTTCTTATTCATAAAAACAGGCCATTTCAGCCATTTTTTTTCTTTGGATGTTTGGCACAAATGTGGGAGATTTAGAAAACCCAACTGGTAGTAAAAGGAAAGGCCTTTCGTTACCTGGCCTATTAAGGAGTTTTGCTAAAAATTTCATGGGACTTGGAGTGTGCGTCAATGTCACCAAACCAGCATCATGAATGGCAGAAATAAGCATACCACAGGCTATGCCAATTGACTCATTCACATAGTAGTTATTATACTTTTCACCTTTATCTCCATATTCGTATACTTTTTTAAAAACAGCGATCAACCAGGGAGCATTTTCCAGGAAGGGTTTATTCATATCTGTTGCCAGTGGTTCAAGGTCTTTCTTCCAGCGTTCGCTCATCCTGTTTTCGTAGTTTTCTTCTTCTTCAATTTCCGATGCTCTTCGAATTTGAGTTTTTAAGCCTGTATTGGAGATGGCGCAAAATGTCCATGGCTGTTTGTTAGCTCCTGAAGGAGCTGTGGAAGCACTTTTAATGATATTGATAATGACTTCTTTGGGGACTGGCCTATCCGAATATTCCCTGACAGAACGTCTTTGATCGAGCCATTTGTAAAATGATTTACTTCTTATAATCATTTCTTCGTCTGAGAAGTTATCGGGACAATACGGAATATGCTTATACCCTTTAATGTATTTGTGGTCTGGTTGTTCCATTTTTTTATCCATAATTACCTCCAATCCTGCTATATATTTCAGCAGGCTTCCACTCGATTTCCTTTCCCAAAATCATTCTTGTCCCTATGGTATCGGAAAGTGTAAATCCGTTTTGTTTTAAAAAGTCAACACCAGCATGGTTCTGTCCAGGTAGGACAGCTTTATCAGCCTTCGAATATTTTATTTTCATCAATTCCAGTCCAGCTTCTGTTGTACTGGCAAGTATTAATCCTTCACCAAGGTCAGGCAAGTAAAATCCTAATAATGAGCTATTATCAATATAGATAAGTGCATTTTTCAGAAAATCTTTTAAAAGTCTTCGCCTATTCTCACCGGATATTTTTTCATCCAGTTCATAAATCTTCAATTCAAAACTATCTTCATATGGGAATATATTTGGAGATAATAAATAATCCTTCCGGGGCTTATCTCTCGTCAAAAATGAATACGCTGATATAGCACTAAATCCTAACTTTTTATAAACAGGAAAGCCAAGTTCAGTGGCTATTAATAATAAGGTTTCAGCTGATTTATCCTTGCCATCATTAATGAGCTCTTCGGTGATTGTAAATCCGATACGATTATTCCGATGATTTTTATCTACAATAATATGTGCTAACCAGGCAGTGCTATCAAAAACAATTAATGTCCCAATTCCCACCATTTTTTTGTCAAGCATTGCTTTTTTGGGAAAACAGAATTTATTCCTGACATATAACTCATATTCAGGTACTATATCATTCCAACCTTCAGGCTGCAACTTCCTTATCTCATTCAGATCATTACCCGTAATTTCGCCGAATTGTATTTTCATGTTCAAAATTATAAATCCCTGAGTTTGTTGAGAATTGGTAAAAGTTCCGATAAGGCCATTTTGGCCTCTTCTGTGTTCATATCAACCTCCTTCTCAACCGGGAGATTTCTGCAATCCACCAGCTTATTTTCTTTATGGTATAAACGCCATTTACCGTTAAACACTATGAAATCATCACGATAGCCTGCTGTTATCCATTTTCGTTGACCTTTCCCCCTGCCGAGAAGTGGATCACTAAAAGATATTCCATCAATGCTAAGGTCTTCAGGTATGGTAATCCCGGCCAATTCGCAGAATGTTGGGAAGATGTCAGCAAAATCAATCAGGTCATCCGCCTTTTTGTCTGCTTTAACCTTACCCGGCCAGTAAGCAATGAATGGTACATGAGTACCACCATCATTCAATAGCCCTTTTCCACCTGTGACGATCCCCGATCTTGTGTGCCGCGGTTCCTTGATATCTGTTCCATTATCACCTGCAAATATTACAAGCGTTTTAGAGGTTAAATTCATTGAATGCAGGCTGTCGAGCAATATACCAATCTGGGCATCCATGTAATTTATCATATTATCGAGGCTGCCTTCCCTACCTAGATCTTTATCCCCAGGTGTTTGAATAATAGGTATATGAGGTAATACCATATTATGCTGGATACAGAATGGTTTATTTGATTTTTTAGCCTGCTTCATATGGCTAATTACATATTCGGTCATAACATCCGGTCCAAAACGGGCATCTATGTCTTTCCTGATTTGGCCATCATGATTATAGGTAGAGTTCCAATGACGCGTTGTTTTTTCATTGTTGTGCCAGATCTGCCAGACAAACCATGAATCAAAGCCGGCATCATGGCAGTGTAGTGGGTAAAATTCCAGTGCAGCTAACTGCCATTTCCCTGTTACCGCAGTTAAATAACCTTCATTTTTCAATAATTGAGCATATGTGGTCCTCCTGTTAAAATCAACAAAATCCTTTCTCCCCAAATGAACTGGTAGAACGGTATTATATTTATGCCGGGGAGCGTATGTTCCGGTATAAATACTCATGCGGCTAGGAGTGCAAACCGGACTTGTATATGCCCTTGTGAACAAGGTGCCTTTCCTGGCCATTTCGTCCAGGTTTGGGGTTATATCATCTATGTTCCCATAACATCCGAGTTTCTCATAACCAAGATCATCTGCGACAATAAGCAAGATATTAGGCAGGCTTTCTTCCGGCTTGGCACATCCTTGCAATACTACCAGTAAAATAAGTATTGAAAATGATAAATTTTTCATATGGTAAACTTGCATAACCTGATTATTTAATACCTGTACTTTTTAGCTCCTTATTATATTCCTCCCGGGAATAGAAATGATATTGCTGGACAGAGTCAGCCAATTCAGAGGTCAAAACTGCTTTGGCATTAAAAACTCCAACAGCTCCCATAATTGTATTGATTTTACCAGCTTCAGTAGTTCCGACGTATATCATGTTCAAAGTGTCACCAATCGATGTCATAGCCGATGAGCTGCATTCTTCTGAATCATCACTGCCTTTGCCCCCGACGCCAATTATTTTTCGCGCCATTCGTGTTTGAGTACAGCCATCAGGAGCCAGGAAAACTTCATATAATTCAGTTACCCGCTCCATCTTTCCCGCCGCCCTGGTTCCGGCACAACAAATAGCCACATATTCATTATCCTTGATTTGACGTACAGAAGTAGGATCCATTTCGTGCCAGATAAGGAAACGGTCAGCTTCCGGAATACCCTGATCTGTCTTCCAGCCATTGATCATTTGTAACTCATCCCAGTGAATGGCATCGTCAGAACCCCACATAGATGAGCGGTAATCTACCGTCCCCCTGCGCAGGGAGTAGCCCATGAATTTATAATCGATCCCTGAAAACGTATTTGGACCCCATCGAAAATAGCCTGTATGATCTAAAAACTCTACTGGTTCCAGGATAATAGCCCTTTCATCATCAAAGATACGCTGATAGTTTACGCCATCATCAGATATGGCCATCATGGTTGCCTGCCAACCGAGATGGTCCAGGTAGTTATGATACGTCATATAAACCTTGCCATCAATTACATTGGCATGAGGTGTTTCTGTTTGCCGACCCATTATCGTATCCGTATAGATTGGATTACCAGCTGGCTTTCTACCCAGGTAATCAAAGCTACCTGCAGCTAATGCATCATCGTAAGAAATCCAACTGGTAGCCTGACTCGGCTTGCCATTGCAAAGGTAGAGCCATATCCCCCCATTATCACTAGCATGATCGGTGGAAAAATACAGCGCGTAATCGTATGGGAAATTCTCAACACCATCCATATTAACCAGGGTTGGATAATAAGCCCCCAGGGTGAAATTCTTGTCGGACATAGTCCCGGGAGGAGCAATGAGCGACTCCGTTTTGACGAACTCAAAGTTGTTTGATTTAACCTTCGTATCCGGGCTGCATCCACATAAAAGTAAGGTCAGTATTAGTAAAATATAAATGTCTCTTTTCATTTATTATTATACAATCTGAATCGCGCCAGGGCTGCAAGATAAGGCAAGCTATGGGCAATGTATCCTTCATCATCAAGATAAGCAGGCAAATCCTTTTCATTGGAAGGTGGAAATATTTTAAATTGCTTACTTGCTGAAAAACCGTTGATAATTGTTCCTGGGATATTTGACCAGCTTTCAACTCTCCGGTTGCCAATTCCCACTATCATACTGATGGAATTATAATTATCAGATTCTTCCTGTTTCCAACCACAATTGAGTCCCGCGATCCATTGTAAATTTCCAATGGCAATATCAGTGAATGCATCATCTTGAAAAAACTGCTGGAATTCCATGGCCAGGGATGCTGCAAAGGCATACATATTATTATGCCCATGATACCAGCTGCTGAAATACAGGAGGCCTTCATTATTATAATAACCGGATGGAAGAATTGAAAATGGAGATTTTTTCGATGCAGGAAGAAAATAACCGTAGGCGAAGTCATGCAATGTTTGTCTCCAGAGATCTGTATCTTGGTGAGAGGGCCATAAATTAATCATCTCTATCAAAGGAAGAAGGTAATGGGGATAATGCCCTCCCTTGTTATAGATCCTGCCTTCATTACTCCATGCACCACAATGGATATTTGCCTTTTCAGTGAACTTGATATTACCATATTCGGTGTAATCATCATAGGTGTAAAAATGTCCATAAAATCCTCCTTCATTTTCATCTTGAGGCACCTGCCGTTTTGCAACTTGCCGAGCTAATCGAATGGCCTTATCCTTATATTCTTTGTTACCCGCTTTGAATATTTCAACTGCTGCGGATATCATCATTACCAAATTTCGTGTCATCCACTGATCTTTGGGAGGAGAGGCTCCCTGGGGTGCCCCATGAACACTTGAAAAAAATAATTGCTCTTCCTGATTGATTACTGGTCCATTTATCTTAATCCATATAAAAGCATGCCTGGCCCGATCAAGATACTCCGAACTTAGCTGGTTATTTACGGGTTGGAGAATCCGGGCAACCTTGGCAAAAATCATTGAAGCTTTCAGAACATTTCCTGTAACAACATCTGTATCCCGGTCCTCGTGTACAACAGGGCCAATGCCAAACCCCAGGGAATCAGCTTTATCCTGAAGATGAGCTAAATATTCGCTTCCTATTTGGATTTGTTGAATGATATGTGCCTTCTCATTTTGAGTCAGCATATTATTGTTGGTAAGATAAATATCACAAAGACCATCAACTGCTACCATATGGCTGCTGAACTCCTGGAGATCGCTGCCGCAATCCCGCCATCCCTTTCCAGTCCTGGCCTGTTCTGCCCTCGACTGCAGAAAATCGAATGCTATCGTTTGAAAACATCTGGTCCAAAGTAAATTTCTTCCAATCTCAATAGTATCACTGATCAATTGTGGCTGATCCTTATTCTTAATTTTCACAATGTAATCTCCCGGGTTTTTTTCCCGGGACAGATCAGCAACCCACCAATAAGCTTCCCATTTCTTTCCCCATTTTTCTACCTGTCCACTCAGAACAGACTCATTTTCCATATTGACTACCTCGAAAATCGCATCATTCGATAAATAATCAGATTGATTACTTCTTATCATCACCCTTATGGGATATCCTAAATCATAGCCAAGTTGTGAGGATAAAATACCGTTTTGGGCAAAAGGAGTTTCAGTACCCAGGGACACTAAAACCAGAATGATCAGCCAGTGAATTTTCAATATTAGTTTTGTTTTAATTCGAATGTAATGGTTTTTCCTGCTTCTTCTACCTGGGGAAGAGAAACTGTTATGTTTGTTTTCCCATCTTTAACTTTTGCAGAATCATGGGTATATTCCCCGGCAAGTGTGATTTGAATCTCCGTTTCCAATTGTGTCGGATCAGCTATGGAAACCTGTAAATCCTCCTGTTTCTTCACAAGCATTATAATACAGGGCGTATTTACTTCAATTCCGAAATTCCCGTCCAATTTACCAGCACTGTAAAAAACGATACCTGCAAGTGTTTCATCTTTCGAGATAACAGCCTGTATATTTTTCCGGTTACTGATCTCAAAAGGAAGATCCTTATCCAGGGATTCGAGCTGTTCTTTATCTGCGTCAGGAACCAGGATATATTGATATGATTCCCCAGCAGGATTTTTGCCATGATCAAACCACAATTTTAGCAGATCTGCCTCTATCCTTTCATCAGGATATCTTCTTGCCACCCAATTCCAGGAACCTTCAATCTTTTCTGCCTGAAGGACCAGGTTCCCACCCTCCGGAAAAAGATATCCAAGATTGTTATGCAATAGCCAGGAAGGTGATTCAAAGGTTTGTTTGCCTTTAACGTTTGAAATTTGTTCCCGGTTTTTTACTGAAGCCTCGCCCTTTAAAAAAGTTTGATTAATCCCTGTTGTAACTGTTTGACCTTTATTTGACGATATCCCTGCCCCAAGACATATGATTTTTCCGTCAATCATAAACCAGGATTTTCTGGCTTTTAATCCATTCCTGTTATAATCCAATGCAGCAACACCTATTTCGCCATCAGAAACCCCGCCAACATAATTACTCTCAATCCGGTAGCCCCTGGCAGTTAATACAGGCAAAGTATCATTATCTTGCATGGTAGTAGTACCTGGGATCTTCTTCCAATCCAAAAACGGGAATATATTCCGGTATTCTTCGCCGGACTGGTAAAGAAAAGTGGCCCCGTCACCCATGTAATATCCCTGGATGTTTTCTGAGTTACAAGATTCTGCCCCTATCACTCTTTCTGAGCACATTTTTACAGAGAAATAAAAATCAGGATTACGCCAAACCTGGAAATCCGATCGCCAAAAATGTTTATGCCCGCTTAAAGTTTCGTATTGATTTGCCTTTTGATATGCCTCTGCAAATTCAGGATCAAGCGTTTCCATCCTCGTAATTTGCGATGACAAATTGGCTGCCTTTAATTCAGGAGAATCAATAAACAATTGCCTGCCACAGGCACTGATATCCAATTGATTTTTCCAAATAATCCATTGTTGGCCATTTAAAACGTAATCCCTCAAAATAGACACCTTATTTTCATCGAACTGAAATGGGGTATTCCTGAGAATGGTGATCCACTTTATCATATCTTTTACATACGACAGTCCATAATTGCCAAATTGTATCTGGGGTCCATGCTGATGGTACGACCAATCGGGCTGTACGCCTTCTTTCATGCTGACTACCAGTTCCTCCTGTATGGCCTGGCTGGTCAGCTTTATGGTGTCAACATCACGCTTTAACAGGGAGGTAAACAACACATTCCCTGCCAGCCAAACCTTATTCTGGCCTGTCTTTCC
>Ga0209345_10006593_pt1 | contig 10483 bp, 11 predicted proteins | sample Cruoilmetagenom7_FD_187294 | JGI IMG/M metagenome (GOLD analysis project Ga0209345, IMG submission 187294) | Oil polluted marine microbial communities from Coal Oil Point, Santa Barbara, California, USA - Sample 7 (SPAdes) (version 2) | ecosystem: Environmental > Aquatic > Marine > Oil seeps ... | reverse complement strand
TGGCGGGCAAAACGTCAACAAAGTATCTTCCGCCCTGCATCTACGCTTTAACATCGAGGCCTCTTCACTACCTGATGAGGTCAAAGAACGTCTGCTCAAGAGTCGCGATAGCCGGGTGAGCAAAGAGGGCGTACTGGTGATTAAAGCGCAGCAATTTAGAACTCAAGAGAAAAACCGAAGGGCTGCACTCGAACGGCTTCAAGCCTTTATTGCCGCTGGAGCGCTAAGGCCTAAAACCCGACGGCCCACCAAGCCGTCGCGCAGCTCTCAGCGTAAGCGAATGGATAGTAAAACCAAACACGGAAGAACAAAATCTCTAAGAAAGCCGGTTAAGTTCGATCACTAAGCAGCATTAGCGACTGACTATGCTGAGCTGTTCCCAAGCTATAGCTACTCAGGCTTCATCAGCCTCCCGCAAGCGCTCAAGTCGGCTTTGTTCTTCTGCCAGTGCCTCTTTTATCTCGAGTAGCACTGCATCAACATCAGCCGGGCCGGCTTCGTCTTCATACTCGCCACTGAGTGCGACTTCTGGGTGTAAATCACCGTCTTCATATAGCGTCCATATTTCTTTGGCATAGCGGGTTTGTAGTAATTGAGGGGCGTACTGTCCGTAGTATTGAGTGATATTGTCGACATCACGAGCCAACATCGCCTCGGCATTATTATTGGCTGCGGCGTCAACGGCCTGAGGTAGGTCGATAATTACCGGGCCGTACTCATCAACCAAGACATTGAATTCCGATAAGTCACCGTGCACAAGGCCTGCGCAAAGCATTAACATCACGTAGTGCATCATCACCGCGTGATCCTCCAGCGCTTGCTCTTGCGTCAGCACCACATCGTTGAGACGCGGTGCCACATCACCCTCACCATCTGTCACCAGATCCATAATCAGTACGCCGTCAAAGCAACCGTAGGCTTGCGGAACCCGCACCCCAGCTCTTGCCAAACGATAGAGGGCGTCGACCTCGGCATTCTGCCAAACCTCCTCCTGCTGCTTACGGCCAAACTTAGAACCCTTCTCAATCGCCCGAGCGCGACGGCTGTTGCGCACCTTTCGACCTTCCTGATATTTCACCGCTTGTTTGAAGCTACGCTTGGCCGCCTCTTTATAGACCTTAGCACAGCGAATATGCTGGCCACAGCGTACGATAAAAACGTCGGCCTCTTTGCCACTCATTAGGGAGGCGATGACTTCGTCAACGATGCCATCTTCAACCAAAGGTTTAATGCGTTTGGGTATTTTCATGGCGTTTTTATACCTTATTTTAGCGTTTGAAGAAACGAGGAGTCGCCTCTTACCAGGCTCTGGTGACAAAAATAAAATGAAAATACGTAGCTAAGCTCAAAAATACTCTCAAAGTTACGAATGTTTTTTAAAAAACTATAGAAATAGTCATCCCAACCTGTTAAAAATAAAGATATTGTTAGCATTGCAAGTTCAACCGACGAGCCCGGAGAAAACCATGCTCTTTGCAGCCGATGAGTTTCGCCAGTTAATTGTTCGCGACACATTAAAGTCAATCGATGACTGGGCACCTGCCCATGAAAACCTCCTCCTTGGTACCGCTGCCCAGGAATCTACTATGGGGCTAAGCCTTAAATGCGCCAGACTGCTGGGCATCTACCATATTTCTCCCAATACCCACCGCGCTGTGTGGGATAAATACCTGCTCCACCACCCAGAATTAGCGAGCCGAGTTCGTGGCCTGGCAGGTCAACACAGCTTTATCCGCGACCCCCACGGTGAATTAATCAGCAATCTCAAATACGCTACAGCCATCGCCTGGTTGATCTATCGTCGCACGGAGCAAGCCCTACCGGCAGATGATGATGTACCGGGGCTGGCAAGATTTTGGCACCGCTACTTTCGCGCCAAAGCTTCTGCTCGAGTAGTGGACTTTATCGCCAGTTACCAGCAGTACATACTCGAAAAGCAAGAGTTCGCCGCCTGAAACCCGTTCACCCCGAATGCCCTTTAAAACGGAAAAAGAACGGCAAGGGCAGAACTCATCGGCGAAAAAAAAGCGCGAAGGCATTAATAGCCGTTCGCGCTTCTTTTCAGAGACTCATTAGCTTGCTGAAAGTAGAGACTTAGCTAGCAATATTAGGTGGTAATAAAAGCATCGCCAATTTTTCCTTTCATCTCATCGATTAACTCTATATAACGCTTAAAACCGCCGTTGTAGGTACCATCCTGACGGCGATTGTCTTCTCCCTCAAAGTTATAGTAACCCGGCGTACAGTCCTTATTACGGTCTGTTTTACCGCGATGGTTAATCACCTCCTGCACCCACCACTCCTCAATTTCAGGGGTGATATCGATAGACTTGCAGTTGTTCTTACGTGCATAGTCAATACAATCAGCAATACGCCTACCCTGCACCTGCAGAACATCGGTAATATTGAACTGAAAGGAGGCCTGATAGCCCGCCATGATAAACATGTTAGGGTAACCGGCAGACTGAATACCAAACAAGGTGCGAATACCATCCTTGTATTTGTCATTAATTTCCTGGCCATTCTTACCAATAATCTGATTGTAAATACCGGTTTTCTGTACCTCAAAACCTGTGGCATAAATAATCAAATCAACGTCGTATTCTTTACCTTCAAAAACAGGGCCGTTTTCAGTGATTTCGTGGATCCCCTTACCGTGGGTGTCAACCAAATGCACATTCGGCTGGTTGAAAGAAGGCAGGTATTCATCGTGGAAACAGGGACGTTTGCACATAAACATATACCAGGGCTTCAAAGCATCAGCGGTTGCCTGATCATCAACAATGTCATCAATGCGCTCGTGAATCCACATCATGTAATCGATGTTGGCATTTTCCTGCTTTTGAACCCGCTCTTCCTTTGTCATGGCTTCGCGCGCTTTCTTCTGCTTCTCTGTCATTACCGGCCCGTCAATCGTGCGCTGACGACGTTTAGCCTGCCAACCGGGCTGTAACCTACGCGCCCAGTTAGGGTCAGTCGGCCAGTCATTACGAATATCAATTGACGATGGCGTGCGCTGAATAACATATAACTCTTTCGCCATCTTCGCTAGCTGGGGCACAGCCTGAACGGCTGTTGCACCGGTGCCAATAATCGCAACGCGCTTATCTTTCAAATTCTCAAGGTCTCTACCCGTGTACTCGTAATCCCAGCGCGAGGTATGGAAAGAATGACCTTTAAAACGTTCAATTCCATTAATCTTAGCCAATTTAGGCTTAGACATGGGACCATTGGCACAAATCACGAATTTTGCTTTCATGTGATCACCACGATCGGTTTTCACATGCCACAAATTTTCTTCTTCATTCCAAACGGTAGAAGTGACAGTGGTCTGAAAAACGGCGAGGTCGTAGAGGTCGTATTTCTTCGCGATCGCCTGGCAGTGCTCATAAATCTCTGGCGCCTTGGCATAGCGATCTTTGGGTACATAGTCCATCTCATCAAGCAAGGGCAAGTAGTCGTAAGAAACCACATCACAAGCTGCACCTGGGTAGCGATTCCAGTACCAGGTGCCACCAACATCGGCACCGCGCTCGACGATACGGATACTTTCAACGCCAATATCGCGTAACTGCGACGTCGTAAGCAGTGCAGAAAAACCACCGCCAATAAAGAGCACTTCAACAGTATCAGTCAAGACATCGCGTTCTTTAACATCACGATTGTAGGTATCTTCACCAAAATGGGCTAAATCACCATCCAGATTGGAATTAAATTGACCCGTGCCCTCAGGCCGGAAGTTCAAACGCAAATCACGCTCTTCGGCAAACTTTGCCTTTATTGCATCATAATAAGACTGTGGATGCTTGCCATCACCCGCCCCTGGTTCAAAAGAACTGAGCTGGGCAACACCATCCTTTCCCGGTTCTTGTTTTGATTTGGCCATAGTAAAATTACCTCAAGATTAATAAATTGGGTTAATAAGTGCTTAAACCAAGCCCTGGCGCGGAGAGTGAAACAGGTATAAACAACCCACTGCCAAGCGCTAGAAACATAGGCTTAAATTAAAAATTCAGCTCTAGAGTATGACGTGGCAAGCCGCATCAGGTCAACGGGGCATTTCCCCCTGATACTGACAAAAAGTGCCATACAAACGGATCAATAAGTATGGCTTTCTAGCTTACAAACGCGTCCTTTGCCTACTTGAGTTGGTGTTTTTTTCTACCAGAAAATTCACCCATAAAAGCAAGATTGATCAGGATCAAAGCTCGGTCATCCATCACTTGCTCAAGCCCCCCTCCTGTCTTTACCATGCCCTTTGAAATTTACTAACCTTTCACTTAAAGCTGATATTGCAGTGGCAATACACCAACCAAGGAAATGAAAAATGAGCGGATCAAGTACCGGCCAACTGTACGGCCGAATGGACCTCGACGGCAATGTCACTCTCGAAGATGAAAATGGCGCCATTGTTACCAGCATCAATGCTGACATTCAGCCCGTTGATAGCGACCTTTCTGCACGTGAAGAACACCCCGATGGCATTACCTTGACACGCTCAGATGCCGCGAAACTCGGCGTTATTCTCGAAGGCATGTAAGAATAGCTCGCTGACCAAATAAGAAGGGGCTTTCGAGCCCCCCCTTTTATGCCCCTCCGCTTTCTATGCCTCTTCCCTCTTCCATCCCCCACCTTTCTAGCAGGCACCTTTAGATTTCAGGCTCATCAACCGTCTTTCAAACCTGAATCACGCTTTTTTGTAAGACACATTAACGCCAGCTCAACCATGTGATCCTTTCAGCTACAACCTCATTAACGCTCACGACTACTCTGTACTCAACTTGCATAAAACAACAAAAAGCGCTCTAATTGAGAAAAAATAATCACACGCAGTTTTAAGAACAGCAAAATCATCGCAATCACACACATTCATCAAAACCCCATATTCAAGATTTATAAAAATCGGCCGACAGGCTTCACCAATTTATTTAATTAAAAAAGGCTAGAATCCAAAATAACTAACAAAACAAGGAGAGAGGCATGAGATTAACGACACCCCGCATACCCCCAGTTGAACCAGAAAACTGGACCAAAGAACAAAGTCAGGCGCTGGGAATGGACATTCAAGAACTACAAGCCAGTATCGGCTCACCTGACACAATTTTTAATATTGTTAAAACCCTCATACGCTACCCCGACCTGTTTAAAGCTTGGCTCGGCTTTGCTAATCACGTTATGTTTAACTCTAGCCTTGCACCCAGGGACCGAGAAATAGTCATTTTACGCATCGGCTAGCTATGCCAGTCAGGTTATGAGTTTGGCCAACATATTGTTATTGGCCGCGATGCCGGATTAAACGATGGTGAAATAAAAGCCATCGCAGAGGGAGATAACGCGCCCAACTGGTCCGAAGCAGAGCGTACCTTAATTAAAGCCACCGACGAATTGCACGCCGATGCGTTTATCAGTGACGCCACCTTTACAGAATTGCAAAAACACTTCGACGAAAAACAAATACTCGATGTAATCTTTGCCGTCGGTCAATACAATATGGTGTCGATGGCTCTCAATACCACTGGGGTGCAACTTGACGAGGGCATACCTGAATATCAGAGCTTTCTCGAAAAATAAAAGTCGTAGTAAATATCCGATTAACATATGACACTTGAAGTCGACGACGGCCTTGCCCTCATCACCCTTAACCATCCTGATGATGGGCAAACCAGAACTGAAGCGTTAAAGCGCCAAGTTATTGCAACACTTCAGTATTTAAGCAAGTAATATAGCAAAGCTACGGCGCGAGGTGACATTAAGAATGCACTGACGACAATGGGTAAGATAACGAGGCCGAGGTAAATTTCGGCCTCGATTCAATGCTATATTGGCTCTAGCCAGGTCAAAAGTGTGGCCTTGATATTTTTATGTAGAAAAATCCTAGTTTACAGTAATCAGGCTACTTTCTTAAAAAATTAATTGCTCTTCAGTCTGCTCAATGGGCAGTATGTGCGGGGAAAGCTTAATGATTAATCGCAAACATCATAAAATTGTATTTTCTTTTTTCATGTCATTACTAATGTCATGCATCATGTCTTTAGTCATCAGTATTTTTAATGTTGGCTTGGTCAGCAACATTATTCATATTTGGCTAAAGGCGTGGGCTTTTGCATTTACTGTCGCATTCCCAACAATAATTGTAGTTTCACCACTCGTCCATAAACTTGTCAGCTTAGTTCTAAAAGAAGAAGACAATTCCGTGTAGGGTAATCCCCCCGAAAAATAACTGAGGTTGAAGGTGGAATTTTCTCGCAACCTATACGCAGGAGATCCACATGAAAAAATCTCGATATTCAGACAGCCAGAACATGGCCATACTCAAACAAGCAGAGACCGGCAGCCCAGTACCAGAGCTGTGTCGAGAGCACGGCATGAGCTCGGCAACATTCTATAAGTGGCGCAGCAAATACGGCGGCATGGACGCGTCGATGATGAGCCGACTCAAGGAACTAGAGGATGAAAATCGGCGGTTAAAGAAGTTGTTGTAATACGGACGTTCCTCAGTTTCACTTTAGACCTTAAGCTCACTGGTCGCTGGCCTTGGCAAAAAGCCAGTGATAGCGCGAAGAAAGCACAGTAATGAAAGCAAGTCTTTTTTCTACATTACTCCATTTTTCGCCACACGCGCTTATTGAGAACCACTGTATTTAAAGAACCACTGAAAAGTGTAAAAGGTGACGCCTTCAATATAGCTTTGGCCAAGACGATCAATAGCTTATACAAGCAGAAGCCCTAATAGGAAAATAGGCCCTGGCGTGGCCTCGACAATCTAGAGCGAGCGACATTAAGTCGGCTGGATTGGTTTCATCACCGTTGGTTACCACGACCGAGTGGCGATCTTCCACCAGCTGAATTTAAGATGATGTCTTATCAGAAAACGGGGTCAAGCAATATTGCATGACGCCAATACAATTGCCGGCAATAAATACGGGGCGACCCAATTGACCATCTATAACCCCTTGAGTACGCTACGCGCTAAACCATCTTTCGGGTTTCATAAACACTGTAGGTCGCCTCTGAATTTTGTCACTTTAACGCCCTATTACTCAACATCAAAAAATTATGATTCAATTTTGTCCTGAGTTTTGTTGTCAAAATCACTGGCACTGTGCCGCTCATGAAGCTGGGTCTCTAACGGTCCCCAGTTGCAATTCACCATTTTCCCACGCTGCACGGCCTTTCGTGCAGCCACTTTTTCAGCCCATCGCTTAAGATGACTGTACGTATCTGTACTGAGAAACTCAGAGGCGTCATAAATGCCACCGAGCACCAACAGGCCATACCAAGGCCAAATAGCGATATCGGCAATCGTGTACGCATCACCACACATATACTCTTTGTCCGCCAGATGGCGGTCTAGCACATCCAACTGCCGCTTTACCTCCATGGTATAGCGGTCAATGCAGTATTCAATCTTGATTGGAGCATAAGTATAAAAATGACCGAACCCACCTCCTAGGTAGGGGGCACTGCCCATTTGCCAGAACAACCACGACAAACATTCGGCACGTTCAGCCGGGGCGGAGGGCAATAACGCATCAAACTTTTCTGCTAAGTACAGCAGTATGGCACCGGACTCAAAAATTCGCGTTGGCGACTTTGTAGTTTGATCAAGTATGGCGGGGATTTTAGAATTTGGATTGACCTCAACAAAGCCACTGCCAAATTGCTCACCCTCACTGATATCGATTAAGTAGGCATCGTACTCCGCTCCACTCTTACCCAGGGCCAGCAGCTCCTCTAACATAACAGCAACCTTCACCCCGTTCGGAGTAGCTAGGGAGTAGAGCTGTATTGGGTGCTGGCCTATAGGCAGTGGTTTTTCATGGGTTGGCCCGGCGATGGGTCTATTAATACTAGCCCAACGCCCACCGCTTTCGGCATTCCATGTCCAAACCTTCGGCGGTGAGTATTTTGAGGGTTTATTCATTATTGCCAGCCTCTTTAATTATCAAGTTTTACAGCATAATCGTGCATAAATATACACGCTCTGACACCCAATTCAATAAAGAATAAACACTTAGTGACAATCAGGGGCCAACTGTTAACACATCGAGATCAACTAACAAGCAATTACTTTTCGTAGTGCTTGTCCCCGTTAAAATAGGGCTCTATTCTTATTATTACTCGGTGTATGGTTTTTCAATAATACAGTGAGTGACGGCTACTGCGACTGACTCTTGAACAGGTCGTACGCGGGAATACAAACAATGATTATAAAGGTGAATTTATGAATAAGCTTCAACAATCTTGCATGCGATCTTTGATTTTATTAGGCGCCAGCCTCTTATTAACAACGGCTCATGCAGAGCAAGCAACGATGCGTTTGCCGGTAAGTCTCAATTCAGTCATGGTGGCGATGGTCAATCAGGCCGCTGATCCAATCTGGGTTGCAGCTTGGCATAATCCAGAAACTGACAAAGAATGGCGTGAACTGGATCGCCGCGCTGTGCAACTCGAACTTGCCGGTGCCTTGTTGGGCATACCCGGCACGGGCCCAATGGATGTTGAGTGGGCTAGCAATGAGAAATGGCAAAAATGGGCGAACCAGCTACGTGAAGTTGGTGCCGGTGCGGTTGTCGCTGTTGAAGCTCGTGATCTGGCGGCAATATCAAGGGTTGGCGATGTCCTCGTAGAAATCTGCGAAGGTTGCCATATCGACTTCAAACCGGCACTACCTACCGGTGGAAAGTTTGGCGAGCTATCACCCACTGCCAAAGACTTCGAGGAATAATTAACTATATTGGGCCAGTCCTCTCGGAACTGGCCCAATATCAGCAAGCAAGCCTACGCGCATTAAATCTGCCTTCTTAAAATTCTTCTTTAGAAGAGAGTGTCTTCAATTACATCTTCGTCGCGGTCACTAGCAAGGCCGCCGCTTTCATACTCACACCACTATCGCTCTCGTGTGATTCAAGCAACTTAGCCATATCAAGTGCAATCCGCGCACGGGTTTCTTCGTCAGCTTCTGCGTTATTAATGGCACTACCCGATGGCGCCAACTGCATGAGAAAACTCGAAGCCTCATCGACATCCCCTCCCAATACAAATGGCGTTTGAAAGGATTCGACAGAAATATTGGCAAAACCGGCTGCGCCAAGAATATCTCTGACACGTGACGCCTCACTTAGCGAGAAAGGGCCCGGCTCATCACTACCCGGCGGTGGGGGCAAGCTAAGATGTTTAGCAACCACCTGTAATGGCAAACCCACCCAGGCATTTTGATCGCGGGGGGCCCAGCAAATAAAGGCCAGGCGACCACCCGGTTTTAGGGACGAATAAATATTTTTGAACGCACCGACAGGATCATCAAAAAACATGACGCCGAAACGAGAAAAAACCAGATCGTAGTTGTCGACAGGGAAGGCCTTTGTCTGCGCGTCGCCGCACTCAAAAGTAACATTGGCAACACCCTTCTCCAGCGATTTTTTTTCTGCCGCTTCAACCATAGCAAGGGAAATATCGACTCCATTTACCTGCCCTTTAGGCCCGACTTTTTGTGCTAATTCAATGGTGGTTTCACCACAGCCAAAACCGATATCGAGAATGCGCTGGCCCGATCGAATTCCCCCTGCATCGATTGCCTGCTGGCCAAAAATTGTTAGGCTAGACTCCAGCCTGGCCTCTCGACTCACCCAGTTTTTACCACCGTTGCCGTTCCAAAACTCGGCCATTCCCGCATTAGGTTGGTCTGTCATTATTAATCCTCTCAAAAATATTGAATTCAGCGTGCGCTTCTATTTGAATACCAAAATACCAAGATGCTTGAGCCGCTTCTCATTGAGCGGCAAAAAACGCCGTCACAAAAGCAGTCTAACACTGCAAGGCTCATACGCTTTTTAGCGGGCTTAATTCAACACCAAACAATGAGCCCTACAAAAAGACAGTTCTACTTGCTATCAACGGTAAATTTTCAATCACACCGAGGAAAACACTTTACGCTCGTGTATTCATTAAGCCCTTAGTGTATGGCAATCCGCACACCAATCAATACACGTGATGATAGCTAAGCGTTTCATGAAGAGCGCTCCCATACTGGGAGATAATAAACGGCACCGTTTGTTATGCGCTACCAACACTGTGATGTAAGCGCGGATCGCGAAAGCCATACCAAGCCACTAGCGCCGCCAATAAACACAATCCCGAGGCGACATTAAAGATATATGTCGCACCCTGCGCCCAGAAGTGGCCGGCAAGATAAGAGCCGCTAGCCCCGCCAATACCAAAACTAATCGCCCCGTACAGCGCCTGGCCACCGGCCTGAGTGCCGCCCTTAAACAGACGACGTATGGATTCAATTGACGCCGCATGAAAGGTGCCAAATGTAAACGCATGCAAACATTGGGCGATGATCAGCAGCCATAGCCACTCACTGCCATTGCCGACCATATACCAGCGCAGAGCTGCCAACAGCAAACTGGCAATTAGCACAAAGCGCACGCCGAGCTTGAGTAACAGCGTGTGCATCACCATAAAAATTAAAACTTCT
>Ga0209345_10006592_pt1 | contig 10484 bp, 9 predicted proteins | sample Cruoilmetagenom7_FD_187294 | JGI IMG/M metagenome (GOLD analysis project Ga0209345, IMG submission 187294) | Oil polluted marine microbial communities from Coal Oil Point, Santa Barbara, California, USA - Sample 7 (SPAdes) (version 2) | ecosystem: Environmental > Aquatic > Marine > Oil seeps ... | reverse complement strand
AGTATTAATTTTAATGGTGAGCACGTAAATCTCGATTCTTATCAGAGCCGCCAAAGTCGTGTTGCTGTTGTCAAGCTGGGCGGACAAATTCGTCTTTATTCTGATCGCTAACGCGTTCTGTTTCTTCCCTCCCAATCAACTAAGTGAAACCTTTCCATGAGTGGCAGCAGTCATCAAATCGTACGCCGTAAAACCCGTAAAATCTGGGTGGGAGATGTTCCTGTCGGGGGCGATGCGGCCATCACTGTGCAGAGCATGACCAATACGGACACCCGTGACGTTGAGGCCACCATGGTTCAGATTCGCGATCTCGAAGAAGCAGGTGCCGATTTAATACGGGTGTCTGTTCCTTGCATGGAATCTGCCGAAGCATTTAAAAGCATTAAAGAGCAAGCAAAAGTACCGCTCATTGCGGATATCCACTTTGACCATACCATTGCTCTAAAAGTCGCAGAGTACGGCGTAGATTGCCTTCGCATCAATCCAGGTAATATTGGCAAGGAAGAACGTATTAAAGAAGTGATTGCCTGCGCCAGAGATAAAAACATTCCTCTACGCATCGGTGTCAATGCGGGCTCATTAGAGAAAGACCTGCAGCGTAAATACGGTGAGCCTACCGCTGAAGCACTGGTGGAGTCGGCGATGCGCCATGTGGACATTCTGGATCGCCATGATTTTCAGAATTTCAAGTTGAGCCTGAAAGCCTCCAACGTGTTTATGACCGTCGATGCCTATCGCTTGATATCACAGCAAATCGATCAGCCTCTGCATCTGGGTGTTACCGAGGCGGGTGTTTTTCGTGCAGGTACAGTGAAATCATCCATAGCCCTCGGTGCGCTTCTAATGGAAGGCATTGGTGATACCTTGCGTATTTCTCTGGCAGCCGACCCGGTTCAAGAAATTAAAGTGGGGTTTGATATCCTCAAAAGTCTGAATTTAAGAAAGAAAGGCGTTAATTTTATCGCCTGCCCAAGCTGTTCCCGGCAAGAGTTTGATGTTATTTCCACCATGAATGAGCTTGAAGCGCGCCTGGAAGATGTGAAAGAGTCCATTGATGTGGCGGTGATTGGTTGTAAGGTGAATGGGCCGGGTGAAGCAAAGGAAGCAGCCATTGGTGTTGCTGGGGCCAGCCCAGCGAATTTGATCTATCGAGATGGTCAAAAAAGCCACAAAGTGGACAAAGAGTCTTTAGTCGATGAAATTGAACGAATGGTGCGCGAAAAAGCCGCTACATTAAGTTCTGATTCTTAAGTAAACTCCACCTTCCCTGCTAACGAGTAAAAAATTCTCTGAAAGGTTTTCTGTTTTGGCGAAACGCATAAAAGCAATTCGTGGCATGCATGATATTTTGCCCGATAAAACGGGCCTTTGGCAGTACCTGGAAAACACGCTGTCTCAGGTTCTACATAGTTATGGCTATGGCGAAATTCGCATGCCGATTATTGAAGTCACTGAGCTTTTCAAACGCTCGGTGGGTGAAGTTACCGATATTGTCGAAAAAGAAATGTATACCTTCGCTGATCGCAATGACGAAAGCCTCACATTGCGACCAGAAGGAACTGCAGGTTGTGTGCGTGCCGCCGAGGAAAATGGATTGCTGTTTAACCAGGTTCAGCGCTTATGGTACCGGGGGCCAATGTTTCGTTACGAGCGGCCTCAAAAAGGGCGCTATCGTCAATTCCACCAGCTGGGTGTGGAAGCCTTTGGCATGGCAGGCCCTGATATTGATGCTGAGCTTATTCTGATGAGCGCCAGGTTTTGGCAAGAGCTGGGAATATATGAACACCTTAGCCTGCAGTTAAATTCCATTGGCACTAAAGAGTGCCGACTGCGCTATAACGCAGCTTTAGTGGAATTTCTTAGCGAAAGAGCGGATCAGTTGGACGCCGATAGCCAAGAAAGACTCAATAAAAACCCCTTGCGCATACTCGATAGCAAAAACCCGGAAACTCAGGCCTTGTTAAATGAGGCCCCCGTATTGCTTGATTTTATCGATGAAGTATCACGTGATCACTTGGAAAAGTTGTGCGGTATCCTGGATGCAAATGGCATTCGATACGAATTGAACACACGCTTGGTTCGGGGTTTGGACTATTACAGCAAAACTGTATTTGAGTGGGTGACGGATGCACTCGGCGCGCAAGGTACGGTGTGTGCAGGTGGTCGATATGATGGCTTGGTGGAGCAGCTCGGTGGTAAGCCAACACCGGCAGTGGGTTTCGCTATGGGTATGGAAAGGTTTATCTTGTTGCTGGAAAATATTTTCAAGCCAACTGACACGGCGCCCGTTATTGACCTATATTGTATAGCGTTTGGTTTTGAAGAGAAAAAAGCGCAAATGCTTCTCGCCGAAAAATTGCGTCGTTTTTGTCCAGGTATAGTGGTGGTTACACATTGCGGAGAAGGCAGCTTGAAGAACCAGCTAAAAAAGGCTGATAAATCTGGCGCACGTTTTGCCCTGGTTACCGGAGAGGAAGAGCTGGAAAATAATACGGTGACGCTGAAACCCTTGCGTGAGCGGAGCGAGCAAAAAGCTTTCTCCGTAGATGACCTTGCAGTGCTTGCTGCCGCGATTATTCGTTAAAATTTTAGAGTTTGGTCTTTTTTTTAAAAAATTTTGCACCAGCTGTATGCCTTGCCTATACAAAAGGCTTTTTGCAGCGTTTTTAATGCAATCATATAAGACACTTAGGAGAGAGCTGTGGAAACATATACTACCGAAGAGCAACAGGTAGACGCCATTAAGAAATGGTTTAAACAAAATGGCGCATCCACTTTGCTCACCGTTGCTATTGGTCTTTCTCTGGTGTTTGGATGGCAGGCTTGGACCCGCTCTCAGGAAGAAAAACAGCAAGCGGCATCGGTCTTATATCAAGATATGATTGAAGCGTTGGCTTTGGTGAAAAATCCCGCCGAGGCTGAAAAACAGTCCAGCACAGTGCGTCATCTCGGTGGGCAGCTTATTGAAGAGTATCCCAGTATCCAGTATGCCCACTTTGCTGCACTCGCTATCGCAAAGCTTGAGGTGGAAAAAGGAGACCTTGCAGCCGCTACTGAGCGTTTGCAATGGGTGGTAGAGCAAGAAACGGGTAAACCGCTTGGTAATGTTGCCAAAGTCAGGTTGGCACGTGTGCTTTCAGCGCAGGAGAAGTACGACGAGGCGCTAAAGCTTTTATCTGACCCACTTGATCCGTCCATTAGAGTCTTGGCTGAGGAAGTTAAGGGTGATATCTACGTTCAAATGGGTGAGGAATTTGAAGCGAGAGCGGCCTACCAGAGAAGTATTGATGTCGCCACAAGTGATGGCGCACAGAAGGACAGCCTGGTTCAAATGAAGCTTGATGACTTGACGGTGGCTTCTGAGTAAGCGGCCACGGCGCCTCTTATTAATATAAATACTAAAGAATTATTTAACTAATGATAGAAAACTTACATAACACCTGTGTTCGGCTTGCCTTCGTCGCCCCTCTTTTTATTCTCGGGGCATTTTTGCAAGGGTGTAGCCTTCAGCCTTTGATAAAGGAGTTTCCTGTCTCGGACGGCCCCAGGGTTGAGCAGGTGTGGAGCACTCAAGTTGGAGACGGGGTGGGCAAGTATTACTCCAAGCTGATGCCAGTTGTCACCGAAAAAACCATCTACGTAGCCGATACAAAGGGTGTAGTGCTTGCAGTTGACCGGCGAAGTGGGGATGTTGTTTGGAAGAAAGCCTTGGATGTTTCCATTGGTGGTGGTCTATTTGCGGGCTACGGGCTGGTGTTGTTGGGTAGCAGTGACGGCGAGTTATTGGTGCTAGATCAGCGTAACGGTGAAGAGAAGTGGCGCGTTGGTCTGAGCGGTGAGATTCTGGCTCCCCCTCAATCTAATGGCAAACTGATAGTGGTTCAAACCTCCGATGGTAGTCTTTACGCGCTGGATGCAGCGGCAGGGCAGCAAAAGTGGGTGTACAAAACAGTGGTTCCTGCTCTTAGTTTAAGGGGAACCAGTACTCCACACATTATGGAAAATCAGGTTCTTGCTGGCTTTGCCAATGGTAAGTTTGTCTCCATTTCTCTGGATACCGGAATTCCGAAGTGGGAGGCCGTTGTAGCCTTACCGCAGGGTCGATCCGAGCTGGAGCGTATTGTTGATGTGGACGGACGCTTCGTGATTGATGGTGAGATAGCCTATGTGAGTGCTTATCAAGGCAAGGTAGTCGCTATTGAACTTTCCTCTGGGCGAATATTATGGAACAGAGAGCTATCCAGCCATGTGGGTTTGGAGTCAAGCCTTTCGAATCTCTACCTCAGCACCTCTTCTGGAGAGTTGTTAGCGCTGGATCAAAGTAACGGTGTAGAGCTATGGCGACAAGAGAAATTGCTGGATCGCAAACCTACTGTACCCGTGAAAATGGGGCCGTATTTAGTGGTGGCCGATATAGAGGGTTATCTATACTGGATATCGCAAATTGATGGCAAGATAGCACTCGAGCACCGGATAAGTGGTCGTACGGATCGTGAAAACCCTCTAAGTAAGAACAAAGCTGTTTATCAGTCCATTACCAGAGAGGCGGGTAACGGCATTAGAACCCCGGTTTCCGTGAAGGGGGACGAACTCTATCTGCTCAATAATCATGGCGAACTTAAAGCGCTAAGCTTAATCAAGTAGTTGGAAAGCACGGCTTTACTGCAAATTCGAGAGGTGCTTTCAGACGCATATGGAGATGCTCAAAATTATCCTTGATTCTCCTTAAATGCGTCGTGCGCGTATAATAAGAGCAGGCACTTATCCCTGTAGTAGAAATGCGCACTTATATTCAAGAGTAACTAATTCAAATGAAACCTGTTATTGCTATTGTCGGACGCCCCAATGTGGGTAAGTCCACGCTGTTTAACAAGCTCACGCGCAGTCGTGATGCCATCGTGGCAGACTTTTCAGGTTTAACACGAGACCGCCAATACGGTGAGGGTAGTGTTGGTGAGCGGCACTTTATTGCTATCGATACCGGCGGACTGGCTGAAGAAGAGCACCTGGTGGATAACCTTATGGTGCAGCAATCCTTTACGGCAATAGAAGAGGCGGACGTCGTTCTTTTTGTCGTGGATGCCAAGGCTGGCGTGATGGCCGGAGACCTCAGTATTGCGAAACGGCTACGCGGAATAGAGGGCAAAGCGGTTTACCTCGTCGCTAACAAATCCGACGGCCTTGATACTGATGTGACGCTGGCTGAGTTTTATAGCCTTGGGCTCGGTGATCCCATCGCCACAGCGGCAGCCCACAATCGAGGCGTAAACACGCTGATCGAATATGTGCTGGATGCCTTGCCAGTTGTTGATGAGCCTGATGAAGACGAAGTAAAAGGCCCTAAAATTGCGATATTAGGCCGCCCCAATGTCGGTAAATCTACACTTGTGAATCGCATGCTCGGTGAGGAGCGTGTGGTGGTATTCGATATGCCCGGAACCACCCGTGACTCCATCTATATCCCCTATGAGCGCAATAGTAAACCCTATACATTGATCGATACCGCCGGCGTGCGGCGTCGAGGTAGGGTTAAAGAAACCATTGAGAAGTTTTCGGTCATTAAAGCCCTTCAGGCGATTGATGATTCGAATGTGGTTGTTTTGGTGCTGGATGCCAGCGAGGGAATTGTCGACCAGGATCTTCACCTTTTGGGTTTTGCCTTGGAGCGGGGGCGCTCCATCGTAATAGCCATAAACAAGTGGGACGGCCTGGAGTCATCTCACAAAGAAAGGGTAAAAAGTGAAGTAAAGAGGCGTTTACAGTTTGTTGAATACGCAAAAGTACACTTTATATCCGCGTTGCACGGTACGGGTGTGGGGGAGTTATACGGTTCAATTGACAAGGCCTATATTTCCGCCAATATGAAAGTGAGTGCTTCACTGCTTACGCGTTATCTGGAAGATGCTGTTGCTGCTCATCAACCACCGGCGATCAACGGGCGGCGCATTAAGCTTCGTTTTGCACACTTTGGCGGCACTAATCCACCGAGCATTATCATACATGGGAACAAAACAGAGAGCGTCCCAGAAAGTTACCGGCGTTATCTTGAAAATAGTTTTAGGAAGGCGCTTAAAATGGTGGGAACACCGATACGAATTAGTTTTAAAACAGGCGAAAATCCCTACGGCAGCAGAAAGGGCAAGTTAACGCCCAGGCAAGAGTTTACTAAAAAGAGGCTGGAGAAAAGAGACGCAAAGCATTAAGAGCATGCAATGTGCTCATCTTGAGTGGTTTTTATTTTATTTCTTTTTCAGCACGGTATGGATAACCCTGTTGTGCTCGAAATATACCGAGTAGCGGTCGTAATGCCATACGCTAATAGGCGGCTCCCCAACAGCCGCTTCCTTGCTAGCGGGCTCGCCGAATTTTTGGGCCACATATTCTTTGCTGACGCCATTTCCAGGCCGAACAAGGTGCTTAAGGTCGGCGCTCTGCTGTGAAACACTGGTGGTTACTGTCTTTGCTGATACCAATCCGCTGATTGGTAGCGCTATCACCGAAAAGAGTAATCCGGCAGCTGAATACTTAAGAAACGTTCTCATAACTTCTCCCCTTTAAAATCTAGTGGTCTTTTATTAAGGCTAGCACAACATGTCTGCTATGCCGGGTTTCGATGGATCCTGAAAATGAGACTTCACCTTAATCTTAATACAGCAGATGCATGCCTCTGCCTGTTGTTGGGAAATAGAGGCGGGCTTTAAAACTGTTAACGCGATCACAAGAAGCAACAAGCCTACGTTCTGTTACCCTGTTTTACCAAAATGAAATTTCTTTCTTACTAGCCTTAATAAGGGAATAGGTATAAATACCCGTACGTTTATTTGATACCTGTTGTAGCTTTTATAGACTGAAGGTTAGGTATATGTTTCTCCGAATTGCTGCCGTATGTTTAAGTTTTTATCTCGTTGCTTCAATCGCCAATGCGCTGACCTCTTTTGATTCTTCCCAGTGTGATAGCAATGTCATTCAGTACGATTGGGAGAAAAAATACGGCGACATCCATCGCACCAATTCAAGCGGTAAGACCTTATTTAAAGAGGCGACCGACTTTATGCTTGCGGCGGCGGAAAGCGGCGACAAACTGTGCTCTGAAGCCTACTTATTAGTTGTCGAATATATTCTTACCACCCCAAATCTTGGCGCAGGTAAACGCGGGATACATGAAGACTATCTGGTTCAGCAAATTGTCGCCAAGAATAACATGTTAAACCCGCTGCTATGGGAGTTGATTGAAAATGCTCCGACGGTAAGTGCTTTATGGGGCGAATACGAAAAATACAACGAGAATATTGGAGCCTTGCAGCTTGAACACGATAAGCTTGCAAGTTCCATCGTGACGGACTACTGCACCAAAGATTATCAATACAATGAGCACGGCGGTGACTACGATAGCTATATGAAGACGTGTGTCAGTAGCTGGCAATAAGATTCGTCTAGGCCGCAGTTATTTAAGCGTTTTAATCCATGTGTTAAAGTGGCCCCCATCTTTATATGGTGTTTGTCTATCTGGCATCATCTGGTAACCCTTCCTGATTAGACTTTTCGCACACAACTTTAATTCGAGGTGACAATGACGCCTGAGCTGCTCCTACCCGCCGGTTCGCTTAAAATGATGGATTACGCCTTTGCCTACGGCGCCGATGCTGTTTATGTCGGCCAACCTCGCTATAGCTTGCGGGTTCGCAATAATGAGTTTAATCGTATAGAAAACCTCAGCGCAGCAGCTGAAAAGGCGCACGCTTTGGGGAAACAGCTATATCTCGCCTGCAATCTCGCTCCCCACAATGACAAGGTACGCTCCTTTGTGCGGGATATGCAAGAGGTGCTCGCCATCAAGCCTGATGCATTAATCATATCTGATCCGGGATTAATTATGCTGGTGAGAGAGAACTGGCCAGATATTCCCGTGCACCTCTCTGTACAAGCGAATGCTGTGAATTATGCCACGGTAAAATTCTGGGAAAAACAGGGCATTAAACGAGTGATTCTATCGCGAGAACTATCAATCGATGAAATCGAACAAATTCGCCAACACTGCCCCGATATAGAACTAGAGGTATTTGTTCACGGAGCTTTATGTATTGCTTATTCGGGGCGATGTTTATTGTCTGGATATATGACCCATAGGGACTCTAACCAGGGCGCTTGCACCAACTCTTGTCGATGGAAATATCAGGCCCATGAAGCCACGCAATCTGAGTCTGGTGATATTATTCCTTTCGTGCAACAGAGCAAACAGGATTGCTGCAATGAAATACCGGAATCTGAATTAAATAACGAATCATCGGTTTTTCTATTGCAGGAGAAAGGTCGTCCAAACGAATATATGCCCGCCTTTGAAGACGAGCACGGCACGTATATTATGAACTCCAAGGATCTTCGCGCAGTCCAACACGTGAAGCGTTTGTATGAAATCGGTGTTGACTCATTCAAAATCGAGGGTCGAACCAAATCTCATTTTTATGTTTCCAGGGCCGCGCAGGTTTATCGTCGAGCAATAGAAGATGCCGTAGCAGGAAAGGAATTCGACTTTTCTCTTATGGGAAATCTGGATAGCCTCGCCAATAGAGGTTATACAGAAGGTTTTTATCGTCGCCATGTTCCCAGTGAGTTTCAAAATTATGAAACTGGAAATTCTATCGCTAAGCAGCAACAATTTGTTGGAGAGGTTCTTGAAGAAGATGAAACTTCCGGTTATATGCTTGTCGATGTTAAAAACAAAATAGAAATGGATAATGAATTGGAACTGATGACCCCAAAGGGGAATATTAAATTTATCGTCAATGAAATGAAAAATATAAAGGGCGAAGCTATCAGTGTTGCCCCAGGTTCTGGCCATAAAGTAAAAATAAAAATACCGCCAACTGCTGATGTATCTAAGGGCTTATTAATGAAAACACTAGAATATTCTATATCAAGCTGAAGTTGGGGGGCTTTGTTATTCAAAATATCCATCAGTGTGGTGAATTTATTTTTAATCGGTAAGCGTATAATGTTCCTTGGATTCAAATAATATGTGCATAACTCGAATAGGTAGAAAAGAAGGCTAGCCTTTCAGATCTTCGTTCTGAATTAAGAATACTATTACGGTAATATGTTTTACCTTTCTAAGAAGAGACCCAAACTGTGCCCATTTCGAATATTCTAATAGCTGGTTGTGGTGACGTGGGCTCGCGCTTGGGTCTGCGTTTATATTATGCGGGTTGTAAAGTGTGGGGTATGCGTAGAGATAGTACTAAGCTACCAGGGTGTATCCAGGGCATTGCTGTTGACCTTGCTGTAAAAGATTATTTCTCGGTATTACCCAAGCACCTCGACGCCGTTGTTTATTGTGCTGCAGCGGGTGAACGGTGTGAAGAAGCTTATCGTCGTACGTACTTATTGGGCTTAAAGAATATTCTTCACCAAATACACACCCAAAATATCCCTATTAAACGTTTTCTATTTACCTCCAGTACAGTGGTTTATCAGCAAAGCGCAGGTGAGTGGGTGGATGAAAATTCAGCTACCCAGCCAGGTGGTTTTTCAGGAAGAATTATGTTGGAGGCTGAGCAGTGTTTGGCGCATAGTGGTTTAGAGTATGCCAATGTGCGCTTTGGCGGAATTTATGGCCCTGGCCGCGTGCAGTTTTTGCAGTCTGTGCGAGAGGGGAGGGTGAGTGTGTGTGAGGATTTCCCCCAATACACCAACCGTATTCACAGCGATGATTGTGCGGGGGTGCTGCAGCACCTTCTACAAATAGATTCCCTGGAAAGCAGCTATGTTGCGGTGGATTGTGCGCCGGTTAGCAAGCAGGAAGTGTCTGACTGGGTGGCCGGAGAGTTGGGTGTTTGTCTTCCTGCGCGCGTGGAGCAGGGCGAAATTAAAGGCGCACAGAACAAGCGATGTAGTAATGCACGTTTACTACACTCGGGTTATCAGTTTTTGTACCCCGACTACCGGGCGGGTTATGGTGAGCTGTTAGGCTTGTAGCCCAAGTGTAGAACCACCGGCCGACAAAGTTTCTCCAATATTACAGGGTATTGGGGTGAGTTATTTATTCTTTTGATTCAGATCAAGCCAAATATTTTTGGCTAAGCCTATGTTTGTATAACTTATGAGTCATTTTGAATAAATTTTTTGAGTTGAGGTAAAACATGCGATTTAAACGGGTTGAAGATATTCTGGCGTGGGTGGCGCAGTTTCATGCCGACCTTGAGAAACACTATCGCGAGCTAGAGGAAGATGACGCCGGAGAGAGGGTTGTCATGTTGCTGGAGTATTTGGCGGATCATCAGCGGGCATTAGGTGAGGCAACTGAAAAATTTAAAGGGGATGCTTCCTCGCAGCTATTAGACACCTGGTTTAATCAAACTCCAGAAGTGAATGATTCAGAAAAGCTGGCGTCGCTCGCTAGCCGTGTTTCTGGAGCCAGTACTTCCGAAGTGGTACTTATCGCTATAGAGTGTCATGAACTGCTTATTCAAATGTATCAGGGCCTCCAG
>Ga0209345_10006591_pt1 | contig 10485 bp, 8 predicted proteins | sample Cruoilmetagenom7_FD_187294 | JGI IMG/M metagenome (GOLD analysis project Ga0209345, IMG submission 187294) | Oil polluted marine microbial communities from Coal Oil Point, Santa Barbara, California, USA - Sample 7 (SPAdes) (version 2) | ecosystem: Environmental > Aquatic > Marine > Oil seeps ... | reverse complement strand
AACTTGCGTGTCCAGTGCGGCCAGTTGCGGGCGCAAAATCGCCGCGCGCAGATTGTCCATCCGCCCCGAAATATTGGGCACCTCATAGCGCAGAGTTTCAAACGCCTCTGCGGGCGGGCCGGCAAGGTGGCGCTCAAACAGCATATAGCTGCCGGACAACATCACCGCGCGGGCCATCAGATCATCGTCATCCGAGATCAGCAAACCACCCTCACCCGAGTTCATATGCTTATAGGTTTGGGTCGAATACGCCGCCATCACGCCGTGACGCCCCGACATCATCCCGCGCCATGTCGCGCCCATGGTGTGGGCGCAATCTTCGATTACCTGCACCCCGCATCGATCACAGATCGCCATCAGCGCATCCATGTCGCAGATATGGCCGCGCATGTGGCTCAGCAGCAAAACCTTGGCCGCGCTCTCGTCAATTTTCTGTTCCAAATCAGATAGATCAATGGTCAGCTGTTCGGTTACACCAACAAAAACCGGCACCGCCCCTAGGCTGGCAATCGCACCGGGAACCGGGGCCAAGGTGAAGGCATTGGTCAACACCGCGTCCCCCGCCACCACGCCAACGGCCCGCATCGCGCAAGCAATCGCATAGCCGCCCGAAGCCACAGCCAGCGCGCATTTTGCCCCCATCGCGGCGGCAAATTCTTGCTCCAGCAGTGCGGTTTCACCCGCCTCGCCCTCGGCCACATTGTAACGGTGCAAACGACCGTGTTGCAGAACCCGCATTGCGGCTTCAATCCCCGCCTCGGGAATTGGTTCCTGCTGGGTGAAATTTCCGGTGAATTTATCGCTCATTACAGGCCCCCTACCCCACATTGTCAGTCGATCAGCGCCTCGACAACTGCGAACAGCTGATCATAATGATCAAGCAACCCTTCGGGTTGTAGGCTTTCAACTTCGCGCCCCGTCGGCCCAAAGGTCACCAATACGCTGGGCACCCCCGCCGCGCGCGCCGTTTCGCGGTCGGTCACCGTATCGCCAATCAACACTGATCGCGCCACATTTCCACCCACCCGCGCCACCGTTTCCAAATAGGGTGCCGCATCAGGTTTGCGCGTTGCAAGCGTATCGGCCCCGATCAACGCGCCAAACATATCGCGCATACCAAGTCGGCGCATCAAGGTCTCGGCCAGCCCCTCGGGCTTGTTTGTGCAAATTCCGACGCCGTAACCGGCATCCAACAAGCGTTGAACCGCAGGCTTGACCCCATCGTACACCACCGTATAGCGGTCAATATTTTCGCTGTAATGTGCCAAAAACGGGGGGAACTGTTCGTCAATCAGCGCTTCTGCATCCGTCATGCCCAACCGCGAAAATCCCAGGCGCAGCATCGCCCGCCCACCGGCAAAGGCTGTGACCTGATCCGCCTGCATATCCAGCAAATCACCATGGCCAAGCGCGCGAAAACACGCATTTGCCGCTTCGAGCAGGTCGCCGCTCGTATCAGCCAACGTTCCGTCCAGATCAAATATAACGGTTTTCATCACGCCCCCTTAGGCGGCAGTTCGCCTGACCCTGTAATATGGCGTAAACACAAGTGACTTGCTACGCGCCACATAAGCGATAAAACGGGCAGCAACGAATGAAAAGAGCAGAAAACATGGCAACAGCACTAATTGTTCTGGCCGCAGGTCAGGGAACACGGATGAATTCAGAGCTGCCAAAGGTGTTGCACCCTTTGGGTGGTGTGCCGTTGGTTGTGCATGCAATGGCCTCGGGCGATGCGGTTGAACCCGACAAAGTCGTCGTGATCGCGGGCCACGGTGCGGATGCCGTGGAGCCAGCGGTGCTGACCTATAATCCGGACGCGATTGTCTTACGGCAAGCCGAACAATTGGGCACCGGACACGCTGTCTTGCAAGCCGCCGAGGCCTTGGCCAATTTTGAGGGCGATGCGATTGTGGTCTTTGGTGACACACCGTTTGTGCGTCCCGAAACAATTGCCAAAATGGCCGCCAGCCGCGCCGATGGGAATGCTATCGTAATGCTGGGGTTCGAGGCCGTTGATCCGGGCCGCTACGGGCGGATGATTGTGGGCGAAAACGGATTAGAAGCGATCGTTGAGGCCAAGGATGCCAATGCCGCCGAACTTGCCATAACCCTTTGTAATGGTGGTCTAGTTGCCGCTGACGCACAGATGTTGTTCAGTTTGTTGCAAACAATAGGCAACGACAATGCCAGCGCTGAATACTACCTGACCGACATCGTTGCCGCTGCACGCGCGCAGGGCCATTTGGCCAGCGTTGTCACCTGCGACGAGGCCGAAACAATGGGCATCAACACCCGCGCGGAATTGGCCAACGCCGAAAAGCTGTTCCAATCCAACAAACGCGCCGAAGCCTTGGAAAATGGCGTCACACTAACCGCACCTGATACCGTTTTCTTTAGCTTTGACACCTATATTGGCCGCGATGCGTTGGTCGAGCCTAACGTGGTCTTTGGCCCCGGTGTGACGGTTGAATCAGGCGCCACTATCCGCGCCTTTAGCCACCTTGAAGGTTGTCATGTTTCGCGAGGGGCCGTGGTTGGCCCCTACGCCCGCTTGCGCCCCGGTGCAGAGCTGTCCGAAAACACCAAGGTCGGAAATTTTGTTGAAGTAAAAAATGCCACCATCCTTGCAGGCGCCAAAGTCAGCCATTTGTCCTATATCGGCGACGCCACAATTGGCGCAGGTGCCAATGTGGGGGCGGGCACCATAACCTGTAACTACGATGGCTTTATGAAGCACCATACCGAAGTTGGCGAAGGCGCGTTCATCGGCTCAAACACCATGTTGGTGGCACCTGTAAAGATCGGCAATGAGGCAATGACAGCGTCGGGTTCGGTGATCAACAAAGACGTGCCGGATGGCGCATTGGCACTGGCACGCGCGCGGCAAGAGACAAAGCCCGGCATGGCGCTAAAATTGTTCGATAAGTTAAAGAAAACCAAGGCCAAACGCGCCAAGGAGACCAAATAATGTGTGGTATTGTAGGGGTACTCGGGGATCACGAAGCCGCCCCGATACTGGTTGAAGCCCTAAAACGGCTGGAATATCGCGGCTATGACAGTGCGGGCATTGCCACCATTAATGACGGAATGCTGGACCGCCGCCGCGCCGTTGGCAAGCTGGTGAACCTGTCGGATTTGCTGGTGCATAATCCACTAGCGGGCAAGGCTGGTATTGGCCACACACGTTGGGCCACCCATGGGGCACCGACGGTTGGAAATGCGCATCCACACAAAGCCGGACCAGTGGCTGTTGTGCATAATGGTATTATTGAAAATTTCCGCCAGTTGCGCACAGAAATGGCGCAAAAGGGTATCGAATTTCAGACCGAAACCGATACCGAGACCATCGCCCTTTTGGCGCATCACTATATAACCGAGGGCATGTCCCCCCGCGATGCCGCCCGTGAAACCATCGCACGACTTGAGGGCGCGTTTGCGCTGTGTTTTCTGTTTGACGGCGAAGACGATCTTCTGATCGCCGCCCGCAAAGGCTCGCCTTTGGCAATTGGGCATGGTGAAGGCGAAATGTATGTCGGTTCTGACGCCATTGCACTGGCACCGATGACCAACCAGATCACCTATCTAGAAGAGGGCGACCGGGCCATTGTGACCCGCACTTCCGTCGAAATTCGCGATGCCGATGGCCACCAAGCCTACCGCCCAATCAAAACCGTAAATATCGACAGCGCGCAAATCGAAAAGGGCGGCCACAAGCATTACATGGCCAAGGAAATCGCCGAGCAACCCACGGTCATGGGCGAGGCAATCGAGCATTACATCACAATGGATGGCACAGGAATCACCCTGCCCGAAGGTGGCATTGATTTCACCCAGTTTGACCGCATCACAATGGTTGCCTGCGGCACCGCCTATCTGGCCTGTCTGACGGCGAAATACTGGTTTGAACAGGTGGCCCGCCTGCCCGTCGAGGTCGATGTCGCCTCGGAATTCCGCTATCGCGAGCCTCCAATTCCGGGCCGCACCCTGGCCCTGTTCGTCAGCCAATCTGGCGAAACCGCCGACACTTTGGCAGCCCTGCGTTACTGTCAAGGCAAGGCCGATATGATCGTTTCAGTGGTCAATGTGCCGGAATCCTCAATCGCACGCGAATCCGATTTGGCACTGCCCATTCTAGCCGGCACCGAAATCGGCGTGGCCTCGACCAAGGCCTTCACCTGCCAGTTGACCGTGATGGCGATCCTGATGCTCAAGGCGGCACAGGCCCGCAACGAAATTACGGCTGAAACGATGGCAGATCACCTCTCTACTTTGCGCACATTGCCCGGGCTTTTAAGCCTTGCCATCAACACAGGCCCCGAAATCAAGACCATTTCCAGCATGCTGTCCGAGGCACAGGATGTGCTATTTCTGGGGCGCGGCGCGATGTTTCCGATTGCCCTGGAGGGCGCATTAAAACTGAAAGAAATCAGTTATATACACGCAGAAGGTTATGCGTCAGGTGAGCTAAAGCATGGCCCCATCGCGCTGATCGACAAGATGATGCCGGTGGTGGTAATGGCCCCGCCTGACGCGTTGTTCGACAAAACCGTTTCCAACATGCAAGAGGTGATGGCACGCGGCGGCAAGGTTTTGCTGATCTCGAACGCCCAAGGCATCAAGGAGGCTGGTGAAGGCACATGGCAAACCCTAACAATGCCCCAAGTGGACGCGTTGTTTGCGCCGATCCTTTACGCAATCCCAGCCCAAATGCTGGCCTATCACACCGCAATCGCCAAAGGAACCGACGTGGATCAACCCCGCAATCTGGCCAAATCGGTCACCGTAGAATGACACCTGAAACCGCAATCACCGCCCTGCGCCAACACACTGTTGAGGGCAAGGCACTGCAAATGGCCGCCTACCATAAATCCAAACGCCCGTTCTTGGGCGTGGCCAATCCTATGATCGACGCCGAGGTCAAACAATGGCGCAGCACGCTGGATCTTGACGGGCGCGTAAAACTGGCTGACGGGTTGTGGAAAAGTAACATCCACGAGGCCCGCATTGCAGCAACAAAACTGCTTACCCAAGCCCGCATCAACCCTGATGATGCCGTCTGGAGCCTGATTAAATCTTGGGTGCCGCAGTTTGACGCATGGGCCATTGCCGATCACGCCTGCACGGCGGGGCGCAAACGGCTTGAGGCCGATCCAAGCCGTCTTGACGAGGTCGAACTTTGGACCAAATCCCCCCACATGTGGACGCGCCGCGCCGCCCTTGTGATCACTCTGCCGTGGACCAAACAAAACAACCCAAAGCCCGCAGACCTTGAAATCCGAGAGCGAGTTTTGGGCTGGGCCGCTGGCTATGTTGATGACACCAACTGGTTCATCCAGAAATCGATCTCGTGGTGGCTGCGCGATCTGGGCAAACACGACCCCGACCGCACCCGCGCCTTTTTGGAAACCTATGGCGAACGCATGAAACCGTTTGCCGTCAAAGACGCCGCTCGAAAGCTAAAATAGCGCACTGTATCTTTTTTTGCATGGGGCTTCGCCCGTTTTCGCCTGAAAGGCTCCTCCAGAGCGCTTCCCGGATGGCTGAACCTCCCAGCACCCCGCCCCACGCGGGCAACACATTTCAGTCAGGACCTGGCCAATCAGTATCTGGTGCTATCAACCGGCCCACTTGCAGGTTATTCAACGTAAACAATCAAATCAGGCAACCCCGTCAAGGGCGCACCCAACAGGCGCAATGTCGCCAGCGACACCCGGCTACCCGCCGTCTTGGGTCCATCAATCGGGATCAGGTCCACCGATACAGATTTACCGCTGGTCGGGTATTCGACCCGGCCTTTTGTGGGCACCGACACCAGCGGTGTCTTCAACCAGAACCCAGGTTCTGCCGGATTGCCAAGCGAGCCAACGGTCGCCCCCAGTTTACGTTCCCCGCCCACAGGTGCGGCTTCAACGGCTTCGGCCCGCTGCGCACTTGTGGTGGTGTCAAATTGCTCGGCTGTCTGGGAGAAAGCCGCTGGTTTTGGCGCGGCGGTTTGCGATGCCGTGGGGCGTGCGGCAGGCCGCTGTCCAGTTCCACCCTGCCCTGTGGTTGTATCGACAACACCGGGTCGATCAGCACGCAGACCTATCCCGCCGCCAAACATTTTATCACAGCCCGACAACACCACCGCGACCAAAACCACCAACCCAAAATTCAATACATTTTTCATGATCCCAAGTTAGGCCCAATTTTGCCCCACATCAATGCCTCACAACTTGATCTGGCCCCTTGTTGTTACCCTTCATCGGCCATAGAATACCCCTATGGAACCTACCCTGATTGACCCTTTTATGCGCGCGATCACTTATTTGCGCGTTTCCGTCACTGACCGCTGCGATTTTCGCTGCACCTATTGCATGTCGGAAAACATGAAATTCCTGCCCAAAAAAGAATTGCTCACACTCGAGGAACTGGACCGTATGTGTTCGGCCTTTGTCGGGCTTGGCGTGAAAAAGCTGCGGGTCACGGGGGGCGAACCTTTGGTGCGTCGCGGGATCATGAATTTCTTTCAGTCAATGAAACGACATCTGGATAGCGGCGCGCTCGAGGAACTCACTCTCACCACCAACGGTTCACAACTTGGCAAATACGCCGAGGAACTGGCCGATTGCGGAGTGAAACGCATCAACGTCTCGCTTGATACGCTGGACGAGAAAAAATTTGCCGATATCACCCGTTGGGGACGCCTGCCACAAGTTTTGCGCGGGATCGAGGCGGCGCAATCTGCCGGATTACGAATAAAACTGAATGCTGTGGCCGTTAAAGGGTTTAACGAGGATGAATTGTTCACCCTACAAGATTTTTGCGCGGCAAAGGGCATGGATCTCACCTTTATCGAAGTGATGCCGATGGGCGAAGACATGGACGAGGCCGCCCGTTTGGGTCAATACTGGTCGCTAAAAGATTTGCGCGACCGCATTGAAGCACGCTTCACCACCACAGATCTAACCCTTAACACTGGTGGGCCGGCGCATTATATCCGGATCAATGAAACCGGCCAGAAAATCGGCCTGATCCAGCCGCTGAGCCATAATTTCTGTGAAAGCTGTAACCGCGTGCGCATCACCTGCACCGGCGAAATCTACACCTGTCTGGGCCAAGAAGGCCACATGGACCTGCGCCCTGCCCTACGCGAAAATTCAGACAGCGACGGCCCGCTGATTGCCGCCATTCACAAAGCGGTTAGCAGTAAGCCAAAGGGGCATGATTTCGACTACTCCCGCCAGCGCGCCGACGGCCAAATATCACGCCACATGAATCACACCGGCGGCTAGCCACCACATTAAGGCGTCCAAAACCGCTTCCTCCCTTCTTCTTTTTCTAAATACCTGCGCCGCAGGCATCAGCGTTTTGGCCCATAGGGGCAAAACGCTTGGGGCGCCGCCGTCAGGCGGCGCAACCCTTCATTCAATCCCGCGCATAAACTTTGACAAAATTGCGCAAAATCAACTCTGGTGCATGCACTTCGGCAGCACGACACATTTCAACCAAACGCCCTGCATCTTCGGGTGCAAAATATCCTCTGTCTTTATAAACACCGATGCGCACCTCAAACCCTTCGCTATCAGCTTCGGGGTGAAACTGGGTCGCATAAACATTTCGACCAAATCGGATCATTTGATACGGGCAAGTTGGGGATGATACCAAATGCACGCACCCCTCGGGCAGTTCTTGCAGCGCTTCTTTGTGGCCGACAAAGGCGCCAAATTGGGCGGGCACCCCGTCTAGCATTGCATCCCCCACACCGTCCTGTGTTACCAAACATTGCGCTGTGCCAACTGCTTCAAAATAGCGACTTTTATCCACACGGCCACCCAGATGCGCCCCCAGAACGCCAATCCCGTAACAGCAGCCCATGAACGCAATGTCCTGTTCACAAATTTGCGGCATCATGCCCAGCACCGCCGCCTCTATCCGTGCTTCAATAGCTGATTTCTTGTCTGGCGGGTCAGACACACAGCCCGGCCCACCCCCGACAATCACACCGGAATAATCATCCAGATCAAGATCTTGCGGAATGTCTTCACAATCCAGCCTGATCCGGCGCACCTGATCGGACCCCAGATGCCCCTTGGCCAAAAACGCCTGATATTCATCATCAGACGCCTTTGTTTCGGGACGCAATTGCAAAATAAGAAACGGCTTCATGGCGCGTCCTAACTTGCAGGCATTCGGCTTTCGACCATCTCGGCCCACCAACTACAGCCCGACGGGATAGCCTCGTCGTTAAAGTTATATTCAGGGTGATGCACCATGGCCCCCTCCGTCCCATTGCCCATCAATATATAGGCACCAGGTCGTGATTCCAGCATGTAGGAAAAATCCTCTCCGCCCATCACCAAGTCCGCGTCAGAATCGCATTTACCCGATACTTTGGCTGCCGATTCCGCCGCATATTCGGTTTCTGTGGCGTGGTTCACGGTGGCTGGATAGCCCCTGATGTAATCCACTTTGGCATGTGCGCCATACGCATCAGCGGTGGCTTCGGCGAGTTTGATCACCCGCTCTTCGGCCAAAGCCCGCACATCGGCTTCCAATGTGCGCACCGTGCCGCGCAGGGTTACGAGCTGCGGGATCACGTTAAAGGCTTTGCTATCAGTCTCGAAACTGGTGACCGACACAACCGCCTGTTTCACAGGGTCCACATTGCGCGCAACGATGCTTTGGAATGCCAAAACGATATGGCTGGAAACCACGGTCGGGTCGATACAAACATCTGGCTTGGCTGCGTGACCACCTTTGCCCTCAACCACTATCTCAAAGGTATCGGTGGCGGCAAAAAACGGACCCGGCCGAGTGGCAAATTCGCCAAGTTCCATACCGGGCCAGTTGTGCATGCCGTAAACTTCCTGAACGTTCCAACGCTCCATCATGCCGTCGTCAACCATTTCCTTACCACCGCCGCCGCCTTCTTCGGCGGGCTGGAAGATCATAATGGCCGTGCCGTCAAAATTGCGGGTTTCGGCCAGATATTTCGCCGCCCCCAACAACATCGCCGTGTGCCCATCATGGCCACAAGCATGCATGACGCCAGGCGTTTTACTTGCATAGTCCAGCCCCGTGGCCTCAAGAATAGGCAACGCGTCAAAATCCGCCCGCAAGCCCACCACTTTGCCCGCCGTATCGGTTTTGCCTTTGATGACAGCCACAACACCAGTGCGGCCAATTTCGCCCACCACTTCGTCACAGCCAAATTCCTTTAGCTTTTCGGTGATAAAGGCCGATGTTTTCGGCGTGTCAAACAGAAGTTCGGGGTTTTCATGCAGATGGCGGCGCCAGCCGGTGATTTCGGCCTGCATATCGGCAAATCGGTTCTTGATAGGCATTTGTTCAATCCTCGCATAGATGGTCAATCAAACGGTGCATGAATTGTTCGCCCGCCTCAAACTGACTGATTTCAATGTATTCGTTGGCTTGGTGGGCCTGATCAATACTGCCAGGACCACAGATGATAGAGGAATAGCCGCCACGCTGGAATTGGCCGGCTTCGGTGCAATATGACACAACATTGGTGCTGTTGTCTCCTGTCAGGCCGCGCACGAGGGCTTCGGCGGCCCCGTCGGGTTCAGGCGCAAGGCCCGGCACCCCGTCGCCGGAACTGGTTTCGATCCACGTCTCGGGGTGGATGGCTTTCATCTCGGCCTCGACTTCGGCCACTTTGGCCAGATAGGCGTCGCGCCACATATCGAAACTCTCGCCCGGCACGCAGCGGAAAAATACGCTGAATTCGCAGTCCTTGGCGGTGATGTTATTAGCGGTGCCACCATGAATGATGCCGACATGCGGCGTGGTGTAGGGCGGCACGAAACCGGCCGCCATCGGTGGTGGGGTGCGGGCCGCGTTTTCAGCGTTCACTTGGTTACACCAATCAACCAGTTTGGCCGCAAACATCACTGCGGAAACCCCTGTATGGATCAAAGAGGAATGCACCTCGTAGCCATGTAAATGGGTGTAGACACCAAAGGCGCCCTTATGTCCGTTGACCGTTTTCATCATTGACGGCTCGCCAATCACAGCAGCGGATGCGCGGGGCAAATGTTTGGACATCACCTCAATCATATCGGGTGCGCCTAGGCAGCCAACTTCTTCGTCATAGGACAGCGCGATCTGGATCGGGCGTTTAATGCCACGTTTCAGCGCCAAAGGCACCGCCGCCAGCGCCAACGCATCAAAACCTTTCATATCACAAGTGCCACGACCAAACAGTTTACCGTCTTTTTCAACCACTGTGAACGGATCCGTGACCCAGTCCTGCCCCACAACCGGCACCACATCGGTGTGCCCAGACAGGATAACCCCGCCCTCGACTTCGGGCCCAACGTTCGCATACAAATTGGCCTTGGTCATGGACTGGTTGTAAACGCGGTGCGATTTTACGCCATGCGATGCAAGATAAGTCTCGACCCACTCCACCAGCTCCAGATTGGAAACCGAGCTGACGGTGGGGAAAGAGACCAGCTTTTCAAGCAGTTCGCGTGCACT
>Ga0209345_10006588_pt1 | contig 10488 bp, 10 predicted proteins | sample Cruoilmetagenom7_FD_187294 | JGI IMG/M metagenome (GOLD analysis project Ga0209345, IMG submission 187294) | Oil polluted marine microbial communities from Coal Oil Point, Santa Barbara, California, USA - Sample 7 (SPAdes) (version 2) | ecosystem: Environmental > Aquatic > Marine > Oil seeps ... | reverse complement strand
GGTTTATTCTCAGGTAACAACGTGGAGGATTCAACCCAAAAGTATTTCTGTATGGTTCAAAACTGAACTTCCAGAGCAAGGGATAACTATTTTACCTCTGAAGTCCAATATGTCTTGACATAGAACAGCTATTGTTGAGTAACTGCACAGGTCGAAAAATTCTCATTCTTGAGACTCAGTCCTATTTATAAGACAAATACCACAAACAAAAGCCCTTCCCATTCCCCCTTCCCTTCCCTCAAAAAAGAATAACTACTTAATATAACAGTGTTTTTTAATCATTAGTAACTTTTGGCGCGTTCCTTGCTAAGAGTAGTATTTTTTAAATTTGCGAGCGAACTGGAGAATGAATATGAATTTGCTATTCTATGGAAAGACTGAGGACAGAGCGGGAAAACGGTTTCAGAGGATGGTTGAATCCATAGTCCCGAAGAAAGAAAGGAATGTCTATCAAACGATTTACGACTTATCCGCCAGATTGCGCAGGCCGACAGAAGAACCGGCTATTACTGTTCTTTTAGCCTCCAGCAGGGAAGACCTTTTGGATATCCTCTCAATTAGAGAACTGCTCTGCGATACTCGTGTCATCCTCATTCTACCGGACAGCGAGGTTGGTACTGTAGAAAAGGGGCACACCTTACGGCCACGTTTTATGACTTTTTCCGATAACGACTTCTCAGAGGTAGTCGCTGTATTGGGTAAGATGCTTTAGTCTTTCCCGGTAAGAGAATACCTGAAGCCACAGGCAGACCGTGGGCTTCCGAGCTTAACAAACAAGAGGGGACAATCATGGATTTTAGGATGAAAGGTTCGGGCAATGCAGGCGTTTTGACATTGGTGGGGGACCTTACCATACACCGGGCGAGTGAATTGAGGGAGACCCTTTCCAAGTCGCTGGAAAGGGCGGATCAGGTGCTTTTGGACCTGGAGACAGTGACGGATGTGGACATCTCCTTCCTTCAACTCCTGTGCTCAGCACATCGGACGGCAGTAAAATCAGACAAGCAATTTAGCATTAAAGGCGACTTTCCTGAGATAGTTGAACAGCTACTTGCGGATGCCGGTTATCTGCGTCATATGGGCTGCGTTCCCAGTTGCTTATTTGTTCGGGGGGTATAATCGATGGGCAAGGTTATTATGACGGTAGACGATTCCGCCAGTGTGCGCCAGATGGTGACTTTCACACTAAAGCAGGCAGGATATCAGGTAGTGGAGGCAGTGGATGGCAAAGATGCTCTCTCCAAGCTTAATGGCTCATCCGTGCACATGATGATCACAGACCTGAACATGCCCAACCTTGACGGTATCGGGCTGATTCGCTCTGTAAGGGAAAACTCCGCATACAAGTTTATGCCCATAGTCATGTTGACCACTGAATCACAGGCTTCAAAAAAACAAGAAGGGAAAATGGCAGGGGCCACTGGTTGGATAGTAAAGCCGTTCAAACAGGACCAGCTTCTGGCCGTATTAAGGAAGGTGTTGGGATGATGGATTTCAAAGTTGCATTCAAACAGGAGGCATACGAGCTCTTCTCCGACCTTGAGACCTCGCTTTTGGAGCTTGAGCAGAGTCCGGAGGATGGAGAGCTGATCGGAAGCGTCTTTCGTGCGATTCATACCATAAAGGGCTCCGGGGACATGTTCGGGTTCAATGACATTGCCGCCTTTGCTCATGAGGTGGAGACTGTCCTGGACCTTATGCGAAGCAAAGAGATCTCTGTTACAAAAGAGCTGATTGATCTTACCCTCCTTGCCCGAGATCATATAAGGGAGAAGCTGGAGGTCTCTGATGGTGATGCACAGGGAGATGATATTAAAGCCAGGGAGGCTGAGATTGTCTATTCCCTCAGGAAGCTCATCCCTGCTGTAAAAGACGAAGAGGGCATTCTTTGTGATCCTGCTTTCAACGAAGAAGTCTCGCCGTGTCAAACCCTGGAAAAGACCGACACCTACCGGATCCGTTTTAAGCCTGCCTCTTACATATTCACCAACGGCACGAATCCCACTCCCTTGCTCAAAGAGCTTACCAGACTTGGCGAGTGCAGGGTTGTAGCCCAAACGGCTTACGTGCCTGATTTGGGAGGCATAGACCCTGAGGCCTGTTATATGTATTGGGATGCGATCCTGACTACAAATCAGGGGATCAATGCCATCAAAGACGTCTTTATCTTTATTGAGGATGACTGTGAGCTGACCATCGAGGTTATTGACGAGAGTAATAGTCTGAAAAATGAAACGGCTTACAAGAAGTTGGGGGAGATCCTGGTTGAGAGAGGAGACCTGACCCATGAGGACCTCCACACGATTCTTGAAGAACAGAGACGCATTGGAGAGATGCTGGTGAATGCCGGGTTGGTTGATTCCCTAAAGATCCAGTCCGCTCTCGTTGAGCAGGAGCATCTAAGGAAGATACGGAAAAACCGTAAAGTCCAGGACTCTGCTTCCACAATCCGGGTGCCTTCCGACAAGCTGGACAGTCTTGTGGATCTGGTAGGGGAGATGGTAACGGTTCAGGCGCGGCTGACTCAGACAACATATGAGGGAAACGATCCTGAGCTTATCTCCATATCCGAGGAAGTGGAGCGTCTTACCGGAGAGCTTCGCGACAACACCATGAGCCTCCGTATGCTGCCCATCGGAACCACGTTCAGCAAGTTTAAACGGCTGGTGAGGGATCTTTCCGCTGACCTGGGCAAAGAGGTTGAGATGACCACCGAAGGGGCGGACACGGAGCTTGACAAGACGGTCATAGAACAGTTGAACGACCCTTTGGTGCACCTTATTCGAAACTGCATAGACCATGGGATCGAGGCTCCTGAAAAGAGAGAGGCAGTGGGCAAGCCCAGACAGGGTACAGTGCATCTCTCGGCAGTCCATTCCGGAGCCAATGTATTGATCCGCATCATGGATGATGGATCCGGTCTGGATAGAGAGGCCATTTACAGGAAAGCCTTGGACAGGGGGTTGATTGGTCGGGAGGGGGAATTGACTGACAAGGAGGTCTTTGAGTTGATTCTGATCCCTGGTTTTTCCACAGCCAAGGAGGTTACCAGTGTATCCGGGCGAGGAGTCGGGATGGATGTGGTGAAGAAGGGCATAGACTCCCTTCACGGGTCCATAGATATTGACAGCAAAAAGGGCATCGGCACTACAATTACCCTGAAGCTGCCTTTGACCCTGGCGATAATAGAGGGGCTTCTGGTGAATATTGGACAGGAGCATTTTGCACTGCCCCTTTCCGTTGTGGAGGAGTGTGTGGAGCTGACCCGGGAGGATGTGGCAAATACGCATGGCAGGCAGATAGCCCATGTCAGGGGCGAGATAGTTCCTTATATTCGCCTGCGGGAGTGGTTCCTGTTCAACGGAGACTCGCCTGATATTGAGCAGATCGTGATTACGGAAGTGAATGGTCACAAGGTTGGTTTTGTGGTGGACAATGTGGTAGGCGAGCATCAGACTGTGATCAAGACCCTTGGGAGGGTTTACAGAGATGTGGAAGGCATTTCCGGGGCCACCATCCTGGGTGACGGCTCCGTGGCCTTGATTCTCGATATTCCGAAGCTGGCGGAACTCTCCGAATTGGATCAAAAAAGGCCATACATTGAACAGGCTGCAAAGGATTTTAATCACTAAATAAATATATATGGAAGGGGGGGGAGAGGCTTATGATGAAAAACCGGGCAGGTGACGCCTTTCTCTGATAAAGTCACTAACAAGGAAGCTCCTGATTGAGACATATAAAACTCAATCAGAGCACTTTGACGGGCGATAACAGGGTCTTGTATGCAAGCATCACTGTTTCGCTGTCTTTTTAGCAACCCATACAGCATAATTAAAGGAGAGTCCCATGATAAAATGGAAGGATATTAAGATCGGAAAAAAGTTGGGGATCGGCTTCGGATCCCTGTTACTCTTGATGGCCGTTGTTGGCTATGTTGGATATGACGGTATTGAAACTTTGGGCCATTCTCTCTTCGTCGTGGGCGACGAAGAGGCTCCATTGGTTGATATGGCCAATGAGATGAAGATATCGCTCCTGGCGGCAAGGAATGCCATGGAGGAATTCAAGAGTGCAGCTTCTGCTCTTGCCACCGACGATAGTGACAGCCTTGTCGGGATAGAAAAAACATACAATCAGTCTGTGGTTGACTTTGACGTGTTTGCAGAGGCCGTACTAAAAGGTGCAACCCTTGAAGACGGAACAGTGGTTATTAAGACCAATAATAAAGAATTGGCACTTTTAATCCGGCAAGTAGATGAGGTGCACAACGAGAAGTTTCAGGTTAGCGCAAAGGAAATGATGCTGGAGGGAAGAGACCTTTTGAAGAAAAAGGCAGATGCTGATCGTGCCATGGTTGGGATGGAACAAGTCTATGATGAGGTATATGAAGACGCATCTAAGGTTGAGGAAATGATTTCTTCTGAGATTGACAAGCGGGCAAAAAAAGCCGGCATTGGGGCTAAGGCTAAGGCAATCCTTAGGGAAGAAGTACCCCTGGCTGATATGGCGAATGAGCTCAAGATCAGCATGGCACAAACCCGGCTGGAATTAGAAGAATATGCTCAGACAAGGGATTTGACAGAACTGGTTGAGATAGAAAAAGAATACGACAAATGGATAATACAGTTCGATAATATTATATCGGCGATCCTCAAAGGGGGGATTTTGGATGGGAAGACCGTTATTGCGACCGACAATAAAGCAGTTCGTGATGCAGTGGAAGAGATGGACAGAAATCACACCGATTTTCAACAGAATGCCGATTCCTTAATGGCGGGCCATCGCATGGTTATCGAACAGGCCCAAAAAGCGGAAGCAGCCATGACCAGGTTGGACGACTTTGGGGATGAGGCGGCTCTGATGCTTACCAAGGTTGAGGGGCTTGCAGGGGAGGAAATGTTTATGGCCAAAAAGGAGGGACGGTCTTCTAAAAAGACTGCTGTTACCTTGCTTGTTTCCCTAGTATTCTTGTCCATTCTCCTTGGCTTATTTCTGGGAACAATTATTACACGAGGGATCATGAGGCAGGTAGGTGGTGAGCCGCAAGAAATTGCTGATATAGCTCGGAAGATTGCCGAGGGTGACCTGACCTTGAGTTTGGAATCGGACAGAAAACATGCTACCGGTATATTTGCTGCAATAAAAGATATGGTCGAAAAACTGAAGGATGTTGTGCCTACTGTTAAGGCAGCATCGGACAATGTGGCTTCAGGGAGCCAGGAGCTGAGTTCCAGCTCTGAGCAGATGTCTCAGGGAGCAACTGAGCAGGCGGCTTCGGCCGAAGAGGCATCGTCCTCCATGGAGCAGATGGTTGCAAATATCAGGCAGAATGCCGACAATGCCCAACAGACGGAAAAAATCGCAGTGAAATCCGCTGAAGACGCTCAGGAAAGCGGCAAGGCAGTTGGGGAAACAGTATTGGCCATGAGAGATATCGCCGGCAAGATATCCATTATAGAAGAGATAGCCAGGCAGACAAATCTGCTGGCATTGAATGCAGCCATCGAAGCGGCAAGGGCCGGTGAGCACGGCAAAGGCTTTGCAGTAGTGGCGACTGAGGTGAGAAAGCTTGCAGAGAGAAGCCAGACAGCAGCGGCTGAGATCAGTGGGCTCTCCAGCAGCAGTGTGGAAGTAGCTGACAAAGCAGGCGAGATGCTGAACAAGATCGTTCCTGATATTCAAAAGACTGCAGAGCTGGTCCAGGAGATAAGCGCCGCCAGCAATGAGCAAAACACAGGAGCAGAGCAGATAAACAAGGCCATCCAACAGTTGGATCAGGTGATTCAGCAAAACGCGTCAGCATCAGAGGAGATGGCCTCCACATCGGAAGAGCTGTCAAGCCAGGCAGAGCAGCTCCAAGGCGCCATCGACTTCTTCAAAATCGGAGATGACAATGGAATAACCACCAGGAAGGCAATCGTAAAGAAACAATCTCTTCAAAAGGCCACCCACAACCCGGACATCAAACATCTGGCGCATACCGTGGTTCATAACAATGACCTGGAAGCATCAAAAACGCCTCCTTCCGGCGTTCATCTGAACATGAATGATGATGGAGATGCTAGAGATGCTAGAGATGACGAGTTTGAAAGATTTTAACAGGCAGACGAAAGACACAGGCTTAAGGGCGCAAAACATAGGGCATAAAGGCCAATTGATCCATAGCCCTTCTTAGCCATTAGCCCTTGGCCTTTAGTCTGAATTATACAGGAGGAAACAGCATGGCAGTATCCGGAATAACAGAGACAACCCAGTACCTTACCTTTAAGCTGGGCGATGAGGTATTCGCCCTGGACATATCAAAGGTGAGAGAGGTGCTGGATTTTACGACAGTTACAAAGGTGCCCAGGACACCGGATTTCATGCGGGGCGTGATAAACCTCCGGGGCAGTGTGGTGCCCGTGGTGGACATGCGATTGAAATTCGGGATGTCAACGACTGAGCAGAGTGTGAATACCTGCATCATTATAGCAGAAATCACCCTGGATGACGAAACAACCGTCCTCGGAGCCCTGGCGGATTCGGTTCAGGAGGTCTTCGACCTTGAGCCTGACCAGATAGAACCGGCGCCCAAGATCGGGACACGGTTGAATACGGAATTCATCAAGGGTATGGGCAAACGTGACGAGCAGTTCATCATAATCCTTGATATCAACAAGGTGTTCTCCTCAGATGAACTTGCAATGGTGCAGGAGACAGGTAGCTATACCCCCTCAGAGGAAACAACTACACCAGCTGATGAAAGCAGTATAACAGTAGATAAAGGTGCGGAATCAGCGGCGCTTTAAGTAAAAAGGCGAGAGGCGTAAGACTTTTGGTCTTTATTCCAAAAGCCCTACGCCTCAAACTTCGTCTCATGTTTATTGGTGAAAAATGCAAAGAAAACAGAGAATTATGAACAATACCCTTCCAGTCAATTATTCTACAGAAGCCATGTCCGATAAGAATTTCCTCCGCTTCAGTGAATTCATCCATGAGGAATACGGCATCAAGATGCCCAGTTCCAAGAGGACCATGCTTCAGGCAAGGCTACAAAAAAGGTTGCTGAAGCTGGGCATGGGATCATTCACTGAATACTGTGATTATGTGTTCAGCCCAGTGGGAGTGAGAGAGGAGCTTAGTCACATGGTGGACGTGGTGACCACCAATAAGACTGATTTCTTCAGGGAGCCGGCCCATTTTGACTATATGACCCAGACTGTTTTGCCGCAATTAGTCAATGCCAACGGCTCCGGTATAAGAAGAAGGCTTTCAGTATGGAGCTCCGGATGTTCAACAGGAGAAGAACCGTACACATTGGCCATGGTATTGAGGGAGTTTGTGGAGGAATGTCCCGGGTTTCATTTTTCCATTATTGCTACGGACATCTCCAACATTGTACTGGAAAAGGCATCCCTGGGCATTTACGAAAGGGACAAAGTGGACCCGGTCCCCATAGACCTGAAGAGGAAATATCTCTTGAGGAGCAAAAAAAGGGATGAGGATCTTGTACGGATCGTTCCCGAGTTGAGAGGCCTTGTACAGTTTAGGAGACTGAATCTCATGGACCATGACTTTAACATGAGAAATCCCAAGGACATCATTTTTTGTAGAAACGTCATCATCTACTTTGACCAGCCGACTCAGAAAAGGCTGGTGAATCAGCTCTGCCGATATCTGAGACCTGGGGGTTACCTCTTTTTGGGGCATTCTGAGACACTCAACGGTTTGGATGCGCCTTTGACGCCGGTGGCTCCAACGGTTTACAGAAAGTTGAAATGAACCGGTATGACACTTTGAAACTACAGTCCGTGTATCTCACTACAGGACAACTGCATATATCCAAGAGTCCTACCTTGGTGCAAACAGTCCTTGGGTCTTGCGTTGCAGTCACCATGTTTCATCCTGTCTTGAAGGTCGGCGCCATCTGCCATGCGCTTCTTCCTGAATGCACGGACAGGGAATTATGCGGTTCTAAATGCGTCCACGGGTTTAAGTTCATTGACTGCGCTATCACTTGTATGGCCGGACAGTTCAACAAGTACGGCTCCAAACATGATGATATTGAGATCAAGCTGTTTGGCGGAGCGGATATGTTGCAGCTCAAGCATAATAACAGCACAGCTATAGCCGTTGGAAAGCAAAATATCAGAACAGCGCTGCAGACCATTAAGACCGAAGGTCTCAGACTTCTCCTCTCTGACGTTGGAGGCACACAAGGCCGGAAAATACTCTTTAATACCTATACGGGAGAGGTAATGTTAAAGAGGCTTACCGGCTGAAATCTTGAACCTTACGGCCTCTTCTCCGGAGAAAATGAAATGAGCAATAAGATCAAAGTACTTATAGTAGACGACTCGGCCATTGTCCGTCAGACATTGGAGGATATTCTTTCCTCGGATCGTAGGATAGAGGTTATAGCAACTGCCTCGGACCCCATTATTGCAGCGGAAAAGATCAGGCATGAGGTCCCTGACGTGATCACATTGGATGTGGAGATGCCCCGCATGGACGGTGTCACTTTCCTTCAGAAGATCATGAGTCAGCACCCCATCCCGGTGGTCATGTGTTCGAGTCTAACGGAAAAGGGGTGTGAAACCACCCTGAAGGCCTTGGAATATGGGGCGGTTGAGATCATTTTGAAGCCCCGCACGGGAGCAAAACAGTATCTCCAAGAATCAAGGATTCGAATATGTGATGCGGTAAAAGCGGCCTCTGTGGCACAAGTGAAGCGTATTTCAACGAAATCTCATGTCGTGGCTCCAAAGCTAACTGCCGATGCCATATTGGCAAGTCCGAGTACAAAGGCCATGTCCCGTACCACTGAAAAGGTGGTTGTAGTTGGTGCATCCACCGGAGGAACAGAGGCCCTGCTTCTTTTCCTTGAAGAACTCCCCCCTGATGCTCCAGGTATTGTAATAGTACAGCACATGCCCGAGAACTTCACAAAGGCATTTGCGAATCGTTTGGACTGGATATGCTGGGTATCCGTCAAGGAGGCAGAGGACAACGACACGGTGATTCCAGGCCGCGCATTGATTGCACCGGGCAATAGACATACACTGCTCAAGCGAAGCGGCGCCCGTTATTATGTGGAGATAAAGGACGGTCCCCTGGTTTGCAGGCATCGCCCATCCGTGGATGTTCTTTTTCGCTCTGCTGCCCGATACGCCGGTAAAAATGCCATAGGCGTCATTATGACCGGCATGGGAGCTGATGGAGCAAAAGGGATGCGTGAAATGAAGGATTCCGGAACGTATAACATAGCTCAGGACGAGGCTACATCCGTGGTCTTTGGCATGCCTAATGAGGCTATCAAGCTGGGCTGCGTGGACAAGATCCTGCCGATTCAAAAGATATCCGGTCAGGTCATTCGTTCGTGCGGGTAGTCCGGGGTTAGATGTTAGCGCCGTGTCAACTATGTAATGCGTAAAGATGGCCGTCATTTGGCGTTAAGAAAGCGGGAATGACGTCCTATGTTCATTGGAATGCCGTTCTATTTTTATTGGAATGGCTTAATTACGGTTTCAATTTTAACAAATTGGCAATGCTCTATGAAAAATCTAATCAACTTTGACAAACCACAATATTGTACGTATTTTGCTCACGGTCGTTGTAATGTCAATGTTCAATGCTAATATAAAGGAGGATGAAGAGGTGAGAAGATGGATTGTGCACTTGTCATTGGCTTTAGGAGTACTGTTATTAACCCTTCCTGTGAAAGCTGAGGAGAACTTGGACTTGAGAATAAAGGCCTTGGAAGAGAAAATGAACACCCTTGAAGGTCAGGAATCTGGCGAGGGAAAATTACTGGAAAATGTGAAAATCAGTGGTTTCGTGGATGCCAGCTTTGTCTATGATGACAATGCAGAGACAAACACTTTTGGTCTGGACCAGTTTGAACTGGATATAGAAAAGAGCGTCTCTGACAGGACATCACTTCGGGCTGTCTCAAATGTGTCTCAAATGGGGTCGCAAATGGGGTCAACAAATGGGGTCTCAACAAATGCAAATGCAAATGCAAATGGGGTCAAGTCTGCTTTTGACTCTTGCGGGATAAAATGTTACAGCTTGTCGCATGGCACGTCCACTCAGAATAGGGTATCCTGGTGCCAGGTACCATGTGATGAACCGGGGAAGAAGGGCCGAAAAGATACATACACCGCAATCCTGTAAAGGCAGGCATCGCAAGCAAACCTGATGACTATCCCTGGAGTAGCCATAAGGGCTACCTGTCTGTTGCAAAAAAAATGGAAGTGGCTTCACAAAGAATTCATTTTTTTGATGCTCACGAAAAACAGGAAGGACTGGGTAAAATTGTGCCCATTTTGCCTTAAAACACTGTCCGAATTTTGGGGTCCACTATAACATCTCCGCCATGCCCCCCCCATTTCTCTGCCCAAATAATATGCAATTCAATGCTTTTCACGGTATAATGCGACCTTTTTATCACAATATCTGCGAACGTAAACCGCTGTTTTTGAACAACGCCCTTATCTTCACATCCGG
>Ga0209345_10006587_pt1 | contig 10488 bp, 9 predicted proteins | sample Cruoilmetagenom7_FD_187294 | JGI IMG/M metagenome (GOLD analysis project Ga0209345, IMG submission 187294) | Oil polluted marine microbial communities from Coal Oil Point, Santa Barbara, California, USA - Sample 7 (SPAdes) (version 2) | ecosystem: Environmental > Aquatic > Marine > Oil seeps ... | reverse complement strand
TTTTAGCTGCCCTAACAGTAGTTTCGCTATCCACAAATATCCTGCTATACGTTGAAAATATATCTGTATTGGGCATATTAACAGTGATCTGGTATGTTTCTCCGACATACCCTGCCGCCCCCTCATCAATTTGGATTTGTTTCCAACCACTTTTTGAATCAGAAAAATCATCCCTTAAGGTTGTTTCACCTGCGCCATTCTCCGTTGATGAATCAAAAAAGCTTGACAGCAGCGGCAGTCGGGTACAGCTTGTAAAGAATACTTGTAGAATAATACATATTAGTATTGCTGATTTTCGCATTGTCCTGCACTCCATGCAGATAAATATTATTTTATCAACCACCCACATCATTAGAATCAGCGGGTATCTCTAACGAAAAATCCGTGGATTTCCCATACACAAAGACACTGTAATTACCGCCGCCAAGTTCGCTCGTATCCAGTACAAACATTTCCTCAAATGGCTCAAGCGCCTCTGTACACACAATTCCAGTTTCTTTTTTCGTGTAGATCTTAACGGTGTACCCATTCTCATCTCGAACGGGTTCGATCATATATATTTCCGTGCAGCCATCAGGCAAAAACCCATTTACAACAATTTGTATTTCCTCTGGCCAGGCAGGAGGATAAATCGCACGGACAGATTCAATATATTCTGCTTCTCCGTACTGAACCGCCGTGTCTATATCCTTATGATCATCAACAGGAGCAGGTGTTACCGTTTCCATCCCCACCGCCTGCTGGCACGCAGATATTAACAGTACCATTAAAATCAAACCGCTTTTCACAATTTTCATGTGCTGATATTCTAATAGAAAATCGAAAAATGTTGGGGGTTAAATAAATTCAAGGCACCCACAATTTTAACTGCAGATGCCTGTCATTCCGTAAAATCTCTACTCTTTTATAAATAAAAATCTACTGCTTTATCCAACGCCAGATCAAGCGTTGATCGGATTATCTCGGAATAGGTTGGGTGAGCATGAATGATCTCACTCACATCATGTATGTTTGTCTTCAAAGCGATCATATTTGTTACTTCCTGAATGATTTCAGATACATTATGCCCAATCGCCTGCGCTGCCAGAACAACATCATCCTTCAGCCACATCTTTATGAAACCGTCCAGATAATCCTCGATCCCGGCCCGAAGATTGACAGAAAAAGGCACTTTCATGACCTTAACATCATTTAGGTTGTCAGGAACAATTCCCACTCCAACTATTTCTGGCAGCGAATAAATGACCGCTGGAATTACGGAGTAATCCATCCTTCGGAGAGTCTCACTTTCACCCTTTATGATATTCTCCGCAGCAATAACTCCCTGCTGGATACCTACATGCGCAAGGATGGACCGACCAGTTGCGTCACCCACCGCCCATATTCCTGGAATGTTGGTCTTCAGGAAATCATCCACATCAACACCCTTCTTGGTATAACTCAATCCTATCTTTTTATATCCATCATCATCCACTACTGCCTGCCTGCCAATAGCTACCAATGTCATCGGCGCATCGATTGAAACTACTTCGCCTGAGCGGATATTTTCTGCGCTGATAACACCACTCTTGATGCCGGTGCATTTATGCGCCGTTAGTATCTCAACCCCATTTTTCTCCATAATACGAGTGATTTCCGAGGAGATATCCGTATCCATCTGCGCGAGGACTCTGTCTAGAAATTCTATGATCGTCACCTTGCTGCCCAAATTTGAGAAAATTGTCGCAAACTCAAGCCCGATCACTCCTCCGCCGATGATTACCAGCGATTCTGGTAATTGATTAATACTGATAAGCCGATTGCTACTGACAATGGTCGAATCAGAAATATCAATAAACGATGGGATCATTGGTTTTGAACCAGTGGCGATGATGATGTTTTCTGCTTCCAGCTCTATATTCTTCCCATCAAAGTGCATCGTCTTGCCGTCAGCATCCAGCTTTCCGCTTTTTACCAGCAGCTTATTTTCACTGATGATCTCTCCTTCCCCCTGGAAAATATCCACATTGTTATTATTCAGTAATTCAGTCACAAAGTTCCGCGTTTGCTTAACCACTGCATCTCTGTGGTCAGCTACCCGTGAAAAATCAATCATAAAATCATGGACTGTCACCCCATATTTCTCGCTGTCCGCTACTGTCCGTGCAACTTTTGCGGACTCAATCATTGACTTGGAAGGAGTACACCCCCAGTTCGTGCATATGCCGCCAATAAAGTCCCGCTCGATCAATGCGACTTTACCGCCTAATTGTGAAATCCGCACTGCGGCTGAATGCCCAGAAGGCCCTCCGCCCAATATTACAGCTTTATATTTTTCCATATCAATAACCTACCTTGTTTATTTAGTATATTATTATGATATTATACATATTTATAAACTAAATACGCAAGGGCAATTTCACAACCTACTGATAGGGTTTTATAAGAATCATCTTGAAGCCGGTAATCCCCCGCTTCCGCGATAAGAATCTAGATGGTTTTTTTCTAGTAAATCAAGAAGATGTTATAAGCATGCTATTAGTCTTTAGAAAACACGCGCACACAGTTTCTGCCGGCTTTCTTCGCCTCATACATAGTCCGGTCTGCTGATTCAATAAATCCGCTGGGTTCGGAATGGCTCTCCCCATACTCTGACACACCGATGCTCAAAGTGGTTTTAACATTTCCTTTTTTTGTTTTTATTACAGCCTCTTCAATAGTGTTACGGATGCGTTCGGCGACATTAAACGCTTCTTCCTGTTTAGTCACCGGCAAGATAATCATGAATTCCTCGCCCCCATAACGGAACATATTATCCGATTGGCGGAGAAGTTTCATGCATATCTCTGATATAGACCGCAGGACATCATCTCCCACCAAGTGTCCAAATTTATCATTGACCTTTTTAAAATGATCAATATCTATCATGATCAACGATAAAGGAGTTTGGTAACGTTTAGCACGTTCAAATTCATTGTCAAGGACCATATAAAAATAGCGCCGATTGTACAATCCGGTCAAGCTGTCAGTGATCGCCATTTCCTGCATTCTTTCAAATAGTTTAGCGTTGTCCATTGCGATGCTGGTTTGCTGGGCAATTGTTTCCACCAACCGGATCTGGTTCGCGTCATATGCATTTTGATGAGATGCCTGCACCGATAGAACACCTATCACCTCGCCCCTGAGGATGAGCGGAACACCAAGGAATGCGCGGATATCAAAACCAGGCACTTTGATAATTTCATCTTCTTCTACTTCAGCATCTTCCGCTTTGAAATCGGCGATGTAAATCGTTTCCTTTTTCTGGGTCACATATCGCGTAAGGGTGGGTTTTTGCATCAGATAAAAAGGTTCAATTTCAATCCGCTCCCCATTTTTCTGATACATAAAATAAGACACTTTCTTTTCCGTTGGTTCATATAATGCCAGGAAAAAAAGATCGATCGGAATCACTTTCTGGAGCTGCCGAAAGACTGCCTGGGTTGTTTTCTCCAGACCAACGCCCGCGGCAATCGCCAGGCTGACCTCATAAAGAATAGACATTTCTTCCGCCCGGAATCTGGTCTCAGAATAAAGCTTTGCATTTGTGATCGCTGTTGCCGCGTAGTTTGTGAATGTCTTCAACCGTTCAGCATGTTCGGGTTGAAAAAAGTTAGGCGTGCCAACGTCCAAATTGATAAAACCAAGCAATTCGTCCTGGCGAAAAATAGGCGCGCCTAAATACGATCGGATCCATTTGGTCTCTTCAATGGTATGCTCCCAATTACTGTATTTATATGTATCCGCGATTATCATTGGCTCACGCGTTTCAGACATATTCCTAAAATCTGTCATCTCCATTACGTCAATGTCAAGAGAAAGGAGAGTTTCCATAGGCCCGTATTTATCTGACTTTTTTACCGCTACAAATTTGGCAGTTCCCTGGTCAGTAACCAAAGCAATAGTGGCTCCGTCATGTGGTACCACTTTCGCCACATTCTCTAAGATCCCATCCAGCACATCATTCAAGTCTAATGAACTGTTGATAACAACAGCCGTATCAGCCAGCGCTTCCGTGAAATCTCGTTGATCCTTTTCGGCCTTTTGCGCCTCTTTCTTCTTTGTAATATCTCTTAAAACAATCAGTTGGCCGAAAGTGTTTTCTTCTTCATTAATTGATGTGATGTGTAAATCGATTGTTCTAGGCGGATCTCCTAATATCTCCACCTCTGCCTGTAAATCATTCTTATCTTTAAATTGCTCAATCACTTCCCCATATTTACTAAATATCTTCCGGATTGACTGCCCTACTGGTTGTGGCCCATCGTAACTAAGAATATCTAAGGCCGCAGGGTTTATCTCTAAAACAATATCGTTCGGGTCAATCACGATCACCCCTTCTACCATACTGCCGAGCAATGTGTCTCTGGCGATCGGTACAAGATCGAACAACTTATAGCGTGAAATGCCCCAGGGCATAACTAACGCAACTAAACTAAATGACAAGGGGGTGATATCAAGCCCAGGTATCGGGATCATTTTCAGAATATACAAAATATTGGCAGTCCAAGAAATGACAACCGCGATAACGAAAAATATTGTTTGCAATCGGCGGTTTGTTTTGCCTTTCAAGAAGCTTTTAACCAGCCATAATGTTCCGACTAGAAGGCACATATAGCTAAAAACCACGTGTACAAAAAATACAATACCGTGTGTGTAATAACCCAGATGAAACACATCCGATATCACAGAAACATCGGCCCAGATCAAGTGATGTAATTCATTCGTTAATGCCATCACCAATGTTGCTTGGGGGATGACCCAGATCATCCACCGGGTTTTATCGGTTAGGATTTTATTTCTACCAGTATATTCTGCCGAAAATATTATCCAAAGCGGAGAAACAGTTGTAATACCTAAATACTGACATTTTGACCAGAAGATCTTTCCGCTTACTGTCATCGCCCCCGCCTCAAAAATCGAGGCAAAACTCCATATAGTTAAAGACAGCATCATTAATGCGAACGGAATACTGCCTGAATTGGCCCGCCGCTTCCAGGCCATTCCAGCAGATAAAAAACAAAGCACCGCTGAAACAGCGTACGTTATCGTAAAACCCGGGAATTGATAATACATGAATAATTGTCCCTTTATGATTTTATTTTATCATTTCTATTATTGTCGGGAATAGTTTAAGAGTCCCTTCCTCTTTTCTGGAATAACCCGGTACCTAAAGGATAATTGCACGATTACATGATTGTTTATAATTTACTCCCTTCCAGCGATCCCTGTTCCAAATTTTTTTAAGAGCACACCAACAATCAACAGGATTTTTAGTTATTATATAATTTTTAAATATATCATCGAAAACGAGCGTAATATGAAAATATGTCCATCAACCACAAAAAAAGATTTAAATGATTTCATCAACCTGCCCTTCAAGATATACCAATCCGACCCGATGTGGGTGCCGCCATTAAAAAGCGAACTGCACAATCAGTTCAAACCTGCCAAGAATCCCTTTCTTGACCACTGCAATTACAAACTATTTTTATTAAAAGATAACGGGGAAATAATTGGCAGGATTGCCGCTTTCATTGACACACTTGCGAATGAATTCTGGGGGGAACCAATCGGGTTGTTTGGATATTACGAATGCCCACCCGATGAAACTGCTTCCAGGCTACTTCTGGATACCGCGCGCGTTTGGCTGCATGAACAGGGAATGAGCACGATGCGCGGCCCCTGGAGTTTTGTCTCGCAGGAATGGGGCGCTGTGGTTGAAGGGTTTGAACCACAGCCGGTTATTATGGCTCCATACAACCCACCGTATTATATCGACCAGTTTGATGCCTACGGACTTAAAAAAACAAAAGACCTTCTCGTTTACGTCATCGATGCACGGGACGGTTACCAGATCCCTGAGCGGATATTAAAACTCACTGATCGCGTGGCTCAAAAATATAATATCCATGTCCGACCGCTTAATATGAAGGATTATGAATGCGATGTTGAAAAATTTATCGCTTTGTCCAATGAAAGCCTCATGAATAACTGGGGATACGCGCCAGTGACAAATGCGGAAGCAGAGGCACTTGCGAATGACCTGAAACCAATCTTGCATGAAAAAGCGGTCATGTTCGCCGAAGATAACAACGGGAAACCAATCGGGTTTGGAATAGCTCTGCCAGACGTCAATCAAATTTTGAAGCGCATCAACGGCAAGTTGTTTCCTTTTGGATGGCTAAAACTGATACTCGGCTTGCCGAAACTCACTCACTACCGTATGTTCGCGCTGGGTGTCATCCCAGAGTACCACGGTAAAGCAGTGGATAGTCTCATCTATCGGGCATTATATGAATCATGCTTCAGCCCGGACATACGCATGGAGATCAACTATGTACTTGAGGACAATGGACCTATGAACAACGCCATCGTTAAATTAGGAGCTAAACTCCTGCGCCGCTACCGCATTTTTGAAATGCCCGCATCCTGAAGAACACGCACTCTCTAAAAATAATCTACGGAAGTAATTATCTAAGATCCGTTCTTCTCTTCCATCGCATGAACCCATTCGGATTTTTTAACCGGCACAGTATCATAAGCAGCCATCTGGTCGATCAAATCATTCGAATCAACCGCAGACAGGATCATCTTCCTGTGCGGCGCATGGATAAACATCTCCTGCACCGCGTGATCCAGAAATGCCAATAATTGTCCGTAATAATTTTCCACATTTAATAATCCGCATGGCTTAGCATGCATGCCCAATTGCGCCCATGTTAATACTTCAAAGAATTCCTCAAAGGTACCATAACCTCCCGGCATCGCAATATACCCATCAGCCAGTTCAGCCATGCGTGCTTTCCGCTCGTGCATCGAATTAACTACGATCAGATCATCCAACTCCATGAACGCTACCTCCTGATCCGCGAGTGTCTTAGGAATTACTCCGGTCACTTTGCTCCCGCCTGCCAGAGCTGCCCGTGCAACTTCTCCCATCAACCCCACGTTCGCCCCGCCATATACCAGGTGGATACCCCTGCTGGCAATCTCCGCCCCCAGCTGCTGAGCGGATGTACGGAAAACAGACGACCGCCCAGGGCTCGATCCGCAGTACACACAAATTGTGTTAATCTCCATCTATTCGCCTGCTCTTTCTACAATGATGGTGCCGTTGGTCATTAATGCAGCAATTGCTCCCACCGCCGCCAACTGCGGTGCCAGCAACACACCCACCACACCTAAGGAAAGAGGAATATCTATCAGTGTGTGCCCATTTTCGTTTTGGATGATCACTCGGCGGATATTGCCTTCATGGACCAATTCTTTGATCTTAGAGATCAACTCCTCGCCCGAAACATGAAACTCTTCTGTATGTGTTTTCTCTGCCATTTTTTCTCCTGCTCTAAATTAATCTTATGTCCTTAAATGATAGGAAAAACCTCAATTATTCCCGTTTTGATCACATCTACCATTCATTTTATTTTACAATTCTGCAAATTTCAAGTATGGATTAAAAATGCGCTCTACCATAAGGGCGCATATATCACTTTTAACACACAGTTTACACGATCACTTTTTCTATCGCTTCCATCACTTCCGGCGTTAGTTTTTCTACAATATCTACCGCTTTCATGTTCTGGCGTACCTGCTCCACACGGCTGGCGCCGGTGATGATCGTATTCACATTGGGATTTTTCAGCAGCCAGGCAATCGCTAATTGCGCGGTTGCAGCTCCGAGGTCATTGGCAATCTCTGTTAGTTTATTTACCTTTTCGAGCAGTATTTTGTCAGTCAGTTTTTCCAACAACCCAGCATACTCTTTAAGAGAACCGCGCGTTCCTTCCGGTACACCGTCTTTGTACTTCCCGGTCAGCAATCCAGATGCCAATGGGCTCCAGGTAGTTGAGCCATACCCATATTCCCGGAACAGGCGCTCATACTCCACCTCAAAACGCTCCCGGTGGAACATGTTATATTGCGGCTGCTCCATGACTGGTTTATGCAGATGATGTCGCTCAGCGATCTCAATTGCCGCGATGATATCCGCAGCTGACCATTCTGACGTGCCCCAGTAGATCGCTTTTCCTGATTCAATAATGTTATGCATCGCCCACACGGTCTCTTCAATAGGGGTGTTGGGATCTGGGCGGTGGCAATACACCAAATCCACATGACCCAGCCCTAACCGCTTCAGCGAACCATCAATTGCTTCTAATAGATATTTCCGGTTGAGTGTATTCTTCTCATTGATCCCATCATTCAATCCCCAGAATAATTTTGTGGAAATCAAGTAATTGGAACGCCGCCAGCCCAATTTCTTTAGGGCTGCTCCCATGATCATCTCAGATTCACCTTTAGCATATATTTCCGCATTGTCAAAAAAATTCACGCCCGCTTCACGCGCCGCAGACATCATTTCCACCGCCGCGTCTAAATTCACCTGATTATGAAAAGTAACCCACGACCCAAACGACAGTTCACTCACGCGCACGCCAGATCGCCCCAAATGCCTGTATTTCATGGTTTCTCCTCTGAATAATTTTTTTCCTAATTAATACTTTACTCTAAAATAAGCGGCTTTTTTATCTTCTTTTCATTAACAGTTGATTGGGGAAAAATTTGTAAAGTAATTAATCGCCCAAGTGTTTGATGAAAATGCGCCGGCGTTTGTGCTGTCGGCGTTCAAACCGTTTCCACTGTGCCTGCACAGCGATGTTTGATTCCAGTTCCGGGTTTGATTCCACTTTCTTTATCCCAAAATCACGGAACACTTCAAACATGCGGTTGATCAACACAGCGTTAACACCCTTTCCCTGATATTCTTTCGCTACAGCCACCAGTAACATGTCCGCGCGTTCATTTTTCTTCAGTGCGTGCATCAAATGGAAGATTCCACATGGGAACAACCGTCCCCTGGAGCGCTGCAGCGCTTTCGAGAGCGACGGCATCGTCACTCCAAACGCGACCATACGCCCATCCGTATCCACGATCACAGGCACAAAATCCGGTGAAATAAATCCGAAATATTGGTCAATATACGCATTCACCTGTTCCTCACTCAGCGGGACCACACCATACAGGTGTCTATACTCCGCGCCCAGCATATCAAATAATTCATGTGCGTAGGGGAGCAGTTCTTTTTTATCTTTCACTTCCAGCAGCCGCAGGTTGTTGCGCTTCAATACCAGTTTGGCCAGTTTAGCGATCTTTGGGTCAACCGCTTCTGGCATGGGTATTTCATATTCCAGGTAATCCACATCCTTCACATACCCAGCCTGTGCCATGTGGTCGCTGTAATATGGGTAGCTGTACCCTGCCGCCTGCGTGGCAAGTTCCTGAAACCCTTCTACCAGCATCCCGGCGTGGTCCAGGTTAGTGAAACCCATTGGACCATGCACATCCGTTAAACCCTCACTGCGGGCCCAATCTTCTACTTTCTCCAACAACGCCAGCGATACTTCAGGGTTATTAACCGCATCAAACCAGCCAAAGCGCATAAAAGATTGCCCCCATTTCTCCTTATGCCTGCGGTTGATGATCCCGGCAATACGGCCCACCACCTGTTTATCTTCATAAGCCAGCCAGCAGCGCACTTCGCAATAAGCAAACGCGGGGTTTTTCTCTCGGTCGAGAGTGTTCATTTCATCTGACCTTAAAGCTGGCACCCAATATGCGTTTCCCGCATACAAACGATGCGGGAAATCAACAAATGCTTTTAATGCTTTTTTTGTATGGACTTCTTTTATATGGCCATCCATAAGCACACCTTCTGATACGGTTTATTTTTCTATGATCATAACTGATTCCATCACATCGCCCGTGAAATCCGGGTGCTGCGAGGGATCGCGGTGGGTGAGCGCTTCGATCGTTTCCATCCCCTCTACCACCTGCCCAAAGATCGTATAACCGCCGTTCAGGTGAGGCGTCGCCCCGAAGGTAATGAAGAACTGGCTGCCGTTTGTATCGCGCCCGGCATTCGCCATCGCGATCACACCTGCTTTATCAAACACCAGATCAGAATCCTCATTCACAAATTTATACCCGGGGCCGCCCGATCCAGTGCCGGTCGGGTCGCCGCCCTGCGCCATGAAGCCATCCAGCACGCGGTGGAAAGTAACACCATCATAAAAACCCTCTCTCGCCAGGAACACAAAGCTATTCACGGTGATCGGTGCCTTGTCGTGGGACAAGCGCACCGTGAAAGATTCCCCATTCTCCATCTTCACTACCGCACTGTACTCCTTCGCGGCATTAAGGGCCATCTCAGGGACTGCGTCATATTGCTTTTTCTTAAAATTGTCTGTCATTAGTTTCCTTTTCAATTATGGTTATTGGTTATTCAGCGCGTGAAATTATACCCGCTGCCTGCGGTTATCAAATCTTTCTCTTACGGATGCAATTAATTATGGGTTATCCTGAGTACCCGCACAGCGCCACCGGTCCGGGTCCGGTATGCACTCCTAAAATCGGGCTGACGATCTGGATGAATAATTCTGCCGGCTCAAACTCTTCCTTGATCCGCGC
>Ga0209345_10006586_pt1 | contig 10488 bp, 4 predicted proteins | sample Cruoilmetagenom7_FD_187294 | JGI IMG/M metagenome (GOLD analysis project Ga0209345, IMG submission 187294) | Oil polluted marine microbial communities from Coal Oil Point, Santa Barbara, California, USA - Sample 7 (SPAdes) (version 2) | ecosystem: Environmental > Aquatic > Marine > Oil seeps ... | reverse complement strand
TTGTCAAAGTAGCGTAAGGCATTTTTTAAAGCTAATTTTTCTTCGGCTTTAGATAGAATAGCTTTACGTTTTGGAGCATGATTAATAGCAGCATCAAAAGGTTTTGGTGCTGGTAAAGGGTTGGGAATGCCTTCTAGTATTTGGTCTTTAAATGATAATGTGGTTGTATGCATTACTTTTTTTTTAACGTATTTTTTTCTTTTTTAAGCGGTGACGATGTGTTAAATCCATACGGACAATGTCTGCAACCGCTCTCACAACAATAACCGCGTTTTAAATGGTATTGTGCTGTAAAACAACGGTAGCCTTCTGGTGTAAGGTAGTAGTCTCCGTCTTCAATGGGAACGTATTTTTTCATATCTTAACAAAGATAATGTAATTTGGATTGATTTTTGAAACGAATAAACTATGATATTAATTTCAAAATATATGGTGCCTAAAGGCTATCTTGGAATGACCATATTTCCTTTTATGATTTTAAAAACAAAAAGCTTAAAAGGCGATGCTGTGCTCATTAATCATGAAAAAATACACCTTAAACAACAGTTAGAATTACTTATCCTTCCGTTTTTTATAATGTATGTTTTTGAATTTTTATGGCGATTAATTCAGTATAAAAACTGGGATATGGCTTATAGAAATATCTCTTTTGAACGTGAGGCCTATGCCAAAGAAAAAGACCTTGAATATTTAAAAACAAGGCCTTTTTATAATGTTATACATTATTTTAAAAAATAATTTTAGCAATACTTTGTTCGCCGTTAGTTAACTTCACTTTTAAGAATAACGTTGAATTAGTTGGCTGAAGCGCATTAATAGTAAACTGTGTTTGGTGAAGCGCTGTATTTGTAAATAACGTTCGGCCTAACATATCGTACACTTCAATAGCTTGTATAGTTTCGTGTATAGCGTTTACAACAATGCTGTTGTTTTCTTTGTACACTTTTACCGCATTTGCATGGTCATACGTATCTACACTTAAGTTGTTAGCTCGGTATGTTAAAACCAATCTATCGTTTATAATACCAGCTTCACTTGTAAATGTATAAGGCGCATTGCTAATATTATGCGTAGTGCCTGTTAATAGATCTTCAATATAAATGTCTTGGTCTGTATCTAAAAATAAACCGTCAACGGTATTGATGGCTATGGTTTGAATACCTGTTTCTGTAATATTAAGCCCCAAAGGCACTGTGTCTGTATCTACAAACGGTGTTTGGCGACCTTGAATCAGATAGGCGTCTTCTTCCATCATAGAATAGAAATTTAAACCAGCACCTTTTGTGCGTTTAGCATCATACATACGGTCCTTTTCGTTGGTAGCTCCATCAACATAACCAATTAATGTGGTGTTAGTGTTACCAGAAGGGTCTATATAATCTAACCAAATTCTATGTTTAGTTGCTAGGTCTTCTTCTGCGGCATCTGTATCTGTATCTGCGCTTCTATAGAATTGGTCGTTTCTGTAAGAAGCAGTGTGTCTCATATAATTTTCAAACGTTACACTTTCGGTAGTCGTGCCAGTATCATTCATTAGCACAAAGAAGCCTTGCCCAGCACCAATAAACTTGTGATCAATGACTACTGGACTTGAAACACCAACAGAATTAATAGCGATATAATCGGCGGTGTTGTAATTGTAGGTGAAATCATCATAAAAGGAATCTACATTTCCTGTGCCAATATCTGTACCGTGCGTCCAGAGATAAACGTTGCCATCGATAGTACTATTATCTGTTAAGAAATCTTCAATACTCAAGGCCGAAGGATACGGATTTCCTATAAGATTCCAATTGTCATCGTCATCTGTAATAGTAAGTATATCATTTGAGTAGGGGTTATAGGTGTAATTTCCTCCTTGATATGTTCCTCTTGTAATAGGTTGAATTATAGTCCCATTGTTAGGTGTGCCAGAAAATGTTGCTGTAAACGGAGCATCTGTAGAGCCATGACCAGTAGGGCCTTTTACAATATAACCTTTTCCTACATCCATAGCTCCTGTGTCTACACTTTGCCATTCTCCGAAGTCTCTTGGATCAGAATCTGGTGGAGGTCCAACAGGGCGAGTTGCCGTTGGTTTCCATATAAATTTATATCCATTTGGTGTGTTTATTGAAATATCTTCAATATTAAAAGAGTTTACTGGCGAAGACCAATACACATAATCGTCCTCTTTTATAGTTGCTGTACGTTCCATAGTAAATGTCCCATTAACCGTATTAGCGACATCAGTATCTTGAAATAAACTCGCACTATCTAACATCGTATATGTTCCGCCTGCTTTAACGTTTACAGCATCTGTAATGGTTAATATAGAATTGGGTTGTTGTGTAAGTGTGGCTCCATTTTCAATAATTAATCTGTAACCTTCACCCTCTGTTATGCCATCTATAATAGGACTGAATCCTGCAGTGGTAATAATTACACAATCCGAATCTGTTGGCGCTCCGCTTGGAGACCAGTTTCCTGGAGTGTTCCAATTAGAATCTACAGCTCCAATCCATGCTTTACCAACATTAAAATCGGCACGTGTTCTTACGTCTGGAGACGATGAGCATGCCGCCCAATAAGAATATACACCAGGTGTTGTACCTGTAATAACTCCTTCGGCAACAGGATCAAAATCTACACCTGTAAAAATAGGTGTACCACCACTTGCACTAGTGTACCATTCTATGCCGCTAGGTACCGAATAAGGATCTGTTAAGTTTCCAGGTCCTGTTATATTCCATTGGTATGGAGTAGGGCTTGTGGTGTTTCCTGTGGCTCTTGTGGTAACTAAAGTATAGGTTGTGCCTGTGCTAAGTGTTGCTGTTATTTGGCTATCTACACCAATTGGGCTAGAATCATCATCTCCAGCAATATATGTCCCTGTGGCACAAGATCCAAAGGTAAAGGCTCCAGAGGTAATATAACCCATAGGATCAAAAGGTGTGGCACCATCGTCTGTTTCAAAAACATACACACCATCAGCATCTACCTCAAATTCAAAAGTATCGTAGTGTTGGCTAGTTGAGCTAAAGGCACTGCCACATGGAGTTCCACTTGTTGTAAACCAGTTGAGTCTGTTTGCTGTAGGATCTGTAGGGTCTAAACTGCCTATAATGGTATGGCCAATAATAGCATTACTAACACAAGCCGCATCTGCGGTTAATACATCTGAAGGATCTCCAGGACAAATAGACACATTGGTTGTTGTTGGCGGATTAACAAGCGTATTAAAAGTTTCAGAACCTTGCCATTCGCCTTGTTGGCCCCAACCCGAACCACAAACCGATCGTACCCAAACATAATAAGTTGTATCTGCTGATAAACCTGTTAAGTTTACAGAAGTTGTAGCCGAAGTTCCTGTTGGTGTTTGGTTGTATATAATAGGATTTGGATTTTCAGTGATAAAATACTCATAACCATTAGCCGGAGCCGGAGATGCGGCATCCCAAGTTACTGTTGCTGTGGTATAATCTATAGCACTAATGGCAATGTTTGAAGGATTATCTAAACATGTAATAGAAGGCACAACAAGGGTGTAGTCTTCTGCTTCTCCGTAAGTTATAATATTACAAGGTGTTGGATCGGTGCTAAAATAATTGGATCTAATACGCATGGTATAGGTGCCAGGCGGAATTGTAGAAGGAATTTGAAAACCAGAAACAAAACTTGGGGTTGCAATTCCTGAGGCAAACACTTTTTCGTTGGGTGCACTTAAAAAACCGCCATCGCCATCCCAATCGACCCAAATATTAAAGCCATTGTAGCCTCCGCCACCAAAAATAACGGTAAAATCGACTTCGCCACCAGCAAATTGCTGTACCACATCTGTACCTGTAAAATCTTGGTAGCCTCTATTAGGACTAGGAGCCATTCCTGAGTTTGTTCTATTAATATTTGCAGGACTTCCTGGAACAGCAGTTGCAAAATCATTAATATAATATGTTGTAAGCGAGCTTATTGGCATACAGTTGGCGAACAACCTAATATTGTCTATAGCTGCAGGTGCTGCAATAGGAATAGTGCCATCATTAGTCCATTCAAAAAGCAAACGGTGGGTGCCGTTATCTGCATACGTGCTAGGAATGGTAATGGTTTCACTGGTCCAACTTGCAGCACTAGTATAAGTGCCTAAAAGGATGTTAGTTGCTGATGCGGATAATTCTAGAGGAGATGTACCTACGCTTGTAGGGACTATCCATACCTTTAAAAGGGTGCCTTCTTCTTCTTTCCAATCAAAACTTAGGCTAATGTGGGATTCGGAAGCATCAAAAGTCACGTCTCTGTAAAACTTAGGATGAATAAAATCTTGAGAAGGATAATAAGCATACGGAGGTAGTGCGACTGTTGCATCACTTGTAATATAAGCCGCTCTGGCTCCTGTATATCCTGAGGCTGCGGTGTTTGTTGTCCATTCATTGAATCCAGGGAAACCTGCGGTAGCCCAGCCATTAGCTGCAAAAGTAGCACCAGATTCAAAACCACCATCTCCGTTAGGGTCTATAAGTAATGTTTGAGCGCTTATTACACCATAAGTAGTTAATGCAATAGCAAAAAGTAATTTTTTAAGCATGTATTCTATGTTTTAATGTAGGGTTAAAATAAGGTTGGATATGCTTAGACATCCTTTGTTTTTTCAACTTGGGTTTTAAAAACTATGTTATACGTTTTACAGCAGGTAAAAACAGGTGCATGTTATATTATAAACACCGTAGTGTTACCTTACTGTTAAGGAGTTAAATTAAAGCTATTCTATGTTTTAGGGGGTATATTTCAATATATTATCGATAAAACCTAAAAATTAGCGGATGAAAGTGTAGTTTTTGTAGTGTTTAATTGCGAATAGCTTTAATTTTTTGTAAAAATGTAGTTTTTTATTAAAAAAATATATTCGTTTAATCACTGATTATTAAGGTTGAAGGCATTTTGGGACGTCTTTAGTTTAGGCTTAAAAACGGGTAAAAACGGGCTTAAAAATGCCCTTTAAAATGCTCTAAAAAAGAGCATGAAAAAGTAGTAAAACACCACTTTAAAAAAGCCGTAAAAAACGGCTCTAAAAAAGGGTGTAAAAACACAAAGATCTTAACGGTTGTAATGTTAAGATCTCGGTTAGGTTGTAAAGTTGTTTTAAGGTTTAAATCATAAGCTTTTTAGACACTGTAGAGCCATTGGCAAGCGCAACCGTTACAATGTATGTACCACGACTTAAGTTTTGAGTTGGGTAGCTGTAATCTGCCGCTGTGATATTAAGGTTTTTATGAATTAAACGGCCTGTAATATCGTGTAATTCAAAGGTTTTAATGAAACTCTTAGTGGCCGTGGCTACTATAGCATTAGATAAGGTTCTTATATCTAAATTGGCATTGGCGTCCAGGTCTGTAACACTTAAGCTGTTGTTGGTGTTAAATCTTAAGACAAAACGGTCTTCAAAAGTTCCTAAATCTGTAGTAAAACTATACGGACTTGTTCTTAAATCGTGAATTAGATTTAGCACTTTGTCTTCAAGATAAATGTCTTGGTCTGTGGTTTCAAATAAACCATCAACCGTATTAAGTGCAATAGTGTATTCTCCTTGTGTAGCGGTTTTAAATCCTAACGGTATAGTGTCTGTATCTACAAAAGGTAAAGCTCTACCATTAATAGCCAGTTTATTACTTTTTTCAGGAGTATTTAGCGTAGAATAAAACTGATAGTTAGAATCGTTTAGTAAATGGCCATCATATAATCTATCTATGGCATCTGTTGCACCAGCAGCATAACCTACCAATAGTGATAAAGCGGAATTATTGCTGTCAATTAAGTCTAACCAAATACGATGTTTTTCGTTTGTATTGGTGGTGTTATCTGCATTTAGATTGGCACTTCTATAGAAGCCATCGTTAGCATAGGTACCTCGCATAGAATTGTTAAACACTACAGGACTTGGTCTAGGTGATGTATGCGGAAGTAGCACAAAGAAGCCTTGACCTGCGGCAATATAACCGTTAAAACCAGGAGGTGTAGAGCCTAAGCTGTTGGCGCTTATATAATCGTTTTCCGAGTAATTGTATAGAAAATCTGTATAAAACGGATCGTCTACAAAAGTACTTGGAGGCGCAGTATGTCTCCAAAAATAGAGTGTACCATCTATATAAGGATTTGCGGTTGTAAAATCGGTTAAAGAAATTGCAGAAGGGTATGGGTTTCCTATTAAATTCCAGTTATCATCTTCGGCAGTAGCGGTATTTCCGTTGCCTGGATAATCTATACCGTTGTACACACCTCTAGTGATGTAATGTGTAATTTGTCCGTTGTTTAATTTGCCTTCAAATTGGGCTGTATTGGCAATAGCCGTTCCTTCTAAATCTCTAATGGCATAGCCTTTTCCTAAGGTCATATTGCCCGAAGCGTAGCTCCATTCGCCATGTTTACCATGTGTACCGTTATTTACGGTTGGAAGCCATTCAAAAACACCATAATTAGGTGTGCTTGGCGATACATCTCCTACATCAAAAGCTTCTACAGGTGAAGACCAATAGACATAATCAAAATTGGTTAATCCTGTTACTTCGCGTTGCACTTTGGCTGTACCTACATTTTGGTTGGTAGCCACATCTGTAATTTGTATAAGGCTGGCGCTGTCTTTTAGTTCGTAATCGGCATTAGTATCTATGGTAATTTTATCTTCAATAGTTAAAGACGAATTAGGTTGTTGTATTAGTGTGGCACCATCTGCAATTTCCATATTAAAACCGGTTCCATCTACCACACCAGTAATAACAGGGTCGTTTGCGGTAACAGGAATTACAATACAGTCTGTAATCACAGGTACACCAGCAGGAGTCCAGTTGTTAGGGTTGTTCCAATCTGAGCTTTCAGAGCCATCCCAAACTTTATCTCCTGTTAAGGTAATTGTAGCTGTATCAATTTCTACGATTGAAGAACCAGAACAAAGGTCGTAAGTTACTTCAGAGTAGTAGGTTGTGGTTTCTGTTGGAGTTACGGTAATAATACCATCGTTATCTGGGTCATCAATTTCATTGGCAGGTGAGATAGCATCTTTGTACCATTTAAGTGTTGTAATAGAAGGACCAGCAGGAACAAATCTCCAAGCTTCGTCAAAGGCTACCCAATTAGCATCTCTTGCATTTCTGTTTGGTGCTACTACAGCAGTAGTGCCGTTAGCTTGTAGTCCAATAGTGGCGTTACCATCGTTCCATGCATTTAACGTTCTTTTTTCTTTAACATAGACTTCAATAATGTTAGTATCTTCATAGAATACAATCATTCCAGTATATAATAAAGAGTTATCATCGTACATTGGTACATCGCTCCAGGCAGCAACTAAAGCTCTACAGCCTGTATCTAGAGTAATTAATTGGTAGCCTATTTCGCCGCCTACACTCGGATCTACATCGTGATGCACTCCATGTATTGAAGGCCCATAATAGTAGCCAGATGCATTTTGGTAAGTAGGTATGTTGTAAAAGGTTCTCCAGCCAGTAGCACCATTAGCTAAGCTGCTATCAAAAGAGATAACACCGTTAGAGCCAATCACACAAGAATCGTAAGTATTGCCAAAGAAACAAAAATCGAAAGGTAAATCTATTTCTGGAGACCAAACGTCGTCATCGTTTACACTCACTGGATTTTCTAGACAGCTAAATTGAAACGGAGGAGCATAAGGAATAGATTCTACATTGTAAGTAGAGGTATCTCCTAAGTTTAAATAGGTGGCTTCTAATGTTGTGGTGTTGTTTCCTACCGAGCAATTAATAGGATCTGGATCTGCTCCAGATAATCCTAGTCCACCTGCATTTACAGAAGGACAAGCCAAGGATGATGTGCCAAGACCATCAGAAGGAGTACAGGTTACAATGTCTAATACGGTTAGCGTATAGTCTTCGGCTTCTCCTATAAAACTGCTAGAACACCAACTTGGGTTGCCGGTATTCCAATTTATAACAATTCTCATTTGGTAGTCGCCAGGAGCTGTTCCTGTAGGAATGGTAAAACTGCTATTTATAGGATCGTAGTAGCCTCCATTAAACATGGTTTCTCCGGCATCGTTAAAATCTCCATCATCATTAAAATCTACCCATATACCAACTCCAAAACCATCATACTGCCATGAGCCATCTCTAAAGTTACCATAAAAATTGACTGTAGAACCACGATATTGACTAACAGATAAGTTGGTGAAATTTCCGTAACCATTGCTAGAATATCCGGAGTTATTGTTGGTAATATTTGTAACACCTCCTGAGGTTGAAAAATCATCGATATAATACGATGAATTTGTGCCGTTAGGAATACAATAGTTTAAAGTGGTCTCATTACCGTTAAGCGGTGAGTTGTTTAAATAATTTGGGCCACCCGAACATAATGAATTATACGAAAACACATAAACATAGTATGTGGTGTTATTGTTTAATCCTGTTAGTGTAAAAGTGGTGTTTGTATTATCGCTTACAACCGTATGGTCGCCATAGGTTGCACCTACAGTATAAGTAGAGCCGTCTGCTACAGGAGGAGTTACACCTGTGGTGTTATAAACCACCAAATAGCCATCTGGAGAACTTGTTGCAGGAGTAAAGCTAAAGTCCATAGAGCTATCTAAAACATTGCTAAATGTAAGGTTAGTAGGTTGGTTAGTAGGTTGTGCACATGGTGTAGAATTTATACCTGTGATGGTAACGTTGTCGAAAAAATTCCATTCATTGTTTTTGTTTCCCGTTCCTGTAAACCTAAATCTCGAATTAGTGCTAAATGTAAATGCTGCATTTGAAATAGTGGCAGATAAGTTATGTGGGGAATACATACCTTGGTATGCGAATTGATTTCCTAACGTATAAGTCGTTACGTTACGCCATGTTGAGCCATCGTAATATTGAACAATGAAACCTTCTCCGTATTCTAAATCTAATGATTTATGACAAAATGAAATGGTCACTTGAGAATAACTGGTAAGGTTAAGTGCTGGTGATTGCATTCTATTATTACTTGTGTCATTATCTTTTGAGTATATAGATCTACTGCCATTACAAGACCAAGAGTAACTGGTGTAGAGTCCTGAATCATTATTTCCATTGCCATTTGAGGCGTTACTCGTCCAGCCTTGTAAGCCCGATTCAAAATCGTAAGTTACGGGTAATTGGGCCGTAGCAGAATGACTTGTTAAAAGAACTATTGCAAAAAAGACAAAGCTTAATGTTTTGCAATTACTTATTCTAAAATTGATAAGTAATTGAGATAACGGAGAACGAAAATTATTGTTCATAATTAGTAGGTTTTAGCATTAAGAATACCGTTTAATTGATATTAATAATTAGCTTAATCTAGGGTTAAATAGGACTAATTGATTTTAAATCCGAGGACAAGTGTAGGAAAAAAAAAGGATAAAAAATAATTTTTTACCGATAAAACGATTAAAAACACCGATTATCTGCATTTTTAAGAGATTTTCTTACAATTTTTAAAAAAAACTAAAATTAAAATGAGTTGCCTATTTTTGTAAAAAAAGATTTGGAGATTCCATTTATTCATCATCAAGATATAAGGTTTAAGGATTTGTTAATAACTATAAAGCGTGAAGATTTAATTCATCCTTTTATTTCGGGCAATAAGTACCGTAAGTTGACCTATAATGTTGATGAAGCCAAAAGGATAAATGCCACTTCTTTATTAACCTTTGGTGGTGCGTTTTCAAATCATATTGCCGCTGTTGCATATGCGGGAAAGATATATGGGTTTAAAACGGTTGGTGTTATAAGAGGAGAGGAGTTAGCTTTAAAAACGCCATTAAATCCCACCTTACAATTTGCTAAAAGCTGTGGGATGCATTTAGAATTTGTTTCGAGAGCTCACTATAGGCAGAAAAATGATGATGATTTTATTGATGGATTAAGACGTAGGTTTGGAAACTTCTACCTTTTGCCAGAAGGAGGTACTAATGATTTAGCGGTTAAAGGTTGCGAAGACATTTTACAAGCTACAGATAATGTGTACGATTATATTTGTTGTGCGGTAGGTACAGGTGGTACAATTTCGGGACTTATTAATGCGTCAGAATCACATCAGAAAATATTAGGTTTTCCTGCGTTAAAAGGTGATTTTTTACAACAAGATATTCGTAAATTTGCAAATCAAGACAATTGGGAACTGATAACAGCGTATCATTTTGGTGGTTATGGTAAAATAAAGCCCGAATTAATTGCGTTTATAAATCAATTTAAGAAGGCTTATCATATTCCGTTAGATCCTATTTATACAGGTAAAATGCTATTTGGTATATTTGATTTAATTGACAAAGGGTTTTTTCAAAAAGAGTCGAAAATATTAGCCATTCATACCGGAGGTTTACAAGGTATAGCTGGTGTTAATCAAATATTGAAGCGAAAAAACCAGCCCCTAATAGAGCTATGAAAATGAAACAAACATATAAAACAATACTAGCAAGCACATGAAGTTTAGATATATAATTGTATTAATTGTAGTGTCTGCAATGAGTTGTGGTCCTAA
>Ga0209345_10006581_pt1 | contig 10491 bp, 8 predicted proteins | sample Cruoilmetagenom7_FD_187294 | JGI IMG/M metagenome (GOLD analysis project Ga0209345, IMG submission 187294) | Oil polluted marine microbial communities from Coal Oil Point, Santa Barbara, California, USA - Sample 7 (SPAdes) (version 2) | ecosystem: Environmental > Aquatic > Marine > Oil seeps ... | reverse complement strand
AGGTGGGCGCTCTTGCGCTCGGAGGGGGGAGCGACAACCGCCGAACCCAGTGTTTACCGCTCCCCCCTCCGCCTACGCTTCGCTCCGGCACCTCCCCCGTAAACGGGGTGAGGATAACATCCCACCTTACCAAAAATTCACATTTAATTTTATAGACAAGCGCTTGCCTGTGTCGCACCTTAGGACAATTGTCGTTTTGAGGGTCATTGTTCTGTAAGGAAAATATTATGCGTGTTGGAAATTTATTTATTGGGGCCGTTGCGGCCTTTGGGCTGGTTTCGTGTACGGGAGGTACCGTTGATACAGTTACACCAAATGATTCTGTGCAAAAATCTACCGAAGTGCAATTTGAAAAATATACATTAGAAAACGGCCTTGATGTCGTTCTCCATGTAGACCGCTCTGATCCGATTGTGGCGATTAATTTGGCTGTACATGTGGGCTCTAGCCGCGAGCTACCGGGGCGGACGGGGTTTGCGCATTTGTTTGAACATTTGTTATTCCTCGATTCCGAGAACCTTGGTTATGGCGGGCTGGATTTGATGAATACTCGCATTGGCGGTGAGGGCACGAACGGCTTTACGACCAATGACATGACACAATATTTCCAAGCCGTGCCCAAAGATGCCCTAGAAAAAGTTATCTGGGCCGAGGCCGACAAGATTGGCTATTTTATCAATACAGTGACCACCCCCGTAATCGACAAAGAAAAACAGGTGGTCAAAAACGAAAAACGCCAACGGGTAGACAACCAGCCCTATGGTCATCGCTGGTACATTATCGGCAAGGCGCTCTATGGCGACGACCATCCTTATAACTGGCAGGTCATTGGTTCGCTGGCGGACTTAGAAGCGGCGGAGCTGAGCGATGTACAAAACTTCTATAAGAAATGGTATGTACCCAATAATGTCACAGTGACCCTGACGGGTGATTTTGATGTGGCGCAAGCCAAGCAATGGATTGATAAATATTTCGCAGAAATTCCGCGCGGTGCAGACGTGGCGCGTATCAAGCCGCGCCCATCGGGTATTACGCAAACGGCTGCGCTCTATTATGAAGATAATTTCGCCACCGTTCCGGAATTCAGTATGGTGTGGCCAACCGTACCGCAATACCACAAAGACGCGTATGCGCTGAATGTGCTGGCAACCTATTTAGGCGACGGCAAACGAGCACCATTTAACGAGGTTCTGATTGACGAGGAGAAAGTCACGTCCTCTGTTCAGTTGTTCACAAATTTTGCAGAAGTCGCAGGCGAGTTTTACATTCTGGTTGACGCCAAAGAAGGCGAAGACATTGACGGACTTCAGGACGGTCTTAAAAAAGCTTTCGCCCGGTTTGAGAAGACCGGCATTTCCCAGGCTGATCTCGATATGATTAAGACGGCGCAGGAAGTGGATTTCTATGACAATCTACAAAGTGCGCTGGGGAAAGCCATTCAACTTGGCCAATATAATGTGTTCACGGACGATCCGGGGTTCATCAATCAAGACCTAAAAAATATGCAAGCCGTGACCACGGCGGACGTGATGCGCGTCTATACCACCTATATCAAAGACAAGCCCAGCGTCATGACATCCATCGTGCCCAAAGACGCACCGGAATTGACATTGGAAGGCGCAAAACTGGCCGATATTATTGAAGAAAAAGTTGTTCAGGGCGCAGAAAAAACCGTTGAAGAAACTGAGGACAAGCGCGACTTTCCGCGCACGGCCTCTAGTTTTGATCGTACAATTGAGCCTGCTTTCGGTGCATCTTACGATTTGCCGACACCTGATATTTGGAAAACAAACCTAGGTAACGGTATCGAAGCTTACGGCATTGAAAGCAATGAGACACAACTCGTGTATTTCTCTTTGGCCATAGATGCAGGTCGCGAACGCGGTGATGTCGCCAAACCAGCCGTGGCTAATTTGACAGCCGATATGCTGGCCAAAGGGACTGCGGGTAAAACCACAGCAGAATTGGAAGATGCCATTAATGCGCTGGGCTCGACGATTAACGTTAGTGCGAGTGCAGAAAAAACCGTTATTTCCGGCAATACATTGTCGCGTAATTTTGATGCGACCATAGCCTTGGTCGAAGAAATGCTGTTGGAGCCGCGTTGGGACGCCGAAGAATTTGCGCTCCTCAAGGCCGAGAAAATTGACGCAACGATTACAGCCGAAGGCAACCCAAATGCCATTGCCCGCCGCGAGAGTTTAAAGCTGCGCTATCCCGCAGATCACATGTTCAGCTATACGCCATATGGATCGAAGGAAAAATTGGAAGCCGTAGAACTGGCGGATTTGCAAGCATATTATGATGCTAATTACGCACCCGCTCGTTCAAAGCTCCGTGTTGTCGGCGCGGTGAATGAGGATGCGGTCAAGAGTGCTTTCGCAAGTCTTGCCAAGCGCTGGACGAGGGCCGCGACCAAAGATATGGCCTTGCCGCAATCTGGCGACATAACCGCGTCCAAAATTTATTTCTATGACGTGCCGGGTGCGAAGCAATCCGTCTTACGCGTAGAGCGGCCATCATTGCCCGCAACCCACCCGGATTATCCAATGGCCCGCGCCATAAACTTCCCGCTGGGTGGTATTTATACGTCCGAACTGATGACCGAACTGAGGGTCAATAAAGGCTATACTTATGGTGTGCGGTCGTCCTTTAACGGCGGTGAAGACCGTGGGCTATTTGGAGTGCGCTCTAGTGTGCGTTCCAATGTGACGCTGGAATCCCTTGAGCTTATCCGTGATATTGTCAAAAACTACGGTCCAGAATTTACCGACGAAGATTTGGCGACCATGAAAGAAGCATTGTTGCGCGGGCAAGCGCTCAAAAGCGAGACCTTGAACGACAAACTGAATATGGTCTCTGAGATTAGCGCATACGGCTATGCGAATGATTACCGCGCCAAAAACGCTAAGCGGATTAACGCCATGACATTGGCGGATTTCAAATCCCTAGCTGATGAGTATCTGCGCCCGGATGCTATGTTTTATTTGGTTGTTGGAGATGCGGAAACACAACTCGGTCGCTTAAAAGATTTGGGTTACGGCGAAGCTGTGCTACTTAATCCAAATGTTACGGATAAATGATCATACGCAAATCCCGTTATCGGAGATAGAATTTACTGCCGTCCGCGCCCAAGGCCCGGGCGGTCAGCACGTCAATAAAACCAACTCCGCAGTGCATTTGCGTTTTGATGTGACGGCGTCGAGCTTGCCAGATGTGGCCAAGCAAAAAATACTGGCACTTCCCGACCGGCGTCTAACGGGAGAGGGTGTCATTATCATTAAGTCTCAGTCGAGCACAAGCCAGCACCGCAATAAACAAGCCGCATTGGCCCGACTAGCAGAAATGCTGACCACCGCCCTAAAGCCAATAAAACGCCGCCGGCCAACAAAACCCACCTACGGTGCCATCAAACGCAGGCTGAAGGCCAAAACTATCCGTAGTGGTGTCAAACAAAATCGCCGAAGACCATCAGGGCAAGAAGATTAGCGGAAACTAGATACCGTTCATGATAACTTGGTTTATCTTGTTTGAGAATATAGGTGTTCCCACTAATGCTTGCTAAAGCGGCAAAAGCGGACATTGCTCAAAATCATTATTTACTATCTGCCGATACTTCTTTACCGCACGTGTAACACCTGAAATTAGTACCCTTACGCCAAATAATAGCACCTTTGCAGCACGTTAAAAAAGCGACTTTATCTGCTTGGGCTTTGCAATTATCACAAGTCCTCATACGTCGCCCCTTATTTCTATTAAGGCGGTGGGAGCAGAAAGGGCATGTTGTTTTATCTCTGCGATTCCTTTTTATGCGATGCGGAGATTTTTGTACATTCAAGTATTTGAAATTGGGCATAGATAATAGCTAGAGTATATGCATCTTCTTTTCAACTGATGGATACATTGTCCGCTTAATGGGATTCGCAATCAATAATCCAAAACATTTTGATAACTACTCCGCAGACATAAAATCCGCGCATTCGCCGTCTGCATTTTCTGTTGATTCAACACTTGCACGTTAGCGGGGGATGGGTTAAAGCCTGCGCACATTTTCCGGCTGTGTTTGTCGGTTAAACAGAATTTCAAGTATAGGAGGCTGTGATGGCTGTTCCAAAGAGTAAAATTTCCAATTCACGTCGTGGCATGCGCCGCGCCCATGATGCTTTGTCTGCGACTAATTATGTAGAAGATAAATCATCCGGTGAATTGCGTCGCCAACACCATATCGATCTGAAAACCGGTATGTATAATGGCCGTCAGGTGCTTCCCGCCCAAGAAGACTAAAACACTCCAGACATCGAGGATATAATGACTGAAATAGATGATATTTTTGCCCGTGAAATCCTCGACAGTCGCGGAAATCCCACCCTCGAAGTTGACGTCCTGCTGACAAGCGGGGCTTTTGGTCGTGCCGCAGTGCCGTCCGGTGCGTCTACGGGCGTCCACGAAGCGGTGGAATTGCGCGATGGTGATAAAAAACGCTATGGCGGTAAGGGCGTGCGTAAGGCCGTCCTGAATGTAAACACAGAAATTGCAGATGCACTGTGCGGCCTTGATGCCACGGAACAAGTCCGGCTTGACCAAATGATGATCGATTTGGACGGGACGCCTAATAAAGGCCGTCTGGGGGCTAATGCTATTTTAGGCGTATCGCTAGCTATAGCCAAAGCCGCCGCCGAAGCCCAAGCCACACCGCTTTACCGTTATGTCGGTGGTGTTAGCGCCGTAACGTTGCCCGTCCCGATGATGAATATCATCAATGGCGGTGCGCACGCGGACAACCCTATCGATATCCAAGAGTTTATGGTCATGCCCGTAGGTGCGGGCACATTCGCCGAAGCTTTGCAAATGGGCGCGGAAGTATTTCATGCGCTGAAAGCTAAATTAAAGGCCGACGGTCACAATACCAATGTGGGCGACGAAGGTGGTTTTGCACCGGGTCTCGCATCAAGTCGTGATGCCCTAGAATATATCATGAGCGCCATTGACGCCGCCGGATATAAAGCGGGCGAAGATATTTATTTGGCGCTCGATGTGGCTGCCAGCGAGATATACGAGGACGGCAAATATAATCTAGCGGGTGAGGGTAAAACCCTGACGTCTGATGAGTTTGCAGATTATCTGACAGGCCTAGCCGCAGACTTCCCGATCATTTCCATCGAAGACGGTATGGACGAAGACGATTGGGCGGGGTGGAAAACCCTTACGGATAAAATCGGCAATAGCTGCCAAATTGTTGGGGATGATTTATTTGTTACCAACCCCTTACGTCTTGCGCGCGGTATCGACGAAGGCGTGGCTAATTCTATCCTGATTAAGGTCAACCAAATCGGTACGCTGACAGAAACCCTACAAGCCGTTTCCATGGCCAATGCCGCCAGCTATACATCGGTTATGTCCCACCGTTCCGGCGAGACAGAAGACTACACAATAGCTGACCTCGCGGTTGCAACAAATTGCGGGCAGATAAAAACAGGTTCCTTGGCACGTTCAGACCGTTTGGCAAAATATAACCAGCTCTTACGGATTGAAGAAGAACTGGGCAGTCAGGCAATTTACGCCGGACGCAATGTATTGCGGGCTAAGTAATCACTTCACATTTTGCGGTTTTAAGCGCGTAATGGGTATCCGTTTCTTCGTGGGTTAGGACGCAATTTCCGTCAGAAAGACTGAGGGTGAAATGGTCTGGTCTGTCCATGCGCCGCCCTGACATTGGATCACCACTCAGAGAGCCGCGCCCGGCGCGTTCAATAATCAACGATGAACTGGTCGTAAGCGTGTCCGGTGTGATGGTGATGGACGCACCGTTCAAGGCTTGGGATACGGTTTTTGTTAGCTCTGCGCGTACCGCTTCAGAAGCATTGATGAGTATGGCCGGCGCACCTTTGGTGGGCGGTAAGGTTTGGCAGGCACTGAGCGCCAGGGCGGCGGCGGCAAGGCCAGTACGTAATAGGGGCGACATCTATTTGTCCTCCCTCGGTATGGGTCTATTTTCAATCCGGCTGTTATCCAAAAGCAACAGACTGCGCACGCGCGGGTCATTGAGTAGCGATGCTGTGTCGTCGCCAATAGGGCGTTTTGTTTTCACATCTGGGACTTCTGCCTGCACAGGACAAACGCCCGTCTGCATATAGGAAATTGCCGTCGCCAATTGGGCTTCGCTTTCATCCCCTAACAGTTTGGAGAAATCATCGCCGACTTCGCAGCCCGTAATCAGCTCGCCGCTATTCACGGCTGCGTCTATGGGCGTAAAGCCGTCGGCATAGTCGCCAAAGCCTTTGTCGTTCTCTCCCCTAAATTGTATGGTGAAATAAGTCTCACCGCAATTATCGGTGCCGTAAAACCCATAAGGTTTGCCGCATGTGGTTGTGCCAATCAAGACGACTTCAACATCCACGCCGCGCAGGGAGTTGATGACTGCCTCACTGGCTGAACATGTGCCACTGGTCGAGAGGATAAACACCCGGTTTAGGTTTACGCTTGGGAGTGGGGTGCCATTGGCAACAGAAAAGCCCTGACCCGTGCTATGAAACGGCGTTGCGGTTAATGTCGAGCCGGTTACCGGGTTTATGGTCGGGTGTTTGTCATTAAATACGATTTTGTCAAAATCGCGCCCCGTGGTTTGGGCTGCGCCTGCGATCATATAGCCGAGCTCGCCCGCTATATCCAAAAACCCACCGCCATTATAACGCAGATCTAAAACCAAATCCGTAATTCCGTCGTTTTGGAAAGTAGTCATTGCGTCAAACAAAGCTTGTTCGGCGGTGGATGTCCCAAATGTGGTGAAGTGCATATACCCGACTGGGTTCCCCCCTACATTAATCGTTTTGGCAATATTGACAGGCTCGGTCGTGACGGTCGCGGACGTGATAGAAAATGTGCGCTCGGCCTGAGTGTCTAAATCCCGAATTTTAAACGTGTGGCTTTCGCCCGGGTCTGCTGGAAATAGCGCCGCATTGAGCACGTCTACATCAGCCTGTGTGCTGCCGTTTACGGCATCAACCCCGTCAACTTCTAGAATAATATCTCCGCGCGCCAAATTGGCAGGCGCGGCGCGGGCGGGGGAGTTTGGCTCGGTGAAGGCAATGCGGATATCACGGGGGGGAGATGAACTGATTAAGGCCAGGTCAAACCCATAGCCAGACCCGGCACCACTGGAGACACGTTCTTGGTAGTCTGCCGTATTGGCCGTAAAATGGAATCTGTCCTTGGAGTTGCCAGACGCGGTGGTGGCTTCGGTTTTCAACACATCAAAATAGGCCAGCTTGTCGGCGATACTGGCGGGGTCTCTGTCGGTGATTTCATCATACCATAAATAGGTATTATTGCTCCAAGAACGCAGCCAGTGTTTTTCGTACAATACGGAACCAGCCACATCAGGATAGGCGCCACCTGTTGCTGGATTGGTGCCTGAGCGGATTACTGCACAGCGGTCTTTGAATGTGGATTCGTTTTGAAAAACGCCTTGAGTCCAAGTTGGGCCAGTATTTGTAGGCGGCGGTGTGACGGGTGTGGTCGGTGTTGTATTGCCGCCGCCACTGCCGCCACATGCTGCTAAGACAAGCATGGACACAGTTGCTAAACTGGTCATAACCAATAAGTTGGGGTTGGCAAACTTCATAAGAACCTCCGAATTATTATTTTAAGCCCCAATGAATCACGTCAATATTAGTTACCACTTAGGCGGGACATGTCTAGCGCTATGTACACACGAAGAATATCCTAGGCAGGTTAAGCCCAATCCAAAATATCCGTCAGTGCTCGCGCGGCGAGCTTGCTTTTCCTGAAACGGGTTTTAGCTTTGCCTTTGACGCGATTGCCTTCGTCATCGACATATTTAACGTCTATGGGTGGAAATAGACCGAAATTAATATTCATGGGTTGGAACTTGGCTTTGGAGCCCGTCATATATCCGCCCGTCACATGTTCGACCAATGCGCCCAGCGCAGTGGTTAAGGGTGGGGCAGGGACAGTGTTGCCGAGCGCTTGGGCGGCGGCCATTCGGCCTGTGATGAGGCCAAGAGCTGCGCTTTCCACATAACCCTCGACGCCCATGATTTGCCCGGCAAAGCGCAAATTTGGCCGCACATTCATCTGGAGCTGTCCATTGAGCAATTTCGGCGAATTGATAAATGTATTGCGGTGAATGCCGCCGAGCCTTGCAAACACGGCCTTTTCTAACCCTGGAATAGTCCGCAAGATTTCTGTCTGCGCCCCGTATTTCATTTTGGTTTGGAACCCGACCATATTGTAAATCGTACCCAACGCATTGTCCTGCCTAAGCTGCACAATAGCGTGGGATTTAATGTCGGGGCTATGGGGGTTGGTCAGACCTACGGGTTTCATAGGGCCCCAGCGCAAAGTCTCTGCACCGCGTGCCGCCATGACTTCTATGGGGAGGCAGCTTTCGAAATAAGGGGTGTCTTTTTCCCAGTCGCGAAATTCTGTTTGCTCGCTGTCCACAAGTGCTTGCACAAATACTTCGTATTGCTCTTTGTCCAGCGGGCAGTTGATATAATCTGCGCCGTCCCCGCCGGGGCCTTTTTTATCGTAGCGCGATTGCATCCATGCAATGTCAAAATCAATGCTGTCTTTGTAGATAATCGGCGCGATAGCATCGAAGAACGCTAATGCATCTTCACCGCTGGCTTCCAAGATTGCCGATGCGAGAGCAGGGCTGGTTAAGGGCCCCGTTGCGATAATCACATTATCCCATTCCTCTGGTGGAAGCCCAGAAACTTCGCCGTACTCTACGGTCACAAGCGGGTGGTCGTGTAGGGCTTTGCTAACTGCATCTGAAAATAGTTCTCGGTCTACGGCTAGCGCACCGCCCGCAGGAAGTTTATGTTCGTCCGCACAGGCCATTATCAAAGACCCACACATCCGCATTTCTTCGTGCAACACGCCAACGGCATTGCCTTCTTTATCGTCCGAGCGAAACGAGTTGGAGCAAACCAGTTCTGCAAAACCACCGCTTTGGTGCACGGCTGTTTTTACCTCAGGTCGCATTTCGTGCAGCACCACAGGAACCCCCGCTTGCGCCACTTGCCAAGCCGCTTCGCTACCCGCAAGGCCAGCGCCGATAATGTGAACCGTGTTTGTTTGTGTGTTTTTCATGAGGCGGATTTAGCCATACAAATGTTCATGTACAAGTAAAATTATTTCCGCTAAACTGTTGCTTGAATGGGGGAGAAAAACCATGAATAGACGAGCGGCACCATCACAAACACCATATGATTTTAACAGATCAGTTATGTTTCCGTTTAAAAGTGGCTCAAACAGTGTGGCATTTGTTTTTAAATCTGCGGCTCTATATGCATTGGTGACAACCGTATTATTTCTCATTTTCGGAAAATGGATATTCGGGGCATTTATGGAAATGGCTACCTATATCGGTATGCTAGCCGCCGAATCCGGTGAACCTGAGCTAAGTCAGTTTCTAGAAATGTTTTCCTATTTTGGTAAAATTATGCTGCCTATAATGATAGTTAGCTTGGGTGGTTGGTTTGTTATGGCGATAATCGAAGCGTCATTTTACCGCCGCGTTTTTAATGGTGAAAACAAAACTTATCCGTGGCGATTTGGCCGGGATGAAGTGCGGGTCATGCTCAGCCAACTTATATTCGGCTTAGTGGTATTTGGTTTGGTGGCATTATTTTATATACTTATTGGTATCGTCGCTTTCCTTATGGTTAATGCTGAATCAGGTGGTAACGATGTTGGTGGTGACTTGGCTGCAGTATTTGCATTGATAATGTTCGTTGGTTTTATTGTTGTTTTCCCTGTAACAATTTTTCTTGCTGTCCGGCTCTCGCCAATCGCCGCCTTGTCAGTTTTACGCGAAAAAATTTCCATTAAAGAAACCTGGCAAGTGACCCAAGGTCGCTTTTGGCCAGTTGTCGGGTCATTTGTCATCGTCGCCGTTCTCGCTTATATAATAAATTACGTTATACAAACAATCATGATGCTAGGAATGCTTGGGAACTTTAGTACGTGGGTCACAGAGTTTGAAGATGTAGAAAGCGCTGAGCCAGAAATGCTCATTCAGGCAATAATAGATATTGTCACCCAACCATCGTTTTTGATTGTTCTTGCCATTGTGATTTTTATTTTTTCAGTCGTTCAACTTGTTGTTCGTTTATTGTATTCGGGTATCACAGCAAATGCCGTTGATTTATATCGCCAAGATTTAGGTGAAAACGATTTGGAAGTTTTTGACTAGACGCACTGACTTAATTGAGGAAAAATATGAACGACCTTACACCACTTCAAAGAACACCCTTTCAGTTTGGCCGTGCTATTTTTATGCCGTTTCGCCACGGGCCAGGTAGTGGTGCCTTTGTGTTTAAATCAGCCGTATTTTATGCAGTGGTCGTGACTATGCTATTTGCATTGTTTGGCAAAATGCTCATCGGTCCCGGCAAAGAATATTTTGAGGCCATTATAGAGATGGAAAAAATGACCGATGATGCTGAAGCCATGAAACATATG
>Ga0209345_10006579_pt1 | contig 10492 bp, 8 predicted proteins | sample Cruoilmetagenom7_FD_187294 | JGI IMG/M metagenome (GOLD analysis project Ga0209345, IMG submission 187294) | Oil polluted marine microbial communities from Coal Oil Point, Santa Barbara, California, USA - Sample 7 (SPAdes) (version 2) | ecosystem: Environmental > Aquatic > Marine > Oil seeps ... | reverse complement strand
TGCTGTCTGCCCCATTTCAGAAGGCCACATCGTCCAAAGAACGACCCCGGTGCCGACAAACGGTACAACCCCGCCATAGCCAAGCAACAGCGCACTTCGGGGCATGAGAGGGGCAGGTTTGCTACTCATCCTAACTCCGCGAACCATGGTGCGACCTCAATCAAGTAGATGGCAAGGGTTTCGAGAGTGCCAAAGGCAATCAAGAGGCCGGTGCCAATCAGCAGCACGCCAGCTGCAATTTCCACCTTCGGAAGATGGCGCCGGAACCCGGCTGAGAAGCGAAGGAAGGCTTGTACCGCAATTGCTGCCGCAATAAAGGGAATGCCAAGCCCGGCCGAGTAGACAGCAAGTAAGGCAACGCCGTAGCCGAGGCTTTCTTGGGAAGCCGCGATGGTGAGGATCGTCGCCAGAATGGGGCCAATGCACGGTGTCCATCCAAAGGCGAAAGCAAGCCCAACGACATAGGGCATGCCGACCCGTGGAACAAAGCCGCTGCTGGCATTGGGTTGGAATGTCGGGAGAAAACGCACATCTCTGTTCAGAAGGGCAAACCGGAAGAGCCCCACATAGTGCAGCCCAAGAATGATGATGATCACCCCAGCAATTTGTCCGAGGATAACTTTATGGTGCAGCAGGAACGGGCTGATGGCCCCGGCCGATGCGCCGAGCATGATGAATATGGTGGAGAACCCGGCCACGAAGGCCAAGGACCCCATGAGTACCCGACGGCCAATATCGTTGGTAGGCTTCTCAAGTTCCATGGTCAGCTCATCAAGGGATGCCCCTGCAACGAAGGAGAGATAGGCTGGAACAAGCGGCAAGACGCAAGGCGAGAGGAAACTAATGATCCCGCCGATCAGCGCAGCCGCAAAGCCTGCATCCACACCATCCATTTGCTTGCCAACTCCCGTGTCTTTTTGTGGGTCTTACTTGCCGACCTTGGGTGACACAGTTTGCGGCATTGCTCAAGGAACGCAAGTTCACTAGCTGGTGAGGGTTAATCCCGGAAAATGAGGGTGGCTGCCCAACCGACAAATGTCGCAAAGACCACTGCGAATATGCCGTAGAGCAGCGGTTGCTCGTGAGCAAAGGCATGAATTGCACGTTCCATGCCGCTCTTGACCACGAACAAGGGGGCGGATGCCGCGTCGGAAATCTGCCCGTCAGATACGAGGTAAACTTTCGCCGTATAAAGGCCGTTGGGCACATTGGAAGGAATATCTACAGTTGCCCGGAAAAGTGAGCGCCCAAGAAAAGCAACACCGCTGGGTTCTGCCCGATAGAGGTTCTGGTTCTGTTTGTTGCGCAAAAGGGCTTGCGAGAAGATCTTTAACTCATCTTCCTGCAGGGCTGTTTCAGCCCCTGTCGGGCTGAGACCTGTTGCCACGCCAAGGCCAATATGCCGCAGGCCAAGTCCCTCAATAGTGCGTGTGTCCATCGACACAATCCGCGTCAGGGGCCGTGTGCTCGACACCGAATAGAAAGAGGGGACGCGTTCAAACCGGACCGCATCATAGTTTATCCAGATGCCCGCCACCCGGTCCTTCCGGCGCACAGTGACCGGCCCCTCCGGCCCCGTCACGACAACGACAATATCGCGCTCTGTGGAAAGGTTGGTCGGATCTTCAGCTTCTACAGCGCCAAAGATCAAAATCTCAGTGCCGGTAAAGTTGGACCGGATGGAGATCTGGTGTTCAGACAGGTCGGTTACCAGCTGATCTGCCAGCGCACCGCGCGTGGTCAGGGCGGCAAGAATGAGAAGCAAGATACCCGCGGCAAGTCTCATGGGGTCACCGCCGAAGTAAGGGAGAACAATTCGTCTGGTTGAACCACGAGATCAAATCCCAGCCGCAATCCGACGAGAAGTACGATGAGCCCGAGCAGTGCGCGCAATTGTTCCCCTGCCAGCTTTTGGCCCGCGCGGGCGCCAAATTGTGCCCCAACGACACCGCCAAGAAGCAACAGGAAAGCGAGCAATATATCGACGGCCTGGTTTTCAACTGCATGAAGCACAGTAACCAGGGCTGTGACGAAGATGATCTGAAAGAGGGATGTGCCAATCACGACATTCGTGGGCATTCGAAGCAGATAGATCATGGCGGGCACCATCACAAAACCACCGCTGACACCCATAATAGCAACAAGCACCCCAACAAAGATGCCAATCGCAATGGGTGGAATGGCACTGATGTAGAGTTTCGAGCGCCGAAACCGCATCTTGAGCGGCAGACCGTGGATCCAGCTATGGTGCGATCTGTTGGCCGACGCGGGGCTTCGCCCCTGGCGCACCGCGATGAGCGCCCGCACGCTCTCGTTCAACATCAAGCTGCCAATGACGCCGAGAAACAGCACGTAGGAAAGCGAGATCATAAGATCGACTTGGCCTAAAGCGCGCACGTAGGCGAAGAGATAAACACCTGCGACTGCGCCGATCACCCCTCCAATCATGAGCACACCACCCATCTTGAAATCCACTGCGCTGCGCCGCCAATGCGCGACCACGCCCGAGATGGACGACGCAATGGTTTGATTTGCTTGAGTTGCCACTGCGACAGCAGGTGGGATGCCGGTGAATATGAGAAGGGGTGTCATAAGAAAGCCCCCGCCGACACCAAACATGCCCGACAGAAACCCGACAACGCCCCCCATACCCAGAATGAGAAAGATATTTACCGGCATTTCTGCAATGGGAAGATAGATTTGAAACATTCAGCTGGCCTGTCCCGCCGCCGAATTTTGCCCTGTGTGACCGACGGTGAGCTTCGTGTCACAGGACCAGATGATCACCGGACATAGGCCTCAAGTGTGCTCAGCAGCTGTGGGTTGACGGCTCCCGTAACATCCAGCCCGGCAGTGCCCTGAAAATCGCTAATGGCATCGCGGGTGCGCGGACCCATCAGCCCGTCAGCTGGACCTGGTTGGTAGCCAAGCTCCCTGAGCAGGCTCTGTGCTTTGGCAATATCCGGATTTGCCTGCACACCCCCAGATCCGCTTTCAGAACTTGAAAGCGATGCGTTGCTCCAATTGCCAAGCGACGTGAGATTGCCGTTGGCAATGGGGTCTCCCCGTTTAGGGGTCCAGGTTTGAGCGGCAAGTTTCGCATCAACCAGCGTGTTTGTGTCCATCTGTTCGGCGATGGCATCTCTGCGTGCTGCTGCACCTTCATCGCCATTTTTGGCCGCGATGGAGAACCACTTATGTGCTTCAGGCAGGTCTTCGGTTACACCGAGGCCGCGTTCAAACAGGACGGCGACATTGTACTGGCTGTCGGCCAGGCCATGATCCGCTGCAGCGAGGAACCATTGTCCGGCCTTTGCGAAATCTTGCGGCACACCTTTGCCTTCTGCATAGATCACCGCGAGATTATGCATCGCTTTGACATTGCCAGCCTGGGCTGCGCGTTCGTACCAGCCGCGCGCCTGTTCCATATCTTGTGCAACACCGCGTCCCTTTTCAAAGAGGGTGGCAAGGCGATATTGCGCAATAGCGAGGTTCTGTTTGCCTGCAAGCTCGAACCAATAGGCCGCCTGCCCATAATCCTGAGGAACGCCGCCGCCGCGCGCATATCGCAGGCCGACTTCATATTGTGCCGCCGGGTTGCCTGACGCTGCCGCTGTGCGCAGCGCATTGCGCGTGCCCGAAGGTGCCTGGGTCACAGGCGTCGTTGGCGCAGCTTCTACCTGCGGGAGGTCGCCGGAGCTTGGCACAATCGCGCGCGGTGCCGCAGACGCTGGCGCCCGTGGTTCTGGCAGCGGCGCCGGTGCGGGCCGCGCGTCAGCAGCTGGAACATTTTCGTCGCTGAGAAGAGAAAGGGTGGACGCTGGAACCTCAGCCGCATCGGCAGCTCCAGCGTCCTCCGGAATGGCCTCCGGAATAACAGTAAGATCTTCAACAAGTGCAACTGATGGGGGCACCGTGGCATCTGCCGCATCCGCTTGCCCCTCAAGGACAGCCAGATCAGGGTCGATGACCTGCTCCTCTAGAAGCGCATCAATATCTTCGCCTGGAGCCTCAGGCGTTGAGGGCGCAACCAGCCAGTTCACCAAAGTAAGAACAAGGATCAGCGCGAGAACCGCCCCGCCCACAAGGATAGCGAGGCGCTTGCCGCGGCCTTCGTCCGGCTCTTCAAAGGCAGCATATCGGTCAGATTGTTCGCCAAACCCAAGGTTCGCTGTCTCACCGGTCTGGTAAGCAGACTGGGCTGCGCGGCGCGCAGCGGCGATAAAGTCTCGCGCTGCCTTCTTTTCATTCATGACGGGCGGCTGAGCGGCCTCAGCAACCGGTGGCTCAAGGGGAGGGGGCGGCGGCCCATCCGATATCGTGGGCGCATTGGCCATTGCAGGCGGACCCAGATCGGGAGCCGGAGGGCCCATATCTGGCAGCGGCGGCGTGGGCGCATCTAACGACGGTGGTGGTGGTGCTTTCGCCGCAGCTGGTGGCTGGTCCGTAACGGGCCTTTCCATCACTGGCGGCATTGAAGGCAGTGGTGGCCCAGATGATGGAATGGTCACCGGTGTCTTTAAAAGATGATCAGGCGCGCGCTCGGCAGCAAATCCGGGTGGTGGCATGGGAGCGCTGGAGAGAGGCGGCGCGGGCATGCCGGCAAGTCCTGCGCCGACGGCGACAGTCGGAGAGAGCGGAAGGTTGGAACTGGTCTCGATATTTTCGATCCGCTCATTGACCTGCGCCACCATGGACTGGACCGTCTCGCGGGTGGCTGCGTTTCGCTGCTCTGTCGCGTTCATCGTTTGCGCGAGGGAGGAGAGGGCTTGTTCCACGGAACTGGCCGTTTCCAGGGCGCGGGTTTCGCTGTCCGTTACGCGAGACACAACTTCTTCCAGGCGCCCGTCCAGCTGCTCCATAACTTGTGGGACGATGTCGGTTGCCCGCACCTGGCTTTGCTCCAGCCGGTCCACAAAGGCGGTGAGACTGCCTTCAAGCGTTTTTATCGCATGTGCACTTTGCGCTTCAGACTGATCAATCCGATTGTTCATCCGCCCAATCGTCGATTGAAGCTCTGCCATCTGAGCGCGCTGATTGTCGGAATCGAGTTTGCTGGAAACGACTTGAACAGCTTCCTCGACCGCTAGGCGGCGGCTTTGTTCAGCATTCGCGTCTGCGGCATGGAGCGCCTGCTCAGTCTCCGCCATACGCTCGGACAGGTTTTGCAGCGTATTGCCGAGAGCGTCGGTTTTGGCGCGCTCCTGTTCAAGTTTCTTTGTTTCCTCGGAATTGTCGACCTTTTCGCTGAGTTCCGACAGCAGCAGGCGCATTTCCGCGAATTTTGTTTCGCTCTGATTGTCGACCGTTTCCAGATGGTCGACCACTGCGTTCATGGTCTTTTCCAGGGTTTGGAAGGCCAGTCGGTCTCCGGTATTTTTCGCAAACGGCAACCGTGCTTTCTCAGCCGCCTCCAGCCGATCAGTGAGTTGCTGAACTTTGCGCTCCATACCTGTCTCGTCAGACAGAGAGGCGCCGGAGGCGATCATGTGCTCTGATGATTCAACGCGTTTTGCCAGTGAATCCAAGGATGTTTCGAGAAGGCGTTCGTTGGAGTCAATGCGTTTGACCAGATCCCGTACGGCTTCAGTAACCGGCGACAGGTCTACTTGAGGTTGTGCGGGTGGTGCTGCGTAAGCGGCGGGCTGCATGCCCGGCTGCATATAGGGCGCGCCTACAGGAGGTTGTGGTTGGCTCGAGGCCGCGTCTAAATGAGCATATTCTTGGATGGCAGCACCAATATCGTCCGTGCCGCTATGCATGATCACTTGGTTGAGCCACGCGCCCAAGGTTACGCCTGCCCGGCGAGCGGCTTGTTTAGCCGCTTCTCTGGCTTCGGGCTCAATGCCCTTAACGCTCCAAGGAACCCCCGGTCTCATCGAATCACTATGCCTGTTAACGATTCAGGACTGTATCGACCACGTGATTCTGTGTAAACCCGGCGCCCACCCACAATATCTGGATTTTCTGCGCAATTTCCGCGGGTTAGGCGGCTCGACGGCTCAAGAACACGTAACCGATCTTTCTTAATCCTTATCAAGCAGGTTTTAGGTAAACGCGGAGTTAACTTTTGAGGTCTCAGGACCGATTTTTGACTCGGAGCCTCAATATTTCGCGCTCTGAGGCATCGCCATAGGCGACCGCTTTGGTGTGGTAGTCCTCGTAGGAAGTGTTAATGCGGCGGCAAAGCTCATTCGCGTTCGCCAACTCGCTCAAGACCTCATCTGATCCCGATCGTATCACTGCGACCACTTCTTTCTGGCCAAGTGTGGATGCTGACCTCGAAATCCCCAAGGGCGGCTCCCGCAAGAACGGCGGCTCCCAGGACCACGCGGCGATTGAGTTTCGGCATGTGTAATCTACGAATTCCGTTCGATCAGTCGCTGAAAACGGCAACCACATAGGTCGCATTGCTTTTGCGCGCGACGCCAATTCCCGCGCGCACATTGCGGGCACTTTCAAGAATGGTGCGGTGTCGGGGACTGTTGGTCCAACTTGCCAGAACCTGTGCTGCGACCTGTCCGTCGCTCAATCCAGGAGCAAGCTGGCCAACCCAAATATTCTCACTGATCCGGCTGCTATACTTGTCGTCAATCGCGTGAACCCGGTCGACGGGCCCTTGGCCCTCAGGGTTGTGATGACCTCCATAGTTCCGCATCGCCATATCCTGTGCATGAACTGCGGCAGCCCGTTGCAGAGTGCTGTTGACGGCGAGAGCGCTTGCTGTGCGGTAGCCGTTGATTGCCTGCAAAACAGCCCGGCCAAGCGGTGTGTCATTTACCGCTGCACTTGCTGCCTGTTGTGGAAGCCCGACGCCGCGCAGGGGAGCAGGGTCGCCAGGGCGCCCAGATGAGCATGCTGCCAGAAGGGCGCAGACCAAAAACAGGCTCGAAATGGAATGTGATGTGTGCATGAAAGTCCCCTATATGACGGTGCGCTACTAAAACACCCCCTTTGTACAGGAGCAACATCGGACGGAACGGTGCCTTCCCCTAACGTCAACGGAAAGAATTGACGTTGACGTAAGCGTCAACTAGAGTCCCTGCATCATAAGAAAACCGCAGAAAACTGCGACTTTGACTCATAATTCACAGGGAGTTTTCAACGATGCAACAGATGCGCACCCCAGAATCCGCTGCTGCTGGTACCTATAAGAACGCTGCGGCAAAAGACGCCCATGGCGATGACACATTCTCAATCACCCAGCTTGCCGATGAGTTCAACGTGACCACACGGGCAATCCGCTTCTATGAGGACAAAGACCTTCTTCATCCGTCCCGCCAGGGTCAGACGCGGGTCTACAAGCCGCGGGATCGCGCGCGCCTTGGGCTGATCGTCCGCGGAAAATCTGTTGGCTTTTCACTGGGCGAAATCAAAGAGCTGATCGACCTGTACGACACTTATGGAGATGAGCGGCAGTATCTGATCGCCCAGGGAAAATTCCGGGAACAGATTTCCAATCTAGAGCAGCAGAAGCAGGACATTGATGTCCAGATTGAGCTGCTTCAGGAGGGCTGTGACCGCATGCTTCAGCTCGCAAAGCAGGCCGACGGCGAAGCTTAAGAAACAAGAACGCCGTTGCTTGCCCGCGCGAGTGGCGGCTCTAGATCCGTTGTGGAGTTGGAGGTGGTGGGCTGTCATGCTGATGGCCTTCCTAGCCCATGTCCATCGGAGAGAGCGTCATGCCCACATACAAAGCCCCTGTTCGCGATTTTCAATTCCTGCTCCACGAGCTGTTGGAACTGGACAAGTACAAGGATCTGGAAGGGTTCGAAGAGACAACCCCAGATCTGGTGAACGCGATCCTTGAGGAAGCCGCAAAGTTTTCCGAGGAAGTCCTCCAGCCACTGAACCAGGTGGGCGACGAAGAGGGTTGCACTCTGGAGAATGGCGTCGTTACCACGCCGACCGGGTTCAAAGATGCCTATCAGACACTGGTCGACAATGGCTGGCCCGCGCTGACCGCTGATCCGGAATATGGCGGGCAGGGTCTACCCAACACGCTCTCTCAAGTGTTCAACGAAATTGTGTCATCGGCAAACATGGCCTTTGGAATGTATCCGGGTCTCAGCCACGGTGCCTATTCAGCGCTGCTCCATCATGGTTCTGATGAATTGAAGCGCATCTACCTGCCCAACATCATTTCCGGAAAATGGACAGGAACCATGAACCTGACCGAACCCCATTGCGGGACGGATTTGGGCCTCATGCGCACGAAAGCTGTCCCGCAGGGCGACGGCTCGTTCAAAATCTCCGGCCAGAAGATTTTCATCTCCGCAGGCGAGCATGACCTGACAGAGAACATCTTGCACTTGGTGCTCGCAAAAATTGAAGGCGCGCCGGAAGGTATTAAAGGCGTCTCCCTTTTCCTTGTTCCGAAATTCATGGTCAACGATGATGGCTCTTTGGGCGCACGCAATGGCGTCAGCTGTGGGTCGCTTGAAAAGAAGATGGGCATTCACGGTAACGCAACCTGCGTTCTGAATTATGACGATGCCATCGGCTATCTCGTGGGCGTGGAACATAAAGGCATGCGGGCCATGTTCACGATGATGAACGAGGCGCGTCTTGGTGTTGGCTTGCAGGGGCTCTCTCAATCGGAAGTCGCCTACCAGAACGCTGTCGACTATGCGACGGAGCGTTTGCAGGGGCGGTCTCTCACCGGACCCAAAGCGCCGGAAAAACCCGCCGACCCCATCATTGTGCATCCAGACATTCGACGCATCTTGATGAACCTCAAATCTTTCAACGAAGGTGCGCGGGCTTTGCTCCTGTGGACCGCCCTTCACGGCGATCTTGCGCATAAGGCAAAAGACGAAAAAGCACGAGAGTTCAGCGACGACATGATGTCCCTTCTGACCCCTGTGCTGAAGGGCGTGCTGACCGACAAGGGATTTGCCAACGCGGTGGACGCCCAACAGGTCTATGGCGGTCACGGCTATATTGATGAGTGGGGCATGGGACAATTCGTGCGCGATGCCCGCATTGCCATGATCTACGAAGGTGCGAACGGCATCCAGGCGCTCGACCTTGTTGGCCGCAAGCTTGCGCAAAATGGGGGACGCAGTGTGTTCTCCTTCTTTGGCGAAATTGATGCATTTCTCGCCGCAAACAAAGATGACGCGAAGCTTGGCGACGTGACTGCGGCTCTAGCAGGCGCAAAGGCGGACCTTGAAGCTGCAACCACCTGGTTCATGGAAAATGCGCTTTCCAATCTGGATCATGCAGGTGCCGGATCGACCGACTATATGCACCTTTTTGGTCTCGTTGCCATCGGATACATGTGGGCGATAACGGCTAGGAAATGTGTTGATGCGCTTGATGTAGGCACCGATGAGCCCGGCTTCTACGAAACCAAATTGAGCACGGCTGCCTATTATATGGAGCGTGCTTTGCCAGAGACCGCTTTGCATCTCATGCGGATCAAAGCAGGCGCAGACACAATGATGGCGCTTGACGCCGCAGCTTTCTAAACAAGAAACGTAAACGAAATACGAGGAGTTCAAACCACATGTCGATACTGCAAGTAGAAAAACCCGCCTGGATGACCGAGGACGTTCAGATCTTCGCTGATGCAGTGGGCAAATTTTGCGAGAAAGAGCTCGCCCCCCATGTCGACAGCTGGGAAAAGAACGAAATCGTTGATCGCGATGTTTGGTACAAGGCGGGCGAGGCAGGCATTCTCTGTGCGTCGGTGCCAGAAGAATATGGCGGGGCAGGCGGCACGTTTGCCCACGAAGCCATGGTCATCGACCAGTTTGGCAAAAAAGGCATTACAGGGTTTGGGGCCTCGCTCCACAATGCGATCATCGCGCCCTACATCGTCAATTATGGGTCGGAAGAACAGAAGCAACGCTGGCTGCCAAGAATGGCAACAGGCGAGTTGGTTGGCGCAATTGCGATGACCGAACCGGGCACGGGATCGGATCTGCAAAACGTCAAAACCACGGCCAAACTTGAGGGCAATGAATATGTCATCAATGGATCAAAGACTTTCATCACCAATGGGCAACAAGCGGGCCTGATCATTGTTGTTGCAAAGACAGACCCAAAAGCGGGTGCCAAGGGAACATCGCTCATCATCGTAGAGACCGACGAGGCAGAAGGCTTCCGTCGCGGTCGCAATCTCGACAAGATCGGCCAGAAAAGCCAGGATACATCTGAACTCTTTTTTGACAATGTACGTGTGCCCACATCGAACCTTCTGGGAACAGAAGAAGGCCAGGGTTTCATCCAGTTGATGCAGCAATTGGCCTCTGAGCGCCTGCAGATCGGCCTTCAGGGTGTGGCCATGATGGAAGCCGCGTTAGCGCAGACTGTTGACTATGTCAAAGAACGCAAAGCCTTTGGTCAGGCTGTGATGGATTTCCAGAACACCCAGTTCAAACTCGCCGAGGCGAAAACCAAGACGACCGTCGCCCGCGTCTTCACTGACCATTGCACAGGTCTTCTGTTGGAAGACAAGTTAGATGCAGCGACCGCGTCCATGGCG
>Ga0209345_10006578_pt1 | contig 10493 bp, 8 predicted proteins | sample Cruoilmetagenom7_FD_187294 | JGI IMG/M metagenome (GOLD analysis project Ga0209345, IMG submission 187294) | Oil polluted marine microbial communities from Coal Oil Point, Santa Barbara, California, USA - Sample 7 (SPAdes) (version 2) | ecosystem: Environmental > Aquatic > Marine > Oil seeps ... | reverse complement strand
GCTAAAAGTCTTACCTGAAGACAAAACCTTACCTGCTTTATCCACCACACAGAAACTTGTCTCTTCTTTTGAAACATCCAATCCGATAAACTCTTCCATGGTCACTCTCCTTGATTACCTTTGAGGCGTTGCTTTAGATCTCACATTATAGTCCAGGGGGAGTGACTTCCGAAATTATGCTATGTACTGTGGTCATCCATTCAAAGCTCTCTGCGGACAAAAGAAATCACATCTATTGCATCTGAAATTTTTTGAACTAAGCGAAGCGGCACATGAGGAAATTTAATGGTGTCCCGAAGGAGAATTTCGGGCTATTTTTAAAGGAATGTGAGCGGCGTTTTAACAACAGGAGCCATCTTCTCAGTTATTGTAGCCAAAACAATGGGTTAGAGAATGTTTAGCTTAGTTAACTGAGGCAGCCCTAAAAGAATTTTAAGCGAGTAAAATCTATTCATGAAGCTTTCACATAAAATATTCATCATTTCTTTCTGCTTATCGATTTTGCCGTTATATTTTGTGGCGCTACATACGACTGAGCAAACGTTTATTACATTGAGAGAGAGAGAAGTTAACAGTGCCGAGAATAATGCGGGTGGGGCAATCAACGATTTTACAAATGAACTCAACCGTTTAAAAAATTTAGTCCGTATTTTAGCAGCAACACGTCCAGCCAAATCTTTACCAAGCGAAAGCAACTCAGAAAACATAACACAATTACGTAAAGAACTTTCTGAACTTTTTCAAACGATCCTCGAACAAAATTCTTCATATGATCAAATCCGTTTAATCGGTATCTCTGATAATGCTCGGGAAATTGTACGAATAGATAGAGGTCAAAATGATATAGGCAGTGTTCCCTATGTCAAATTGCAATCAAAAGGAAACCGGTATTATTTTAAGGAAACCATTTCACTCGATTCTGGCGAAACATTCATTTCCCACATTGATTTAAATCGAGAATTCAGCGAAATCGAACATCCTTTAAAGCCTGTCATTAGAGTTGCAACACCTGTCACAACTCAAGAAGGGCTAAATGTTGGTATCATCATTATCAATGTTAATTTCTTTGATTTGCTAAGCAATAAGGTTAGGCCAGAAACTCCTGGTGAGTTTTTGGTAACCAATGAGAATGGTGATTATCTCCATAATGTTGATAAGAACAAGACATTTGCTTTTGAATTTGGAAGACAGGAACGCATTCAAATTGATTATGATTTTGAAAAAGAATGGGATGAGTGGATAAATGATAGCTCAGCAGTTAAAACAAAACGATTTAAAGCCTCAGACCACTTTTTAATTCTAAGTAAAGTAGATGGGGGTTTAAAAAAAATCCAAGGCGAAGACCGTCAATGGGTCTATGGCTTTGCAATACCACGAATAGCTATAGAAGGCATCGCAAAGCGTTTGGATGAACATTTATATATTTCTCTGATCGTTATTGCAGCCTCGATCGCAATTGCCAGTGCCTATATAACCTCTTTAGTGTTTAAACCGCTTGAAGATATAACGAGCGCCGCAAATCAGATCGCCTCAGGCGAACAAGATGTTTCAATCGATGTCACGGGACGGGGGGAAATTCGGATTTTGTCCCATGCCTTGCAGCGCATGCTGGTTTCTTTTCGAGAAGCCGCCAAAAGTCAAGAACTTGCGGTGTTGGGGCGAATGGTTGCTATGCTTGCTCATGATCTGCGCAACTCACTTTCAACTGTAAAAATGAACATGCATATCCTAGAATCTGAGCAAAAAGACGATAGTTTGAATGATCAGTGGGAATTTGCAAATAATCAAATTTTAATGATGGAAAATGTACTTGCCGATATGCTGTCTTTTGCAAAACCCGAACGTCTAAACAAAGAATGGCATGACCCTGGATATATTGCACAGACAGCAATCCTTGTCATGGAAAGACACGCACATCTGAAAGATGTGAAAATTACATTGGATAAGGCTGACCACCTTCCCCGTATCAAGTTTGATCGAACTAAAATCTTACAGGTGTTACAAAACTTGCTAGATAATGCCCTGCATTTTGCCCCTGAGAGTTCAGAAGTTGTTGTGAACGTTTATTTTTCTGATGCTGAAGGTACAACTGCAAATGACATAAATGCGTCACCTAAAATCGTGTATCAAATCAGTGATGAAGGTCCTGGCATATCAGCAGACATTAGGGATCAGCTGTTTGATCCTTTCATCACGAAGCGTCCCAAAGGAACAGGCCTTGGCCTAGCAATCGTTAAGAAAATTGTTGATCAGCATGAGGGGGAAATTACATTTGATGATCAAAATAGAAAGGGAGCGATTTTTACAATCACGCTCCCTCTCGGTATGTCAGATGCTAACGACCAAACGGTCTCTTAACGACTTAATGCTTTTTCTATTTCACCTTTGACTTGTTCCGTTAAAGGTTGAACTTGTGTCGGGAAAAATTTGATTATTTTTCCTTCTCGGTCGACTAAGTATTTTACGAAATTCCAAGCTGGTAATGCTTCCTTTCCAAGGTCTGATTGGACCTGCTTATAAAAGGGATGCATGTCTTTGCCTTGAACATGAGACAAGCTTGTCATCGGAAATTCTGCATTATAAGTGATAGAACAATATTCTTTTATCTCTGTCCCTGATCGTGGTTCTAGTCCAAAATCATTTGTTGGCATTCCCAGAACAATAAATCCTTTATCGCGGTATGTATCCCAAAGCTTTTGCAAAGATCCGAATTGATGGCTGTTGCCGCACTCAGTAGCTGTCACTGCAACAAGTATAACCTTGCCTTTAAAGGAAGCAGTATCCATGGGTTCACCATCAATCCCAACCAAGGGTAAATCATAGAATGAGGCCATGGCTTTTATAGGAAATGACAATGCCAAAATGCATAAAAATATTTTGAATTTTTTCACTTTATTTACCTCTATTTCTTGGCGTATTGGGCCATCCAGTCATTGTGGAATTCTTTTGATTTTTCCAATTGGCGTGGGGTCATATGGCTTTCGAGATCCTTGATTTGTGTGGCAACTTTGGCCCGATCTTCATCGGTATCCACATGATCTTTAACAATCAGAAACCAGCCACGTGATTTAATAAAATCAGGATTTGACCCATAGGCCACAGGAACGGCTTCACCCGTTGCATACATCATGGCCAAGTTATATTGGGCCGCAATACTGCCTTGTTGTGCTGATTTATTATACCACGCAACTGCATTATCCGGGTTTTGTTCTAACCAACCTTTGCCTTTTTGATAAAAATATCCCATGGCAAATTCTGCATCACGATTACCTTTTTCGGCTGAGGCCTGATAATAGCGAAGAGCTTTTTGTTCAGAACGTTCTCCGCCTAAACCAGCTTGATACATTGCTCCCATATGGAACTGTGCTAATGCATCACCATCTTCAGCAGGTTTTTCTAAATATGTGCGGGCTGTTTCGAAATCTCTTTTCTCTAATGCCGCGAGACCTTCTTGCATTGTTGCATTCGCGCAATTTGCTAAAAGTAAAGAGACACCAAGTATTGTTGCAGCTATTCTCATGAGATTTCTCTCCTTATTTTTTAGGTTCACACCAGTCTGAAACATAGGAACAGGCGCAGACATCAAAGCCACCTTTAAAGCGCACCCATTTTCCAGACCATGGCAATTCGTTTAAATCACATGTTTCTTTACATGCCTGTTTGGCTTGTTCCTCAGACCTGATAACGCCGCCGGGAATGTGACGATCACGCGCGAGGCCACAATCGCAACTGTCACCCTTAGCATCATCCCCCTTTTTCCAATCACCAGACCAAGCACAGTCATGGGCAGCACATGACTGTTCGCAAATAGATTTGGCCTGAGCAGGTCCGGCAATAGATTGCAGGGCGGGAATATCACTCGCGCTCGCTTGCTCGTTGGCAAATAATATAAATACCGCCACAACCACTTTAAAAACCAATCTCATTTCATTCCCAGATCAAACTCTATCAACTTAAAAATTTGATCATCCCCCTTAGTCTTATTTCTTTGCAACCATATCTGACGATTGCGATTGAAGGTATTTCAACACCAAACTTTGCTGATCTTGATCAAGATGTGTAAAGCGTTGCATTGCTTTAACACGTTTGATCCAATCAAAAGCGTTATAACGCGTTGTCTCAATTTGAGTGTGACATAAGCTACAGTCTGATTTCCATAACTTCTCAGCGTAACCTTTAACAACTTCGAAATCTGAACTTAGGCTATCAGAAGCTTTTACCCAACCTTCAACAGAAGCTTTATTCCAAGTTAATTCAGACTCTTCATCAACCCATTGTTCAGTTTGCTTAACAATATCAAATCCAGCGCCTCCTAATTTTGCGATTTCATATTGTGGTCCAGCTTTAGCAAACAATTGTGCACCACCTTCGCGGTCCCAACCAATTAATTTGACTTTCAACCAATCACCAGAATTTTCAATCACCTCAATTTGTGTCAACGGGCTGAGTGTTGCTACTTTATCGCTGGCCTCATCTTTATCAAGATAGATAACAACAGGTGAAGCTGCATAAGCTTTACCAATAGATAGTTTATCACCTTCAATGACTGTTTTCACATCAGTGGCCCAGTCTGCATAAATCGCATCAAATTTCGGTAGCTTATGTGCGATGCCTTTATGGCAATCAATACAGGCAACGTCTGTTTTGGCTGCAACCTTCATCGTTTTCTGTGCGCGATTACCTTGTTTCTCTGCATGCATCGCATCGTAGGAGTGACAATTTTTACATTCATGAGACCCATTAGCACGCATCGTTTTCCAAACATTTTGCGCTAACTCTAAGCGATGTTCTTCAAATTTTTCACGTGTGTCGATGGTCCCTAAAGCCTTATGTAACAGTTCCATACTCGCTTGTATTTTACGAACCATTTTGGGTCCCCATTCTTTTGGGACATGGCAATCTGGACAGCCCGCACGAACACCAGATCGGTTATGATAATGTACTGTTTCTTTATATTCTTTATAAACATTATCTTTCATTTCATGACAGCCAATACAAAACTCAGTCGTATTGGTGACTTCCATCATGGTATTGAAGGCACCCCAAGCAATGACGCCCATGGTGAATAAGACTAAAGCAAAAACGAGTCGATTGCTTGTATTCCAAAACCAGTTAAATAAATTTTTCATTTTTTTCTCATGTAAACTCGACGTTCTTACCTATGGGTGTATGCCCTATATACACACATAGGTAAGAAGGAGGAGGAGGACCGATGCGAGATCGGCCCTCCAGCCCGTGTTGATCAAAAGCTAAAGAGAATTACTTCGCTTTGGCTTTTTTGGTTGCTTCACGCTTAGCAGCATATGCTTCAAGCGCCTTTTTGACCATTGCTTGGTGATCAGAAGAGTCATACGTTCCTTTTTCTGAGACTTTTTCCCAGAATTCAGGATTGTAACGTTCTTCGTGGCACGCTTGGCAAACACCAGATTTATCCATGCTTTCACGCACGTCTTCTGGTAGAGGGCTCGTTAAGTCCCAGTGAGACCCAACAGAAACCAACTGGTTACCATCTTCATCAATGATCGCTGACAAGTCATGGTCCAATAGAGGAATTGGTTTGCTTTGATATCTGGCTTTGCCAGGGATGATGTTGCCTTTGCCGTCGGCCAAGTCAACAATAAACCCTTTGTCATTACCTAACATAAAGCGACCACCCTCAAAGCCATAACCCATGGCTTTTGGATTGTCATGACAGCTTTCGCAAGGACGAGCTTGACGACCAGCAGTGTGCGGCTGCACGGCTGCATGATCGATACCTTTACCTTCTGGCGTCATGTTAATGACGTTTTCAGCAAGGAATTTCCCGTCTTCACCAATAACTGTAGTGATAACCTGACATCCCGGCATAAGCGGAGATACACGGCCTTCACCATTAATTCCAAGTGTAGGTGTTTCCCAACGCAAGTAAGAACGGCTCTCCGAAACTTTACCCGGCGTTTTCAAACCACCTGTACCCAACGGCCAATCTGGAGTCAGACCTGTTTTAGGATCACGAGCGTTACCGTTCGCTACCCAATCGGTATTCATCTTAGGTTTGCCATTTTTGTCTTTGGAATAATCAACTTGAACGTGACAGCCATAACACTGCGGAGCCCAATCCGCGTGGCATGCGTAACATTCCATGGTGTCTTGGTGTTTTTCAATGTTACCCATTGCCACCTTAGCCATAGTTGATTTGTAACTTCCTTCGTCATCGATCGTTTTCAAGACCGGAACGCGGAAATCATTACCAGTTGCAGAATGTAGCCATACCTCGTCTTTACGTTTCACAACGTTACCCAGTGGGTTACCACGGGCTGTTAACAAGTAGCCATCTTCTGCAGGATAGACGGTTGCGTCCTTCATGAAGTCAGGAAGTTCTGTCGCCAAGCCACGAGCTTCTTTGCTCAATGGTTTGTCGAAGTCTTCGCCACGACCTAAAGGTAGATCCCAAGGCGCTTGCTTCACAGTACCATGACAATCTTCACATTCGATTTCAACTTGCGCAAGTGTGGTACCAAAGATGTTACCGTCACCGTGCATGTCAATTGAAGTGTGACAATCTTGACAAAGCATACCGCCCTTTGGATTGCCGTCAATTGACTCAATCTCGTGGTGCAAATCTGCTTTGATAAAGAGATACTTTTTAGTGTGAAGTTTAGGCTGTTTTCCGCCACCACCGTTAAACGGTGATCCGTATGGGAATTCCATCAAGCCTTGATAGGACACGCCTGCACGTTTGCCACGGTTGTGACAAGACACACAAGTTTCTACTGGAATACCAGAATAATGCTTGTCACCCACTTGGACTTTCGTCTTACGGGTACCTTGCATTTTGTGTACTAACAAATGACCTTTTTGTGTTTTATCAACAGTAGGGTCATTGCCTTCATAGTAGCCTTCGTTCGAATAAGGAACGTGACAAGAAGAACAACCAGAACCACGGTAGTCACCACGTTTTTCACGACCACGGATACCGACGTGACAACGTTGGCATTCTTCGCGTGAATAAGTGTAACCAGCTTGGTTTGGATGTTCAGCAAGTTTCGACAAATCCGCATTTGGCATTTGTTTCAACTTACGAGGAATTTGATCCTTATGCGCTTTAGCATAAGCAGTCATATATTTCTTGTAAGCGTCAGTACCAATTTGCGGGACGATTCCGTCTTCATCAACGAGATCGTAGTTGCCATAAACAACCTTGCGGTCTTTTTGTAAGCCCCAAGACCACAAGTTGCCTTGAATCTTACCAGCTTCAGTGTTCATTAACGCTTTTTCAAGACGATCGGCATAACCGGTATGACACTGTCCACAAGATTTGTTAGAAATCCAAAGTGCGCCTGGATCCTTATAATAAGCATCTGGGCCACCCTTTTTGCTCAACGTAGCATGAGCGCCAGAGTGTGCTTTGGCTTTGTCTTTTGTCTCAGCAGCGTTACCACCGTGACAAACGGTACAGCCTTTTGGATCGCCAAAAGTTGCACCGAATTTTTCGATATCTTTCTGCATGTCGCCATCGGAAAATTGTTCAATTCCGTTGTGGCAAGAAAGACATCCTGTTTCAGCAGCTTGTGCAGCGAACGCTCCACCTACAGCGATAAATGCTGTAACTACTAATAGCCCTATTAGTTTTTTCATAAATAATCCCCCCTCTGGGGTAGTTATAGATCAACGGTTCTATTTTCTCAGAGGCGAGCAATAAACAACAGAAAATATAGGGTTATTAATTTAAATGTTATCAACTAGTTATATCGATAATTAGAGTTATTTATTAACCAATTTTATAATTTATTGTTTCGTTAAATTAGACTCTTGCTATGTTGAACAAACCGTTAAACTGCTTAATTTTTATGTTGCTAAAGAAAACTCTCTTATCCAATATACGTTCATGAATTGAAAATCAAAAATAGGCCTCATATTATGAAAATAAGAAAAACTCTATGTGCAGCGTTCATTTTAGGAACGCTATTTGGAGGCCAATCTTTGGCGGCAGGGACAAGCGTCTTTCAAAAACAAGAAGGCCCGTGGAAAGCTTCTTGTTTTAAAGACCAAGGTGTTGAAAAACCTTATTGTCGTATTATGATTATCAATGTTTTTGCAGGTTCGAAAAAATCAAGTAACTTTGTTCAATTTGGCCCCGCATTTGATCGTGGAAATGCAGGCTTCGTCTTTGCAACTTATTTAGGCTTTGCACCGGAAAGCACTGTAAAAGTTAAAATCGGCGAAAACGAAGCACATGTATTGCAGACACAACAAAGTAATCACACGATTGCTCCTGCTGATATGAGTAAAGAAATTCTATCCCAAATGAATGAAGGGAAATCCATAACAGTTGAATTCAAACTGTCTACAGGCTTAAATAAGTCCCTTGATTTCTCACTTGCAGGATATAAAACGCTTTTACCTGAAGTACAAAAAGCAATGGAAGTCAAATAGGTATTAAGAAACACCAAGTTTTTTCTTGAGATTGAAATTTTTTATGTGGCGCTCAAGCTTGGGTCTGGAAATTGACAAGATGTCACAAGCCTTGCCTTTATGCCAATCTGTTCGTTCTAAAATTTTGTCAACATATTGACGTTCGACTTCACGCAATGATGGTAACGCAGAAATGTTATCGGGCAAATCAGCGCAAATCACTGAAGCCTTTTGGTCATCTTGCAAATGTAAATCTTTATATTTTTGTACAATATGCTCAGGGAAATGAGAAATAGTGAAAACAGCCCCTGTTTGTTGTACTGCGGCTTTCATCATAACCTGTTCAAGTTCACAAATATTACCCGGCCAATCATGAAGCTTCAAACAATCAACGACTTCACTTGTCACATTACGCAACGATTTGCGTAATTCAGAATTGATCCGTCTAATGAAATACTCCACCAATGGCCCAATATCTTCTTTTCTATCACGAAGAGGGGGCAAATTAATCGGCATCACATTTAAACGATAAAATAAATCCTCACGAAAACGTCCTTGATCCAGCAATTGCGAAAGGTCTTTATTCGTTGAAGCTATAATCCGTGCATTGACAGGTTTTAACAAAGTACTGCCAATGGGGGTGTTTTTGTGGCTATCCAAAACATGCATTAATCTGGCTTGGTTTTTGAGCGAAAGTTCTGAGACTTCATCTAAGAAAAGAGTCCCATTACCAACGAGCTCAATACTTCCTTTGTGATAATCATGAGAGGCAAGTTTAGCTTCATCAACATATCCAAAAATATCGCGTTCCAAAACGGCTTCGTTAGCAGAAGCGCAATTCACGACAACAAAGGGGTGGTCTTTATTCGTACTGCTTTTATGAATGGCAGTTGCTGCGACCTCCTTACCTGTTCCTGGTTCACCAATAAGTAAAACTGGTATTTTGTTTTGCGAAACAAGTGCAATTTTGTGGAAAGCTTTTTTAATTGCTTTCGATGTGCCCGTGATCATGCCGAAGGGACCGGGCGTGTTACTGGGAAATACGAGCCCTGGATTCAATTTTGCTTGTCTTTGTTCCACGGCACGATGAACAACATCATCCAATTCACGAAGATCTATCGGCTTTGGTACAAAATCTGTAGCGCCTCCATGAACAGCATTTACAGTTGTATCAAGATCATGAAAAGCTGTGATCATAATGACAGGCACACTTGATTTATGGCGAACTCGCGATAACAAATTGAATCCATCTTCGACAGGCATATGCACATCGGTGATAATAGCATCTACTTTTTGAGCGAGAAACTTTCGATAGCCTTCATCTGCAGTATTGGCTGTCAAAACATCAAAACCTTGACGCGTATAATGCATCTGCAAGGTTTTACAGATCGAAATATCGTCATCTGTTATTAACAGTCGTGTCATGCAGAGCCCTAATATCTACCAAGTTAATCTGCAAGCGTGCTATAGGGGAAGCCTTACGGCAAGAAAAAACCTTGAATTCGAAAAAATATAAATTTCAGGGAATAAATTTATATACTATAGTTTGGTATATGCACTTCTTTAGTACTTATTTTTTGAAAAATTTGATATCTTTTGTTTTTTATTAATGGCCCAAAAATAAAGCCCTTCATTTATTTAGAACAGATTCTTCTCCCTCTCTAGTTTAAATTCAAGTCATATCTGGAGAATATTAATTTCCTGAAGTTTATAAGCCAAATGCAGTAAAGCGAGTTCATAGCAAATTATGTTTTCCGCATTGTGGAATTGTTTTCCAATATTTTTATTGACGCTATTTGGCTTTATGAAATAATCTAAGTTTATTCCCATTATATACACTTAGATTTAAGGATCTTGATATGATCAAACGACTGACCAAAGCCAACTTAAATGTTGCGTCTTCTCTTGCAAGCCTCATTGATGATGAAATACTGCCCGGTACGGGCGTTAGTGAGCAAGATTTTTGGAATGGTTTGTCAAGTGTGGTTGCTAGCCTCTCACCAATAAATAAGGAACTGTTGGCGAAACGTGATGTGATGCAAGCTAAAATCGATGCATGGCATATTGCCAACAAAGGCGCAGACTTTAGCGCATATAAA
>Ga0209345_10006576_pt1 | contig 10496 bp, 7 predicted proteins | sample Cruoilmetagenom7_FD_187294 | JGI IMG/M metagenome (GOLD analysis project Ga0209345, IMG submission 187294) | Oil polluted marine microbial communities from Coal Oil Point, Santa Barbara, California, USA - Sample 7 (SPAdes) (version 2) | ecosystem: Environmental > Aquatic > Marine > Oil seeps ... | reverse complement strand
CTATCATTCCATGATGGGTGTTCCGATTCTAAGGTCCAATCGCGTGTTGGGCGTTCTGGTTATTCAAAATAAGACACAGCGTCATTATACTGAAGAAGAAGTAGAAACCCTTCAAACTGTCGCCATGATTATTGGTGAACTGGTTGTCAGTGGTGAACTTGTTAAGCGCGAAGAAACGTTGGCGATTGACGGTATCGCCATGCTGCCCTTGCGCCTTGAAGGGGCGACCCTCAATCCGGGAATTGGTATGGGGGCTGCGGTTTTACATGAACCGCGTGTCGTTATTACACAATTTGTTGCTGAAGATCCTGAAATTGAACTGGAACGTCTACGCCGTGCGTTGAGTGATATGCATGGTGCGCTGGATGATATGCTTGAATCATCTGAAAGTTTAGATGATGAACATCGCGATATCTTAGAAACATATCGTATGTTTGCGGAAGATGCGGGTTGGTTAGGCCGTATTCGTGAAGCCATAAAAGCAGGTTTAACCGCAGAAGCAGCCGTTCAAAAAGTACATGATGATACCGAAGCGCGTATGGCACAGGTTCAAGATCCATATTTGCGCGAACGTGTAAACGATTTGCAAGACCTTGCAAACCGCTTGTTGCAACATTTGGTCGGTGTTGAAAAAATATCTCCAGATGATATTCCAGAACATGCTATCTTGATTGCGAAAAATATGGGCCCAGCAGAATTGCTGGATTACGATCGCACACGTTTGCGCGCCCTTGTCTTAGAAGAAGGTTCTGCTACATCCCACGTTGCGATCATTGCACGCGCCCTTGATATTCCTGTTTTGGGGCAAGTCAAAGGGGCCCTTGATCGGATTGAGACGGGTGATCCGATTATTGTTGATGGCAATAATGCTCAAGTTTTTGTCCGCCCCGGTGATGACGTCAGTGCGGCTTTCAAAAGTAATGTATTAGCGCGCATCAAACAAAAGGAAATTTATGCAGCCTTAAAAGAGCAACCAGCGATCACAAAAGATGGTGTCGAAATTTCATTGAATGTGAATGCGGGTCTTTTGGTCGATATGGACCATCTTAAAGAAGTTGGCGCTGATGGGGTTGGGCTCTATCGTACTGAAATTCCTTTTATGGCTCGATCTGACATTCCGGGTGTTGAGGACCAAGTGGCGCTTTATCGTAAAATTTTGGATGAAGCAGATGGCAAACCTGTTGTGTTTCGCACCCTTGATGCGGGTGGCGATAAAGTTCTGCCTTATTGGGATCATCATGAGGAAGAAAATCCAGCCATGGGCTGGCGTGCAATTCGTGTAACATTGGATCGGCCGTATTTACTGCGCCAGCAATTGCGAGGACTTATTCGTGCGGCAGTTGATCGGGAATTGAATGTCATGTTCCCAATGATTGCCGAAGTCGCCGAATTTCTTCAAGCAAAGAAAATATTGGATTTGGAGATCGTGCGCGAAACATCTAAAGGTCATGCCTTACCTAAAAAAGTAAATGTTGGCGTGATGCTTGAAGTACCCTCGCTTCTTTTCCAAATGGATAATTTATTAAAAGAAATCGATTTTTTATCTGTTGGCTCAAACGATCTTTTCCAATTTTTGTTTGCAGTAGATCGGGGTAACCCAAAAATTTCCAGTCGTTATGACACTTTATCACCGCCCGTTCTGAGCGCCCTTTCGGGGGTTGTCTCGAAATGCAATCAAACCGGTGTTTACCTCAGTTTATGTGGTGAAATGGGTGGGCGTCCGTTGGAAGCTATGGCCTTGATCGGACTTGGCTTTAGAAAATTATCAATGTCTGCTTCGGCCATTGGTCCTGTTAAGATGATGATCAGAAGCATGACTTTGTCAGAGCTGGAAGGCTATATGCAAACCCAACTGACAAAACCTAATCACAGCATAAGGGCAAAGCTGCGCCAATATGCAATTGATCGCAGCATTGCTATATAAGAAAACAAACGCTTGCACATACCTGTGTTTTGTTGACTATTACGATACAAATGAAACGGTTTATTAAGACACTTGGCATAAAGTGAAGGCTTCTATCAGTCTATGATATGCGTAAGTTGAGGAATGATGATGAGAAATAAAGGACGTAACGCGCAAAGCGAACCTGTCTTTACGGGCCCAGGTGTTTGCGAATTGTTGAAAACAACGCGTGAACGAGCCGGAGGAGATCTGCAAACTGTTTCTCAGGTCTTGCGTATTCGGCTTGTCTATCTTCAAGCAATTGAAGCAGGACGTTACGAAGAACTGCCGGGTAAAACCTATGTGGTAGGCTTTGTTCGGGCCTATGCGGACCACCTTGGTTTAGATTCTGAAGAAGTTGTTAAACGCTTTAAGGCTGAAGTTGACGGCTTAGAAGGCAGTGCGGAACTTGTTTTTCCATCCCCTGTAACAGAACAAAGTGTCCCCGGTGGCGCGATCATTTTGATCAGCTTGATCATTTTGGGGGCAGCCTATGGTGGATGGTATTTTCTTTCCAGCCAAGATCGATCTATGGCGGAATTGGTGCCTGATCTTCCTGCAAAATTTGCTGAAATGATGGATAATGTCAAAGGCAGCAAAGCAGACAAAACAGAAGAAGAACCACAAGCGCCAGCACCAGTTGAAAAAAAAACTGAGACTGTGGTGAGCACTCCTGATACTCAAGATATGGCGAAAAAAGCCCTAGAAGCCGTAGAAGAAGCACAAACGCAAGAAAAAGAAGTCGTTCAGACGATTGAAACTGTCAAGGTTGAAGACGTCGCTAAAAAAATTGAAGAAACGGTTGTTGAAGAAACAAAAGCCGTTGAGCCAAAAATTGAAGAAAAAGTAGAAGAAACTGAAACGGCTGTAAACGAAACGATTGAAAAAATTGAAGAAAAAGTTGAAGAAGTGGCGGCTGTCATAGAGCCTGAAATAGAAGCAACGCCAGAACCAGTTGTGCCACAAGTTATGAGCGAAAAAATCGTTTTAAAAGCGGTTGATTATTCTTGGATACAAGTCACAGATTCAGAAGGCCAAGTGAAGCATACACAAGTCTTAAATGAAGGTGATGAATATCAAATCCCACCTGTTCAAGGTTTGATTTTGCGCACAGGTAATGCGGGCGGTCTTGAAGTCTATGTAAATGGCGAAAAAGCCCCAGCACTTGGAGACTCCGGACAAGTTCGTCGCAAAATTTTAATTGATCCAACTAAATTACTCGCAGGAATTGCTGTAGACAGCTAAAACGGACCAAATATTGATAAAAATGACAGGCTTTTCCTGAAAGGGGAAAGCCTTTCTTTTGTCTGGACAGAAATTGGGTTATAACGCGCGTTCGATTGAACGTTATTCATATGTTTAAGGATTGAGCGCTCTAAAATGTCTGTGCGTCCCTATAGAGAAATTCATCGTAGAAAGTCACGCCAAATCCGCGTGGGTGATGTCCTGGTTGGTGGTGATGCACCGATTACAGTGCAATCGATGACCAATACGTTGACTACAGACGTGGCAGCGACGGTTGAACAAGTCTTAGCGATGGAAGAAGCGGGCGCAGATATCGTTCGAATTTCCATCCCTGATGTTGCTTCCTCAAAAGCATTGAAGGACATCATCAAAGAAGTGAACGTGCCGATTGTTGCCGATATTCATTTTCATTACCAACGTGGTATTGAAGCCGCAGAAGCAGGTGCTGCTTGTTTGCGCATTAATCCGGGTAATATTGGATCGCCAGATCGTGTGCGCGAAGTTGTCCAAGCTGCCAAAGATCATGGTTGTTCCATGCGCATTGGTGTGAATGCAGGAAGTCTCGAAAAAGAATTACTTGAAAAATATGGCGAACCTTGCCCCGAAGCTATGGTCGAAAGCGCGCTGGCGCATGCGCGCCTTTTAGAAGACAACAACTTTCAAGAATTTAAAATCAGCGTTAAAGCATCCGATGCCTTTTTAGGTGTTGCGGCTTATCAAGCATTGGCTGATGCGTGTGACCATCCGCTGCATTTAGGGATAACAGAAGCGGGTGGACTGCAAGCAGGCACCGTTTTATCTTCTATTGGAATTGGTAATTTATTATGGGCTGGTATAGGGGATACGCTGCGTGTATCGCTGTCAGCAGATCCGGTCGAAGAAGTTAAAGTCGGCTATCACATCTTAAAATCTTTAGGTTTGCGCACCCGTGGTGTGCGGGTGATTTCGTGCCCATCGTGCGCGCGTCAAGGCTTTGATGTGGTGAAAACCGTTGCAGAAGTTGAAGAGCGCCTATCGCACATTCGCACGCCCATGACTTTATCGGTTATTGGCTGCGTGGTGAATGGCCCGGGTGAGGCCCGCGAAACTGATATCGGCCTGACAGGCGGCGGTGGCGGCAGTCATAAGGTGTATGTTTCAGGGGTTCCTGATCATAATACATCAAGCGAAGAAATGATTAATCATATTGTTGAATTGGTCGAAGCGAAAGCTGAGTTAATTGAAAAAGAAAAAGAGAATTCATAATGGCATCATTACAACCCGTTAAGGGCACGTACGACCTTTTACCAAAAGATAAAGCGACGCATCGCAAAGTATCTGAAACAGGCCGCTTGGTTTGTGAACGTTTTGGTTTTCATGAAATCACAACGCCGATTTTTGAATTCTCAGAAGTTTTTAAACGCACGTTGGGGGAAACCTCAGACGTTGTGACGAAAGAAATGTTTTCGTTTGAAACCAAAGGCAATGATCAAATCACGCTGCGCCCAGAAGGTACAGCTGGTATTGCGCGCGCCTTTATCTCGAACGGTTTGCAACATGAAACGCCTATCAAACACTTTTATTACGGTCCAATGTTTCGTTACGAGCGCCCACAAAAAGGGCGTCAACGTCAATTTCATCAAGTTGGCATTGAATTGATCGGTGTGGCAACTCCACAAGCCGACATCGAGGTCATTGCAGCAGGCCATCAGTTCTTGAGTGAACTGGGTTTTGCAAATGATGTGACTTTAGAACTGAACAGCCTTGGTGATACAGAAAGCCGTGCGGCTTATCGAGACAAATTGGTCGCTTATTTAAAACAGCACGAAGATAAATTATCCGCTGACAGCAAGATGCGTTTGGAAACCAATCCCTTACGTGTACTGGATTCAAAAGATGCGGGCGATAAAGAAATAGTCAAAGACGCACCGATCCTGAGCGATTGTTTGAATGAGGTATCACTCGATTTTTATAATGAAGTTAAACGTGGTCTTGATCTGTTGGGCATTTCTTATGTGGAAAACCCTCATTTGGTGCGTGGTCTTGATTATTATTGCCATACAGCCTTTGAATTCACGACTGAAACGTTGGGTGCGCAAGGCACGGTTCTGGCGGGTGGGCGTTATGATAACTTGATTAAAATGATGGGGGGTGCGCAAACCCCCGGTGTGGGTTGGGCATCTGGTGTGGAACGTCTTGCTTTGATGATGGGGGAAGACACGGTTGAGCTGCCACGTCCTATTGTCATGATCCCGGTCTCTGGTGATCAGCAAGAAAAAGCCATGGAAATTTCACATGAATTGCGCACATGCGGCTTTATGATTGATCAAGGCTATTCCGGTAACATGAAAAAACGTTTAAACCGGGCTAATAAAATGAATGCACGCGCAGCAATTTTACTTGGTGAAGATGAACTGGCCAAAGGCATTGCGCTGGTGCGAGATTTGGAAAGTGGTGAACAAAGTGAAGTATCACTGGACGCGCTTAAAGATCATCTGGCAAAATTCAAATAAGACATATAGAATCAGGCGGATATGACAGGTTTATTTTCAAGCAATGCAGAAGTAATCGTAATTGGGGCGAACCATCGTTCCAGTTCGCTTGCCTTGCGCGATCGCTTGTTCTTGGATGAGGCCGAAGTCATTCCGTTTTTGGAAAAACTGAAAGCAGACGGTGTTGAACAATGTCTTGTGGTTTCGACCTGTGATCGCGTCGAAGTTCATATCGTTGATCATAATCCAAATCAAGCGAGCTCTATTGTTCGAAAACAATTGGCAACACGTGCTGATCTTGATGAAAAAGCAATTGAAGATCAGCTTTATACATATAAAAATGAAGAAGCTGTTCGCCATATCTTTCGTGTGGCATCTTCATTAGACAGCTTGATGGTGGGTGAACCCCAAGTCGTTGGGCAAGTCAAAGACGCACATCGCTGGGCCGTTGAAGCCGGCAGCGTTGGCCCTGAGTTAGAACGGATTTTTCAAGCAGCCTATGGTACTGCAAAACGTGTGCGCAGTGAAACGGCTGTGGGGGAACGTCCTGTTTCAATCGCATCTGTTGCTGTACAGATTGCCAAAGAACTGCATGGTGATTTGGAACGTTGCAAAGGCTTGTTGATCGGTGCGGGTGACATGGGTGAATTGACAGCACAAAACTTAATCGATGCGGGACTGAAAGCCTTTACATCTGTTCACCCCTTTGAAGGGCGTGCAAAAATGATTGCGCGAAACCTTTCCTGTCATGCTGATAGCTTTGATAATCGAGATAAATTAGCCTGTGATGCTGATATCATTTTAACATCAATGAATAAACGTGCACGCGTGGTTAGCAAAGGCATGGTTGAACAGGCCTTGAAAGTGCGCAAGAACAAGCCCATTTTTATTATCGACACGGGTATTCCAGGCGATGTTGACCCGGATGTGAATGATGTGGATGGTGCTTTTTTATATGATTTACACGACCTTGAACAAGTTGCTATGCAGGGGCGTGCATCGCGCGAGGCTGAAGCGCGGGCTGCACAAGCCATATTAGAAAAAGATTTATACGAATTTTTTAAAGGCAAAGAAGAACGCGCTGCCGTTCCGTTAGTTAGTAATTTACGTGATCGGTTCGAGACTGAGCGCCAAGCGGTTTTGGCAATGCATCCCAATGACGCAGACAAAGCAACACGTCTTTTAATTAATCGGTTGTTACATAATCCAAGTGAAGAATTACGCAGTATGGCTGCGTTGAAAAAATCTTCAAGTGGTGAAAAAGAATGGAAAACAGCACAAGCGCTTATTGCACAGCTGTTTCTTAAGGAGAAATAAGTCCCGTGAGTTTTCAAGAAACACTGAGCCAAGTGGTCAATCGCCACGAAGAACTTTCTGCATTGATGTCTGGCTCGGGTGAAGTCGATCCTGTCGAATTCGTCAAACTGTCAAAAGAATACGCAGAACTTTCCCCTGTTGTTGAGGCCGTCCAAACGCTGCAAGCCGCACAAGAAGAAGCTATCGAGTGTGCGCAAATGCTGGCGGATCCTGAAACGGACGCTGACATGAAAGAAATGGCGGAAGAAGAATTCCATGAATTGAAAAAACGCATCCCAGATTTGGAACGCGGTGTTCAATTGATGTTGTTGCCCAAAGACGAAGCCGATGAAAAGAATGCCATCATCGAAATTCGTGCAGGTACTGGTGGTGATGAAGCGGCCCTTTTTGCTGCTGATTTATATCGTATGTATCAAAAATATGCAGAAAAAATGGGTTGGAAGTTTGAAGTCTTGGATTTCAATGAAATCGGAATTGGCGGGTTTAAAGAAATTACCGCTTCGATCACGGGTAAAAATGTGTTCGCACGCTTTAAATATGAGTCAGGTGTACATCGTGTACAACGTGTGCCTGCGACTGAAAGTGGCGGCCGGATCCATACATCTGCTGCAACGGTCGCGGTTTTGCCAGAAGCTGAAGACGTCGATATTGTTATCGATACAAAAGACTTGCGCATTGATACGTATCGTTCACAAGGTGCGGGTGGGCAGCACGTAAATACAACTGATTCTGCGGTTCGCATCACACATATTCCGACAGGTGTTGTGACCTCCTGTCAGGAAAATAAATCTCAACATAAAAATAAAGACCGTGCCATGCAGATGATGCGCACGAAAATGTATGATCATGAGCGCCAAAAATTAGATGATGAGCGCTCAAATGATCGTAAAAGTCAGGTGGGTTCTGGAGATCGTTCAGAACGCATTCGGACCTTTAATTTTCCACAAGGGCGTGTCTCTGATCACCGCATTAATTTGACGCTTTATCGTCTTGATGAAATTTTGCAAGGTGATTTAGATGAGATCATTGATAGCTTGACTGCTGAAGATCAAGCGCAAAAATTAGCGGAAATAATGTGATTCAAACCATTCAATCTGCCTTACACAAATGCATAGATGATCTGAATAATGCAGGGATTGATAACGAACGATTTGAAGCACGACTTTTGGTGGGCCATGTTTTAGATGTGGATACACATATCTTAGTGGCTTACCCAGAACGCGAAATCAGCGCGGCAAATTTCGATCAAATAGAAAAGTTATTGGCACGTCGCCTTAAACGTGAGCCGATGTCCCATATCTTGGAAAGCCGTGAATTTTGGAGCCTAGAATTCAAGGTCACAAAAGACACACTGACCCCAAGACCAGATAGTGAAACATTGATCGAAGCCACCTTATCACAATTTCCAGACCAAAACCGACCATTACGGGTGTTAGATTTAGGGGTCGGTACGGGGTGTTTGATCCTTTCTGTGCTTCATGAATATCCAAAGGCAACGGGATTGGGAATTGATGCCAGCGAAAAAGCGCTTAGTGTTGCGAGTGAAAATGCAGCAAACTTGAATTTGGTAGACCGTGTGAAATTCGAATTAGGGAATTGGGCTGATGGGGTTGATGAAAAATTTGATCTTATCATCTCAAATCCACCTTATATTGCTGAGATAGATCGAAATAGCCTTGAGCCAGAAGTTAAAGATTATGAACCGTCATCGGCACTTTTTGCAGGACCGAATGGAATGGATGATTATGCATATCTTGCAAAAGAATTTCCAAGGCTCTTAAAAACAGGCGGGAAGTGTATTCTTGAATTGGGTGTTGGGCAGGCAGAGTCTGTATCAAAACTCATACGTGACGCGGGGCTTTCGGTGATTGATGCGCGAAAAGATTTGGGCGGAATCGTTCGATGTTTGATTATTCAGTAATAAGTTTGCTAAAACTGCAAAAAAGGCTTGGAAAACAAACCAAAGGTCATTAAGTTAAAAAACATCATAGACATTTTATAAGCTGATTGTTGATGGCTGGTCTATGAATTAGCAAAGATTTCCAAAATCGTCACCATGAACCGATTGTTCAGGTTTGTGTGTTAGGTGCATATGATGCATCGCTTTGGAAGTGTATTTTTACCTCTTTTATAAAATCAGGTTCCATGAGACACGGTACCAATAACCAAAACCAAAACAATAATAATCGTCGCCCACGCGGCCGCACTCATCAGCATGGGAACAAACGTCCCCAGCATAATAATGGTGGCAATCGCACCCAGAATTTTGATAGCAATGGGCCCCAAGGGCGCATACGCGGTACAGCGAAGCAAATTCACGAAAAATACACGCAGTTGGCAAAAGATGCTATTTCTGCAGGTGATCGTGTCTTAGTGGAAAGCTTGTTCCAATTTGCAGACCATTATGGTCGCATTGCTGCGTTATCTGCACCAAAACCAAGGCCTGAAGTTGAAGAAAACACTTCGGAAAGCACTGCTGTTGCTTCTGAAGTGACTGAGACTACAGAAAGTGCTGCTAAATCTGTTGAGGTGGTTGAAGTTGTAGTGGCTGCACCTGAACCAGTGGCGAAAGTCGCTGAAACTGTTGAGCCTGAGCCAGAAGAAAAGCCACGCCGCAGGGCGCCACGTGCGACGACTCCTCGTGCGCCACGCGCACCGCGTGCTGCACGCCAACGCATTGAAGAAAACACGCCTAAATTAGGTGGTGGCACAACAGCAGTTCCTGATTTCTTGGCACGTCCAGTTGAAGTAGAAACTAGTGTGACTGAAGAAACTGTTGAAAAAGCGGTTGTTGAAGAGAAGCCAAAACGTGCACGTCGTACAACAACACGTAAGACACCAGCTGTACCTCGTACACGCCGCAAAAAAGCGGATGATGATGCCCCTAAAACGGATGATGATAAAGAAGCTATAAACGTATAACTTTTCGCTCTTTTTCATTAATCAATATTAAAAAACGCTCTGATTTTTCAGGGCGTTTTTTTCTTAAGCAAGTAAAAAATGGTTTAGTAGCGATATGGTGAGGGGAGATGAACACAAACACAAACACAAACACAAACACAAACACAAACACAAACACAAACACAAACACAAACACAAACACAAACACAAACACAAACAATGTTTGTTGGGTGATGATTGAAGCGATAATTTGATGATCATCGATTAATTGACGCTAAAAAATATAAGATGATGATGCGGTTAGTGAGGATAAAAAACTGCGTGAATGCGATGGTTTTGTTAAGCGCGAACAAGGAAATAGGTAGTGTCCGGTCTTCTGTGTAAGTGACCTTTTTTGTTACATTTCCATCATCAATATATTGATGATGGAAAGCGGTCTTCGAACAGGATGGCGAATTGGTTTAATGCCTGTTTCCATGTTCGAGGAGGCATGTGATGTGTCTACACTTTTCTGGACAGTTTTTCAGGCAACTTTTGAGATTGTCTCGAAGTCTTCTGGCGACAAATAGTTATTGGCAGAGTGCAAACGACTTCTATTATAAAACACCTCAATATATTCA
>Ga0209345_10006575_pt1 | contig 10496 bp, 19 predicted proteins | sample Cruoilmetagenom7_FD_187294 | JGI IMG/M metagenome (GOLD analysis project Ga0209345, IMG submission 187294) | Oil polluted marine microbial communities from Coal Oil Point, Santa Barbara, California, USA - Sample 7 (SPAdes) (version 2) | ecosystem: Environmental > Aquatic > Marine > Oil seeps ... | reverse complement strand
ACTTGCTTCATCTTCATTTTTTCAAGAACAAATCCTTTAACCGAAGATGTAACATTTATTCCGCGAATGTCTGCTTGTTCAACTGCGTCTGCCATTATTCTTTATCCTCCTCTTTTTCTTCGATTTCTTTTTTTTCTTCTATTGTCATTGTCCTCTTAACCTCACTCTGATTGTTTCACTTCCTGCTGTAGCTTCTTCTGCATAGCCTATCCATTGTCCGAGTTGGACTTCTGCTTCTGTCGCTGCTCTTATTGTATTTGCTCCACCAATAGCAACTTGTTCTCCTATTGTTATTGCAGCTGCGGTCGCTACTAATCCGAAAACACCTGATAAATGAACCGCCATAGAAGTCGCGCCATCGCTTGCAACTTTTTCAGCAGCAGCGATTCCACCAAACTCATCAGCAGATGCCGAGCTTGCTGAAACGGTGTTTGGGTCAGTTAGTTTTAGAATAGTATTTTTTTCGATTGTTGTTCCATCAGCACAAGTTCTCCTTACTGGATGCAGGTTTCTTGGAAGTTCAATGATTACTGCTTCATTTGCCATTAATTCGGAATAGATTTTATAGTTTAAATATTTTTCCTATTTACTTATTTAGGAATTTCCCCGATTTTGATTTTGTGCCAGTAATCCCGGTCGGTTAAATCTTTTTTTTCAGTTTTCGCAAGAGCTCGACCTTTTCCAAACTCCTCTTTTCTATCCATGAGGTCTTTTTCTTCTTTTAGAAGTTTTTCTCTTCTGTCATTTTCTGTTTTAAGTTCTTCCAGGTGTTTTTTAGATTCATCCACAACAGCTTTTTCCTGTTTTGCTTTTTTTGTTGTTGGTTTTTCGGGTTCCGATTCCTTACTTGAATCCGATTTTTCAGTTGTAGATTTTACAACTTCATCAGCTATTTCAGTATCTGATTTTTCGGGTCCCGATTCCGGTTTTGTATTTTCTATTTCTGTCATATTCTATCATAGAAAGTATGCTTTATAAATATTTCTAAAAAATTAAGGTTGCAGTATTTTTTTTAGTTTTTGGATTTTTAATATCTATTTGATATCTCTTTGCGCATTCAGTTAAAACATAAGTTCCGAAAAATATTAGAATCGGTTTGATGTGGTTGATAAAATCTAAATTTTGAGTTGTAGCCCAAACAGAAATAAAATATAAACCTGCTAATATCCCTCCGTTTCTTGCTACCTTGATAAAAAATTTTGTTTCTATGTTTTTTGTTTCTATGTTCATTTTTTATCTTGTGTGCCCGGCATTTTATTTGTTGTTTGTAATTCTCCACCTTTTCCTCTTTTTGCAGAAACTTTTCTTGCCATATCTTCCTGCTCTCTTGAAATTTCTAAATCAATTTGGATTGGGTCTTCGAGTTTTATATCTAAACCAATTTGATTTAAGATGTCTTCCTCGTATTCTAATTGCTGCATTATTATTTTTTCTTTGAAACTTACGAAGTTCAACTTTCCAGCAGCGAGGGAGACTTCGTCGGATTTTCCTTTCACTAATTCTGGAACACCGGATGATTCTGTAAAATAAGAACGCAAATGAGTTAACCAAGGAATAGGGTCTAGTGAGGAGTATTGAGGAGTTGCTACACGCTCAATTTTTTCTAATGTTCCTTTTGGGAAAACAGCATCTTCAAAATTCTTTTTTACTTTATCCAGTTTGTCTCTAATAGCTGCTAGGTCTGTTTCATCATCGGTGTTTGCTTCAAAGAAATAAGTTGGCTTTCCGTAACGATGAAAAATAACTGAATTATCACTCATCCCTTGATGACGCATTTTTATAATGTCAAGAAGTTTTTCAGGTTCCGGGATTCCGTGAATTTCATCACCGATTGCTTCGTTTCTGATATGGAGAATTTCTTCCGGCTTGAATGTTTCAAGAGTTTCTTTTTCACCTTTTATTCCACTTCCTACTTGATGATGACCACCATGACCTTTAATTGCAACTTGTGCATATTCATAAACAATTCCATATTTATCAGCACGAATCTCCATTGTTCCGCTGTCGAGAATCTTGATGTTCTTTAATCTGCCTGCTTTATCCCGAGGGCACCACGCATAGCCATCTCCACAGATTTTTGAAACTTTTTTTAGATTGTAGAAAATTTGTCTGAGTGTTTCTTTTCCTTTCCCTTTAATTCTTTTTGAGGCATCTTTTGCAGCTTTGTTTTTGAATGTGATTTTTTTACCAATTATCCAACGACATTCAATGTCTATGTTTGAGCGGAGTTCTGGAATTTTTCTGTAGAAGCCATGCCATTTAGTCCAGTCACAGAGATAGTGAATTGATTCTGTTTCTTGTCCAGGGATTTCGTAACCATCAAGATTTTTGTTCCAGGGTTCTTCTCCTGCGGTATAGCTTGTTGTAGAATTGTCATAGTCAGTTGTTCTTGCTTGTGTGGGGTCAGTGAGTGCCATGATGTGATATGATGTGAAACCTTGTTAAAAAATCTTTCGGTTTCCTTGTGAAACAGCTATTTTACTTGTTTTTATGCTATTATAGGTGTTTTTTTGTGTTTTTTTGTGTTTTTTCTTCTTTTCTTCTGAATTTGGAGTTTGTTTTCTGTTTTTCTTTGAATTTGGAGTTTGTTTTCATTTTCTTTTCTTTTTTTCTTTGTTTTTGGAGTTTGTTTTCATTTTCTTTTCTTTTTTTCTTTGTTTTTGGAGTTTGTTTTCATTTTCTTTTCTTTTTTTCTTTGTTTTTGGAGTTTGTTTTCTTCTTTTCTTCTGAATTTGGAGTTTGTTTTCATTTTCTTTTCTTTTTTTCTTTGTTTTTAGCGTTCTTTTGTCAAAATTAACTTTTTTTTATGTTTTTTGGAGTTTTTTTTTCTTAATTTTACTTAAAAAACTAACTTTTGTTTTTTTCTGAATTTAGAATTTGTTTTTTATTGTTTTTCTCAAAATTTAGTTTTTTTCCTTTTTTGGCTGAATTCACGATTCGGCGTTCTCCAGAGTTTTTCTGTTTCAATGCGCGAGCGCGCAGCGCGCGAGCGGAGCGAGCGCGCTATGCTGACCAGGCGTAGCCTGGCTATCTTTTCCCTTCGGAGAACTATGTTGAATTAACAACAAATTAAACATCACTTGCTTTTGCTAGGCAAAGTGTTCGATGCCTAAGCAAAAGTGTTGGAATGATTTGCTTTGTTGTAGGTGTGTGTGTTACTCACTCACTCTCACACACACCAAAGATAAACCGCGCGCGAGTTCGTCGCGGACGCGCGCGTATCGGAGAAGAAATCCCCATAAAGTGCAGAAGCCAATTGGGGATTTCTTCGACAGATTAACTAAACAAGGTTTTCTACAGGAAATCAAGGTTCAGGTAAACTAAACAAGGCTGTGGTGCGCCGGAACATCAGAAAGCCTTGTTAATACAGGGAACGAGCGGTTGAGCGAGTGACCGACAAGGCCTATCTTTTACAAGGTAAAAGCCGACGCAGTCGGAGAAGTCTGCTCCATGGCATATCTCTGGACTTCTTTGCCCTGCTTTACCACAAGGTGGTAAACTTAACTTAACTAACCTTGTTGCCAATTAGTTAAGTCTAAAGAGTGTGTGTGAGTGAGAGAGAGAGAGAGACGCACACAAATTTAAGTAGAATAATAAACCTTAATTGCAACGGAATCCACAAGAGGAGTATTTGTTCCACCGCCTGCATAAATTGCAGCGGATAATACAACGCCAAAGTCGGCTGATTCCACTTGCGCTTTAGAAATTGAGTTCCCCCATAAATTGCTTTGGTCTCCATAAGTGAAGTTTTCTTCTGTTGTGTTCCAGGAGTTTTCAACTGCTAAGCTATTCCCAACTACACTTCCGCCAATTACTAATTTAATCACATCATCCTTAACTTCATCTACGAAGTCCGCAGTTCTTTCAATCTTAATCTCAATTCCTGTTATTGTTACTCCTGTTGGGAGAGAAAAAGAAAAGTTAGTGCATTTAAGATATTCTGATGAGTTTAATGCGTTGCTTGTAAAACTTGCATTTGCATCATCACTCGCTTGGGCGTTGTTAGGGTCTGCCCATGCAAAAGTTCCGTATGTTCCGTCACTTGCAGTTGTTCCAGGATAAGTCCAGGCAGTTGAGCCAGTGGAACCAGGTGGGCCAGGAACTTCGATTTCTCCTTCATAGTGGTTTTCTTCGAAGTCTCCACCGCTTCTTCTAATTATTCCAGAATTAAAAATATCATTCTTTGCAATTTTATTGGTAAAGTTCAAAACCATTTAAGCATCCTGGATGAATTTATTTGTTCCTGCTTCTTTTAGAATTTCAATACATTTTTCAAATCTATAATTCAAAACACTAATTCTATCTTCTGCTTCGATTCGAGAAGTTGCAGCAGTGATTGATGAATAATCATAATTTAAAACATAGATTGCAGCCAAGTTCGACGCGGCTTCTTTTAGAATTTCTTTGACATCCACATTTTCAACAGCATAAGTATCACTCCAATTGTAACCAGTCACAACATTGATATAACTTTCTGCTTCTGAAATAAATTGATTAATATATGCTTCCACATTCGAAGTAGCGTTTGCATTTGCTCCAGCTTTTCTTTGGACTTCGGCGGTTGTTGCAAAAATTCCTGTGTCTGCCATTCAAAAAGAAACGATTTTAGGCTTAATATATTTTTCCTTAACACACCAACACGCTCTGCCAATGGCTTCTGCCATATCTGTGCTTTTTATTCTTTCTTCTCCCTCAACTCCTTCAAATTCAACTTTTTTTAATCCGTTGATAATTTCTTTTTGATTTAATAACTCCAGTTTCTCCGACGACAAAAGCCTCAAAATGTTTGAATACATATCTTGTTTTAATATTTTAAACTCCTTACCTGCGGTTCTATTATTTATCGGAATAATTTTTCTTTTGATTTTTTTGTTTTCCAAAAGAAAATCCACCAATCCCGCGCCAAGCCCGCCATCATCAATAAATACTTTTTTCAATCTATTTTTTAGAAGTTCATCATATCTTAAAATTTGGTCTCGTAATTCTGTCATTGAGGATTTTTTTAAAATCTCCGTGTCAATAATTTTTACCTGGTCTTTTTTTAATTGGGCCAGGGCAAAAATTGCTTCACTTCTTCCATATCTTGCCGGGTCAATTCCTAGATAATACTCTCCGAGTTCTTCCAAATTTGATTTATTAAAATGTGGAATTTTTACTGCTCTATCAATTAGTTCTGCGGGAAAATAAAACGCCGCGGACTCGTCAAACTCTCCGCCATAGATAACATTAAATAATTTTTCCCCTAATCTTTTCTTTTCTTCGTCGAGAAACTTTTTTGAAACGTGTTCAACATTCCACGATTGAATATGAATTTTTTTAAAATCTTTCCTGGAAAAACTTTGGAAGAAAAAACCTGTTGGTTTTCCGCGAGTGCTTGATAATAATGTAATCCATCCGTATCCTCTTTTTCGTGGTTCCGCCAACATCGGCATTATTGAATCCCAAACTTTTCGACCGATATGTATTGCCTCATCTGCGTATAAAAAATCAACAGATGGCAAGCCCTCTAAATAAATTCCTGTCTGCCCAACTGGATATTTAAAAATTTTATGGCCATTTTTCATGGTCGTCAATGTTTGCGTTGACCTACCAATATAATTTTTTCCAATTAATTTTTTAACTTCTTCATAGATATAGTTTTCTTGTCTTTCCGACGCTGCGATAATTAATGTTTTTAATTCCGGATGAGCTTTTGCAATTTCATAAATTCTTCTTGCAACTGATTTAGTTTTTCCAGACTGCCGACCACCTCTAATTGCAATGTTTCCCTGGTGTTCAATAATTTCTTTTTGCCAATCATAATATTTTATCATCTTCAATTATTTTCAGTTTTCTCATTAGTTCATAAATTAATGCTTCTACTTCCGGAAGTGTGAGAAAATTAAATCTCCTTAAAATTGTTATTGCAGCGTGCACGCCTTTTCTAATTTTGACAGTTCTTTCTCCTTGTTCCTCATCCGGATAGTGCAAGTGATGGCGTTGCCAAACTACTTTTCTTTTTGTCATTTTAAATCATCCTCTGTTGTAAGAAACATCTTTCCAGCAAATTCAAATAAATGCGATAAACAAATACCTCTATCTCTAAGTTCGTCAAGCATTTCTTTATCAACTTTTAAAGTTACATTTTTTTTTGTCATTGCCCAACCTCTTGAATTTTTTTCTCGATTAACTTTTTCAATTCTTTTTCAATTTTGATTGCCATTTCCATTTGTGCAATTCTTCCGTTGTAGTTCATCAAGATGTTTTCCCAAAACTGCCTATCCTTAGAATAGGTTTGAAATTCCGGGTTCTTCTTCAGTTGTTCCAATTTCTTTTTCAATCTTTTTTGGTTTATTTTCTTTGTCATTTTCGTTTTCTATTTCAGCGTTTTCTATTTCAGCCCAATCAAGAACAGCGTCGATTTCATCGACTGCCAATCTTTTGCTTACGTTGTATGTCACAATCATCCAATTTATTAATTTTTTTCTCTCAATTTCTTTGTCGTTTTTTTGCAGAGAAGATACAAACTTTTTCAATGCTCCCATCCTGGTTTCTTTTTTTAAAATTATTGAGTTAACCATAGTTTCGTTTGTTCAGCTTCTTCGCCTGCATAAAATCTTAAGTTGCAATAAATGCATCTGTAACCTGAAATCAATTGAATAATATTTTTGTCACTTTTGCATTTCGGACACTTAACTTTTTTCTTTTTCCAGTGTTTCATCTTCCATAAATCCCATTGTTTTCAGTTCATCAATTTTTTCTTTTAAGTCTTTTGGTGTGTCGAAATAAAGTTTAAATCGATTGCCTGCTTTTCCAAATTCATAAGAGTTTGGCTTTTCTGTTTTTATGATTGTTTCTGTTTTTTCCATTTGTTCCTCCTGGATTTAATTAGGTCCTGGTTATTTAATTGGTTCTGAATTTAATGAGGCGGAGGATGGTATGAAACTCCGCCTCTCCTTGTTGAAAGGAGTATAATGTTAAAAATTTAAAAAAAATTGATTGTAGCCCTGTTTCTGTGCGAAATTAAGCCTTTTTAGATGGTTTCTCAGTTGCAACTACATCCTCTGTTGGAATCGCATCAGTTACATATAGGACTTTCTTTTCTTGACCTGCAATTATTTGGTCTAAAACTTTTCCCCAAACAACCTTGTGACCTACCCACTTTTTCAATCCATCAACTGATAAATCAGTTTTCAAAATTGATGCAACTTTTCGAGCAGATGTTCTATTCATATAATATTGAGCCTTTCTTCCATCAGACAATTCAACAAACAGAATCAATTTGATTCTTTGTTTCTCTGCGTTTGGTGCCTGCTCGTCTTTTGTATAAGCTGGTGCTGGTTCAATTATTTTAGCCCATCTATCTTTTTCATCTAGCTTTGCGATTGACTCTCCGTCCACTGCTATGCTCCAAGTTTCTTCTTCTTTTGACATTTTTTTATAAACCTCCTATTATTTAATTTTGGTGAGTTTCAAAATCCATTCTTCCCAAGAGGAAACTTCCTTATTTATTTTTGCTTCCTCTTTTGCGTTTTGCAATTTTTTAAATTGTTTCTCCTCGAACTTTAAAACTAATGTTCTAATCATATACTATCATAGAAAGTATGCTTTATAAATGTATCGTTTTAAAAAATGGTCTTCCAAGCATCCCCAATATTGATTTGCGCGCCTGCAACTTCTTTCCAGGTGTCACCAATGTTAATCTGCATTCCTGAAATTTCTTTCCAGGAATCTCCTATGTTAATTTGGCAGTTAGTTCCCGTCGCTGCTTCGTCTCCAAAACCTCCTAAACTTAATGTATCATTTGTCTTTTGAGAATAACCGCTTTGCTCTCCACTCTCCATTTGGTTTCCGCTTTTATAATAATAACCTGAACCATAATCCGATTTTTCAATGGCTCCCGATGAAACCCAATAAATTCCAAGATAGTCTCCTTCTTCAACATCAATACTTAATCCCGAATAAGTCCTTTTTGCTCCGCTTGAATTAGTTCCTAAACTCGCAAAATCTCTGCAAGTAAAAGTTCCACTACTTCCTGAGAAAGTTCCAACTTTCACAGAAAATAAAGTGCTTCCAGACCATATCTCGATGGTGGTTATTGTTCCATTTGCATTTGCTGGATTTGCTAGAATTATGCTGGTATAACCTGCACCTGAATAAGTGCTTGAACGATTTATTGCATCTGAACCTATGTCAATTTCGTCTGCCATTTTAAGCTGTATATTGGATGTAGATTGTTCCAACTGGGAAGCCCGACGCTGCCGGTGGTGTGTCGTCGGTGTTGTAAAGAACTTGCGGAGTGAATTGAGTATCTGCGCTTGAATTATCTTGCGATAGTGTTAAACCAACTCCTGCATCAGCCTCGCTGTTTAATAAATAATCCGAATGTGCTTGTGTGTTATCTCCTCTATGAGTTGTATTCGCTGCGACATCTGTTGCGATGTCAATGCCATCGACGGTTCCGCTTACAATAATATTTCCAGTCACATCTAAATTAACTCCTGTTGAAACTAAATCTGATTCAATAACCAACGAATTTGTTCCGCAACCAATTTCAACTTTTTCACTTCCGTTTGTTGTTGAAACACAAATATAATGATTTGCTCCTTGTTGTAATTTAAAAGAATCTTCTGTGTTATCAGGCATTGTGATAGTAAAAGTTCCTGCTGTTGAAAAATTTGAACTCGCCGAAGTCCAATCAATATGCTCATTAGCAACGAATCCAGTTAAGTCGTCGTGAGTAAAATCTGAACTTATATAAGTTGTGTTTGTGTCAGTATAATTATCTGCGTGAATTACATCCGGAGCTTGAGAAATAGTCCAGTCAACTCCTCCCCCTGCATTATCATCAACATATTTTTTGTTTGCAATGTCATTGTCATTTGTTGGGACTTTTTCTACTTTTCCGCTTTGTAAATCAATGTGCTTTCTAATCGGAAAATCGTCGAGAATGCCTTTAGATTTTTGCCCTTCGCTGAATTGAACATTATCTTTTGGTCTTGAAAAAAGATTTGTTTTCGGTCTTGCCATTGAGTTTAGTTAGAAATCAAAGTATAAAAATTTTGTTAATAAGGAGCAAGTTATAAGAGATTCAGTGATGTTTAGATATCAGAACAATTCAGTGCTTCATTGTTCAGTGATTTTTCCTTATTCAGTGATTTTTCCTTATTCAGTGATTTTTTCTTATGCAGATGTGATTAATTCTAAATTTGTTCCATCTACATTAATGTAAACTTTACCTGCCACAAGAAAAAGTTCTCCTTTTTTCCCAACATATGCACCGCCTTTCGTCGGTAAAACAAGAGCTATTGGTTGAACTACATCTCCAATAATTTCAGTCATTATTTTTTAACCTTAGATTTATTTTGATTTGTTCCTAAGTTTTTCAACTCGTTTAGAAGTTTAGAATATTGTGGTAAATTCTTTTTTCTTGTTCTTGCCATTTCAGATAATTTCATTAAAAGAACTTTGATTTTTTTTTCACTTTTCTCTTTTGAAAATTCCAGGTATGATTCTAGATCAATCATCTTTTCTGTGTTTTTAATTCCATCTGGATAATTTCCATTTTTATCTCTTTGTTCATGCCACTTCAAACCTCTTAACAATTTTCCTTCATAACTCATTTTTATGCTTGTGTATTTGTAATTATATGGATAGCTTCGGGGTGTACTATTTGGACTACTCCAATCTCCCACGCACTAATTACTTTTTTAATTCCTGGATGAGCTTCTATTGAAACTTTTAAGGCATCAAGTTCTTTGTAAGTTACAGCCATATTTCCGACAACCATTGCGCATTCATCAGCGTCGACAGCATTGGAAACAATTATTTTCCCGCCCACCACTTGACCTACAACACCATTTGAAACAACATCAGCAGTTTTAAATGATGGATTGTTAATCACTTTTGAGTTCATCATTAGATGAGCATAGTCTGTTGGACTTACCAAAATGTATCCGTTTTCTAGGAAGTCATAATTGTCAATAGCCATTTCTTCAATCCCACGAAGTAAATCTCCGATTGGGTCTCTATCTGCTACAACTGCATCATCCCAGTTAGCAGCTGCGGCAGCAGTGTTTACATTTGCGTCGGATGTGATTGTTGAATAAATTGTTCTATCTACGCTATAAGCAATAGCATTTCCTACACGAATCACGGTTCTTCGGATTGTGTCAAAAGCATTTGAGATTTCATCTTCATAAGAAACAACGCTCATTCCTGCGTGTTTTGCGTGCCAGGAATTTTGCAAAGTCCAGGTTGGCTCTAAATATGGAAATTCTGCAAGTCTAGGAACTCCTTGAATATTGTGTTCTGTTCCGCCTGTTAATTGGTCGGAAGTTTCTTGATAATAATCCTCTCTCCAGTTTGAAGATTTTTCTACTAAGCAAACTTGCTTCATCTTCATTTTTTCAAGAACAAATCCTTTAACCGAAGATGTAACATTTATTCCGCGAATGTCTGCTTGTTCAACTGCGTCTGCCATTATTCTTTATCCTCCTCTTTTTCTTCGATTTAAG
>Ga0209345_10006574_pt1 | contig 10498 bp, 17 predicted proteins | sample Cruoilmetagenom7_FD_187294 | JGI IMG/M metagenome (GOLD analysis project Ga0209345, IMG submission 187294) | Oil polluted marine microbial communities from Coal Oil Point, Santa Barbara, California, USA - Sample 7 (SPAdes) (version 2) | ecosystem: Environmental > Aquatic > Marine > Oil seeps ... | reverse complement strand
CTGCGCGCGGCACAAATTCTTGAACAGGTGCGATCCTTTTCCACAGCGGTGAAACGCGCACCTGAAGACATCGACTTGTTGCGCTTTTATCAAGCGACGGCGCTGGGCGAAGGGCGGGGCCATGCCTGATCAAGCCCCCATGTCGGTCGAAACCCGAGGACCGCTTAAACCCGCAAAGACAGTTGCCAAAATGCCGGGATTGTTCGCTTTGATCCGTGAGGACGTGACATGCGTGTTTGCGCGCGATCCCGCCGCGCGCACCACGTTTGAAGTGTTGACCACGTATCCCGGCGTGCACGCGCTGATCAATCACCGCATTGCGCATAAACTGTGGAAATCCGGCTGGCGCTATGGCGCGCGGCTGCTGTCTTTTTTCGGGCGCATGTTCACCGGCATTGAAATTCATCCGGGTGCATCGATCGGGCGGCGGTTTTTCATCGACCACGGCACCGGCGTAGTGATCGGCGAGACGGCGGACATCGGCAACGACGTGACCATCTATCACGGCGTGACCCTGGGCGGCACGTCGTGGAGCCGCGGCAAACGCCACCCTTCGTTGGAAGACGGTGTGGTGGTCGGTGGCGGTGCGATGATTTTAGGTCCCGTGATTGTCGGCCAAGGCGCGAAGGTCGGCGCCAATTCGGTGGTGATCGCAGATGTTCCGCCAGAGCGCACCGTGGTCGGTATTCCCGGTCGGGTGGTGCAAACCGACGGCTTAGGCCACCTCAACCCATCCGGTGTGGATCTCAATCATCACCTCATTCCCGATCCGGTGGCCGATGCCATGGCGTGCGTGTTGGAACGCTTGGCCGCCGTGGAAACCCAGTTGGGTTTGTCGGACGGCAACTGTATCGATTGCGATGGCGACGCGGTGTGTGACAGCGTTTCGCCCCAAGCGCGCAAGCGGGGCCGCCAGTACAGGCCCGCGCGCCGAATTGTGGGGCGTTGAGAAATGGATCTGCTCGCATACGAAGCCGGCGAAATGTACTTCACGGAGCCCTTGGACGCCAAGGCCGAAGCCTTGATCCAAAAAGCCAGTGAAACCTACGGCGAACCCCAAGCCGAAGCGTATCTGCGCCAAGCCGAACGGATCGCACCAGAACATCTCACCGTGATGGTGGCGTTGTATCGCTATCATTTTTATCGCCACCAACACGATGCCGCATTGAGCGTTACGGCGGACGTTCTGGGCATCGTCGCACGCCGTCTCAACATCGCCAACGATTGGCGCGAGGTCACACTGAACGACCTGCACAACGCAGCGGCGCAGGCGACGGAATTGGTGCGCTTTTACCTTCATGCCTTAAAGGGGGCGGGCTATCTGCTGCTGCGCCTAGGCCAGGCCAAACAAGGGTTGGCGCGGCTCGACAAGGTGACGGAGCTTGACCCCAAGGACCGTATCGGCGCGGCAGCGTTGGCGGAAGTTGCTCGCCAAGCGCTGAGCAACGACGCGGCATAACTGTAAAGGAGAAACGGCAATGTTCGAATTTGACGCAGATTTGGAAGACGACCTGTCCGAACTGGAAGGGGCGGAAGATTTCCTCAACTACTTCGATATTCCGTTCGAGCCGACGGTGGTGCACGCCTACCGCTTGCACATCTTGCAACGCTATCACGATTACATCGTCAAGACCGAAACCCCGCCCGCTGACGAAGCGGAACGCAAGGCGCTGTACGCCGCATTGCTGAGCAAGGCCTACCAGGACTTCGTTGAGTCCGATCCCAAGACCGAAAAAGTTTTGCAGATTTACAAATCGCTCGACCAACAGGCGGAACCCGCGTTCGTGCCCATGAGCGATCTAATCAAATAAGGAGAGGCCCAGTGATTGCAGAATTTGAAATCGGCGACGAAGTCCGCGTGATCCGCAATGTGCGCAACGACGGCACCTTTCCCGGACTGGACACCGGCAACCTGATCATGCGTCGCGGCAGCACCGGCACGGTGGTCGATCGCGGCACGTTCTTGCAAGATCAGATTGTGTACACCATCCACTTTTTGGGTGACGACCGGGTGGTCGGGTGTCGTGAAGAAGAGCTGATCGGCATCGATGAGCCGTGGAATCCATCGAAGTTCGAATTCCGCGATAAGGTGGTGGCGCTGAAAACCTTTGCGGTGGGCGGCGAGGTCATCGCAAAAGCGGGTGATCAGGGAGAGATCCTCAAAGTCTTGCGCGAAAGCGATGACGAGATGGCCTATCACGTGCGTTTTCCCGGCCACACGCTACAAATCTTGGAAAGCCGGTTGGAGTGGGCCGATCCAGAGCTCGCTCAGCAGGAGCAAGCGTGATGAGCCAGACTGCAACGACGACCTTGCCGCCGCCCGATGACCGGGGCCTTCACGCCTATCAGGTGTTGCGTGCGGCGGTGGAAATTTTTGGACGCCAACCCAGCGAACTGGAAGCCGCCGAGCTGAGCACCGCCACGAAGCGCGCCGAACAAGCGCGGGAGCTGGAAAATCTGGTGCTCGACACCGAATGCGGTCGCCGCGTATCGATCCCCGATGTCGCCGTCGATGCTGCGATAAAAAGCATTCGTGAACGCTTCGACGACGATCTGGCGTTCGATCAGGCGTTGTTGGAAAGCGGCATTGTGCAAACCGACTTGCGGCGCGCGCTATGGCGGGAATTGGCGTTCGATGCGGTGCTCAGCTTGATCGGTGACGAGGCCGTGACAGTCACGGATGACGACATCGAAGTTTATTACACCGAAAATCCCAAACACTTTCATCGTCCCGAACAGCGCACCGCACGCCACATCTTGATCACCATCAATGACGATTTCTCCGATAATACCGCCCTAGCGGCAGAAAAGCGCATCGATGAGATCGCCGCGCATCTAGAGCTGCATCCCGGTGATTTTGAAAGCCAAGCTACCAGACATTCCGAATGCCCCAGTGCTTTGGAAGGGGGGCTGTTGGGTGATGTGATGGCGGGTAAGCTTTATCCCGAACTGGATGAAGTCCTGTTTCAAATGCAAGAGGGCGCGATTGCCGGGCCGCTGGAAAGCGAAGCGGGATTTCATTTGATCTTGTGTGAAAAAATCATTCCGGGCGCATTGGTCACTTTGGAAACTGCGCGCGAAAAACTCCGAGAACATCTCACCAATCAACGCCGCAAGGCGGCACAGAAAGCTTGGATAAAACGCCTAAAGGCCTAAGCGATCAAACAAGAGAGAGAGGAAAAGATTATGGCGAATGTATATTTTAGCTCACCGTTGATGAAGAAAAACAAGAAGGTCGAGGCCGTCGCCGGTTCGCTCGACACCATCTTGAAAATTGCCCAGGCCAACAAGATCAAAATTCCTCACGAGTGTGAAGATGGCGAGTGTGGGTCGTGCATGGTCAAAGTCACACACCTAGACGGCGAACGCATCAAGGGTGTGGCGCTGACGGACAAAGAACGTGTGGTGCTGAAATCCACCGGCAAGCTGTCCACGAAAGAGATCGACAAAACCTATGTCGATGACCTGCCGCCGACCTTTCGTTTGGCGTGCCAGTGCGTGGTCACCGACGAAGATCTGTTGGTGCAGTTTACCGGGGAACCGGGTGGGGCTTAGGCGCCACAAATAAAGCATGCTGCCGTCAGAACGTCAGACGACATGCGCAATCAGTGTACTTTGATTTGAGGCACGATGTATCTGGTTTTGGGTGTGTCACGCCCGTCTCGGTGTGTGTCATGCTTGTCCGCTTTATCAGTCATGACCTGACACCCCCAAAGTGATCCGAGACGATTGAGAGAAGTTGACGCACTCTGACCTTGTTGAAGGAGGAATGAATGAGTCGCAAGCGCGGCGTTCGGAAACGCCAAGCTTATCGCGCACGCGATCAATGAACTGGCGATGACGTGTGGGGCTCAGAAACTTCCCTTGGCGGCCAAGGCGTTGTCAAAGGTGCGTGAAACTCGTGTTCAGCTGCGGTGATTTCCTCTGGTGTCAGGCACCTCGTCAGGTAACGAATGAAGTAATCCGAATCCTTTGGTGTTCCGAGCAAATAGTCCCGATCTGTTTTCATTATTCATCCCTCCTCTTTTTGCTCATTCAATGAGAATGAGTTACAGACGTTTGGTGCTGCGTCACAGGCAATTTCCTGCAGGTCACACCCAAAACACACTGGGTCACAACGATTTTTGAGAAAGTCACAATGGATTTTCAAGAAATTATGATTGCGACACATCGCGGCCCAAAGTACCAACACCCAACCTAAAGTATCACTACTTAAAATCAACACATTAGCCCTGACACATGAAAACCATATGTTTTGCAGGAATAGCAAAATGTGACACATGCTGTGCCCGCACGTCTGAAATCAACGTGAGCACCGTAAGCGCACACAGAGCGGCCGTCGCTAAGCCTCCCGTTTGCACAGGCTCATTTCAACACCTCTTTGAAGGCAATCGCGAGATAGCCGTGTTTTTTCTTGAAATCAATATTTCCCATATAATCGCTCGCAAAATACTCAATGATAAAAGGGGTTTGCGACAGGCTTGAGATGCTCATTTCATCCATAATGTAATCGCCATTCGGTGCAGAGACACTGCCTGCATAACTGGTGTCTTTGCCAAATTTGTTGGCGATCATCCCGCGGACTTTATACATCCCCCGGTCGTGGGGAAATGGTTTGAACGACAGGACCGCGTTGCGCTTGATCTCGGGAATGTAGCCGTGCCACACGCACGACCGATCTTCGTATTTTCGGGTGTCACAGACGAAGGTTTGTGCAGCGACATCTGACCATTTTGTAAACGATCCAGATACGGTGAACGAAAACACTTCAGGTGGATGGTTCTGATCGATCATTGTCGGTGCAAGCGTATCGCCGTCGGTTGATCGTCCTGTGGCCGTTACGGGATCGCAGCCGATGCCGAGACCGTCACATAACCATCCGGCTTGAGTCGGGACAGAGTAAATTAAACTTGTTCCGACGCAAATAAGCCTAAAACTGTGCTGAATAAGTTTCATTCGAAATCCCCACATAATCACCCGTCAATCTGACGCGTTATCTGCTTTTAAGATAATCTGAAAAATAGATTATGTGAAGCACCCTTAACGGAGGGTGTTTTGGAAAAAACCTTAGGCTCAGACCAACATCGTGCGCTGATCGATTTTCTGATTCAGCAAAGAGAAAAATGCAGCATGACGCAAAGCGATCTTGCGGATGCCCTGGGCGAGTATCAGTCTTTTGTCGCGCGCCTGGAAAGTGGGCAGCGGCGCATTGATGTTGTTGAATTTCTACGTCTAGCGGAAGTGCTCAAGTATGACGCAGCAGATGCACTGAAAAATTTGCAAGCCTTAAAGAGCTAATCGTTCTTTCGCTTTCTCCTCAATATCTATTTTTTCAAAATGTGATACGGAAATCGGTGTTTCTCCCTGATACGATGTTTGTTGAATCGGGGGAGAAACAGATTGCTTACGCCTGACGACACGGATTGGGAACGGGTCAAATTGGGACGTTTCAATGACGCTGATGAACGGCTCGTGCGAGGCGTCATGGGGCCGTGGTTTTTGCGAACTCGGCAATCCCGCTCAGCTTTCAAACCCCGGAGTCTGTCACCGCAGTCGGTATCGAGAGAGCGGCACCTGCAAGTGCTGTTGAGCCGGGCCAATATGGTGTCGTTGGGGCATCATTATTCTACCCGCAAGCAGGCGGTGGTTAAGGTCGGGTTTTATCCCAAAAGCCGTGATGGCGTTGTGAAGCAAGTACGGTATGTCGCGAGGCTTCGCCCCGTAGATATGCAGGACGGACAACAAAAGAGCGTTCCAATATGGGATGGTTTTGGGGCACCACTTGAACGCGATGATGCTGCCTCAATCGCAGATACTTGGGAGCTGCCTCAAGATCATGAAAACTTGTCCAAAACGGCCAGGATGCTCTTAAAGCAAAACGAGATGCTTGGGTTCCAGGCTTTAAGCACACGCAAGAAGCTCAGGAATATTCAAACGTGGCACTTTATCCTGTCTATAGGCGAAGGAAGTGAGACGCTCGAACCGTTTCGCGCTGCTGTACGCGCGACGGTCGATGCCGCTTTTACCGCCCATGGGCATCAATCAATGTGGGCCATACATGCTGACCATACCCTCCACCTGCACGCTCATGTGATTGTGAAAGCACAATCTGAGTTTGGTGGACGGATTCACAGCGATATCCGTGGCGATTACCTGCATCAATTGCGGGTAACATTTGCAGGCAATTTGCGGCGGGTGGGGCTGGACTACGAAGCGACACGTCGCGTAGATCGAAGGCCGCTACGTGAACTGATTATGGCGGGGCAGGTGCCACTTCGCGAAGAGAATTTACCCCGACGTAAGGGGGCTGGATCGAAAGCCCCTTATGCCGCTGTGCCAAACTGGTCACGGGTCCATGGACAAGCGGCTGTCGAGGGACTGAAGCAGGTTGAGGCCATTCGTCACCATGTCCGTGTTCAGACAGACCATTTGCATGGACCGGAAAAGAGCGTTCTTGCATCACAGCTTTTGAGAAAGGTGCTAGATCAAACACCACGCAAATCGCGTTGGTGGGCGTTTCCTATTTTCCAAAAAAAGAACCAGGCACAGAATGCAAAATTGACAAAAGCGGAATGGGAACTCATGGGTCATTTGGAAAAGATGTATCACGACCCGCGACCGGCGTTGGAAAGCTTTCGGCTCATGAGTAGTGACGGTGCGTACCGCGATGAAAACGGGAAGGCCCAATACCCAAATAAAAAATTGGCAGCCTGGACACTCCGGCATCGGCCTGAGCTGTTTGGCCAAGTGAAGGCCGATGCCTTTATAATCGGGCCTGCTGAGATTCAGATTAGGATGTGGTCTCCTGAAAGGTTGCGCACGATGGCCCAAACTGACAATACGTTTGCAGACGACAGGAGGCTTGAAAGGACTGAGAAGAACCGAAAATCCGTGCTGACTGAGCTCAAATTACTCCATGGTCATATCGAAAACATTTGGCCCGAATCACGGCGACTGGCTCCGATTGCCCAAGCCATACGTCAGGCAAAACGTATTCGGGATGATGATCGCATCCTATATGCCGAGGCCCCCGAAACAAGTCCAACAGTGCCTGCCAGTGTGGAGAAGCGGAGCACTGCCTCAAGCACGTCCGGCTCCGATGGGGGCGGGGGCAAATCCCCAGAACACCAGTCGATACCCCGCCCCGTAATTCAAAGCGTTCGCAAAACGAAACCGACCACAAAACGAAAAGGTCTTGAACGTTAAAAACCTATGTTTATTTTTTGATGGCCAATACATGCTCCAGGGCTTCGTGAAGCATTTCCCGAAGGGGTGCATCATTCAGTGCGTTATCATTTGTGGCCAGGGTTGCCAATTCAGAGAGAGATGACGCCATGCGTTTAAGGTGATGGTTTCGCTCGTTATCCCTGAGCTTGACGTCGCCTGGGATCAGCTTGGCCCCAACGTTCCCATGATAGCGTACATAAGCACTCCGCGAATGAAACCCTTGGGTCACCCAGGCCTGTTCCCATGCCAACTTTTCGCTTTCCGAGACACGGAAGGATACGAAGACTTCTTTCAGATGCTTACCGCTCATAGCTTGTCTCCAGAGTGAGTTTGATGGTCACTTCCATGTGGAAGATTGTGGGAGCATGATGGAACACGATAGCGTTTTCCAATTCCTGCGCGCCGAACCTTGATTGAACTTGTTTCGAGCTGATGTGACTGGATGTCAGGTGCTTTCCCTGAGCTTTCCTGCGGATGGGCTTTTCTGGAAACGGTATGATGTTATTCATCGTTTCCCATCTCCGTGTTGTCGTTAGTTACATCAGGATGTTCGATGAGGGTGTTTGTATCTTCGGTGAATTTCTTGATGCCCCCAGAAAAAAGCCAGTCATAGAGTTTTCGACGCTGATACCTTACTAATCGGGTGTTCTCTGGCCTTACGAAAATTGGGCCATTTCCGCCGCGTGATCGCATGGTGACCAGTGTGGTTTTTGGAACGCCCGTGATTTTTGCAGCTTCAGAAGTGGTGACGAATTCATCAAGCCAGCCAGGATATGGCTCGATGATGTTGAAATGTGACTTGTACATATTGTTTGCTCCACTTTACAATTGGGTTTGGCCCGAATGCTTCAAGTTGGACTTTCTGGAGCAGGGTATGTCTATTCATTTGGGGAAGGGAAACCTAGCCTTTTATGAGCTAGCCACCTGAATCTAAATATTATTTCATGGATTACATATTTTGTGAATTTGAGCCTAGTCATTGAGCTGTATGAGTGGGCATTGTCGTGCCGAAAGCGGAATATATCTACAATCGATGGGCCGAAGTAGATACTGGGGGGAAGTTTTTTATAAACTTTCCGGTGTGGCTGGCACTTATATTCATCTCTAATCACTTTTTGGATCTGTTCGTCTTTATATGAGGTGGTAGAGAGACGCGGCACAACAAGTTTAGCGACCCTCCAAAAGTGTCGTAGAAATTCCGGTTCAAACTGAGGTTCTTCAGGGTCGTATCCGGCTGACACCCAAAGCTGCTGAAGCTGACGAGCTAGCCACATCACTACGGAATCTTCATGGGTGCCCTGCAATTCCTCGCTAGGGAAGCTGTCGATAATTTGGTCTGTGTATTTGAAGACTTTGTCTTGGAGGTCTTTTTGGCTCAAAGTTACATCGTCAATTGGGCATAGGAGGTTTGGCCTAAATATGGACCTCCATCTCGCATATTCTTCAGATACATGAATCAGAAGTGCGTATTTCTCAACTAATCTTTCATGCGCGGCGTTGATAAATTTGGGGCGAGTATGAGCGATATTTCGAAATTCAATTATATCTGATTTGAAATCCTTCAGCGTTGGGCGATTGGTCCATATGATTGGTCGAGTGAAACAAACAAGGCATCTCCCAACAAAATGATCCATACTTCTAATTTTGTCGGTTGATGGGGCTTTAAAATTCATCAATTGTGAATTTCTTGGAAATGTTTCCAGGATTTGCTTTTTAAAATCTTCGAACCCAGGATTTGCTTTTTAAAATCTTCGAACAAAGGATGGCCTTGAACGATAATCAAAAACAGGTCTCCGCTGGTGTTCAGGGGCCAGACCGAATAGGGCTCTATCTTTGCCAATATCTCCTCTATAATATCTCGCTTTCTGGCCATATTAACATTTCCACCGATCATGCAATATTTCCCTAGAGTTGCTCAGAAATGAGGGATCCCACAACTTCACTCGCTTGATGTACCGGGTCCTGGCTCAGGTGGGCGTACCGTGCGGTCGTCTGTGGACTGCTATGTCCAAGCATACCACCAATGATTTGAAGCGGAATCCCGGCAGAGGCTGCTGCGCTGGCGAAGCTGTGGCGCAGGTCATGAAGACGAACGTCCTTTAGTTGGGCGGCTTCACGAACACGCTTCCAAGGCTTTTGCATATTAACCAGGTGGTTTTCTTCATTTTTCCCGACGATGACATGCTCGTTGTCTTCAATGCGTGGCAAATGTTCAAGAATGCTCTTAGCCGCAGCGTTTAGCGGGATGGCCTTGGCGCCCTTGCGGTCAGTTTTATGGTTCTCGAGCAGAAGGCGGTCATTGATGAAATCCACACTGGACCACTCAAGGGTCAATATCTCACCCAGTCGGCAGCCGGTGAGGGCTAGCAGTCGGATGGCGGCGGCCTGATAGGTGCCAATGACCTTGAACCGTTCGAGTTCATCGACCGTTTCAAATAACGTCTTGAACTCTTTTGCGGAAAGGAAGCGCTGGCGCTTGCGTTCGGTGAAGGGCTTGATAGCCGATGCTGGATTGGCATTGGCGGGCAACTGCCCCCATTGTTCGGCTTTGTTGAACATGGCCTTGAGCAAACCTAGAACTCGGTTGGCATTATATAATGTCTTGCGCAGACTCTGGTGAAACTTGGCAATATCAGTCGATTGTAATTCGGTGATCTTGCGAGCACCGAACTTGGGAAGAATGTATTTGTCGAGTAGCCATTGATGAGCGGCGATGGTGCTGTCCTTGCACCGGCCTTTACAATGCTCCTCCATGTAACGTTCGGAAAGTTCACGAACCGTTTCGCAGGTCCGTGCCTCACGCCGTTCGAAAGCGGGGTCTTGGCCCAAGGATACGGCACCTTTCAGGCGCACAGCTTCCTTGCGGGCCTGGTCCAATGTGATTTGTCCAACGCGGCCCAGAGTCAGGCGCTTGGTGCTGCCATGACGGTTTCTGTATTGCAGCACATAGCTTTTCACACCGGAGGGTTTCACGCGCACACCGAATCCCGGCAGACTTGAATCCCAAACGACTTTGTCCCGGTTGCCAGCTGAAAATTTAGAGATATAGGTTTTTGTAAGTTTCATGTTTCACACCGGGTAAGCAATAGGTAAGCAGGTATAATCCTAAGCTAGTAATTCCACTCAACGTGCAGCAATTATATAACTTGTTGAAAAAGAATCAAAAATTAATATTATCAAGGTCTTGCAAGCCTTATCAACTTCCCACATGGAAGTGACCATCAAGCTCATAACCTGAAGGTCGTTGGTTCAAATCCAACCCCCGCAACCA
>Ga0209345_10006572_pt1 | contig 10502 bp, 22 predicted proteins | sample Cruoilmetagenom7_FD_187294 | JGI IMG/M metagenome (GOLD analysis project Ga0209345, IMG submission 187294) | Oil polluted marine microbial communities from Coal Oil Point, Santa Barbara, California, USA - Sample 7 (SPAdes) (version 2) | ecosystem: Environmental > Aquatic > Marine > Oil seeps ... | reverse complement strand
TGCTGCTGCGAGGGCTGCTGCGTGGGCTGCTGCGTGGGATGCTGCGTGGGATGCTGCGAGGGCTGCTGCGTGGGATGCTGCTGCGTGGGATGCTGCGGGGGATGCTGCGGGGACTGCTGCGTGGGATGCTGCGTGGGATGCTGCGTGGGATGCTGAAAGAAAGTGGCAGACTGATCTGTTTAAGGAACATTTCTGCCATACAAAAGCGGAGGCATAATAATGAACACCTCAAACAATTCCCGCCGCGAGTGGGGCTCTGCCTCGTCTCCCCTCCTGAAGGTGGAGCCCTATCGCATATGGAACTTCGATGACGCATGGAAACCCTTCATGAAGTGGCTGAAGGCCCTGTCTTTGTACGCGGGCATTGGTGGCGCAGTCGGCTTTATTATTTTCGGTAGCCGCCTTTATTGTAGCTTTGCTGGGAGTGTGTGCTGATGGGTTACTTTTCCAACGGAACAGAAGGCATGTTCTATGAAGAGCAATTCTGCAATCACTGTGTTCATCAATCTGGTCAAGATGGTGAAAGTGGCTGCGCTGTTTGGTTGGCTCACATGATGTTCAACTATAAAGAATGCAATAATGATAAGACGATTTTGGACGTTCTTATCCCTCGCACGAAAGACGATTTAGGCAACAAACAATGTTCAATGTTTCACGCCTCTGACCCACTTAGATGCAAGATGACAACCGACTTGTTTGAAGATGGCCAAGCCCTCAAGAAAGCAAGGGGTGAATGATGAACCAAGTAACCCCCATAACCAAAGACTACAGCCATACGCGCGTGTCTAACATATTCAAAGACGGTGTTGTACGTGATGAAAAGTGGCTTGATCAAATCCGGTCACAGGAACTGCTTTGCGCCATAACAGGTCAGCCGGGACGCGACGACGACCCCATAGTTCCCATGCATATTGGGGTGCTTGGAACGGGCATTAAAGCGCCTGACAACGAGGTTTTGCCCGCATTAAACAGTGTTCATTTGCGCTCACACAGTCAACGAGGCTGCACAAGCTCGCATGAGTTTTGGGTTGAAACATTATCAAACGACCCTCGCCTACTCAACGACATGGTGAAAGCATATGCGCGGGAATATTACGCAAAGGAAAACCAATGACTGAGATAGGACACAATAATCCACCGGAGCCCACACCTTTTGATGTTGTAAGTGATGAAATAAACGACCTGTATTTGGAGGCAAAAAACTGGTGTGACGGTGAGCCAATCTCAACCCAAGCTCAAGCCGACACGGTTGGACTACTCGTGCAGTCACTGCGGAGCGCGTCCGGTAAAGCGGAGGCTATGCGTAAAGAGGAAGTAAAGCCGCTGGACACCGCCAAGGCAGATATACAGGCCAAGTATGCCCCGCTTATTGCAAGCACGAAAGCTGTAACCGGAAAGGCTGTTATGGCGCAGGATGCATGCAAGAAAGCTCTCGCACCTTGGTTAGCCAAGGTTGAGGAAGAGCGGCGCATTGAGGCCGAAAAGAAGCATCGAGAAGCGGAAGAGGCGCGGATTGCAGCTCAGGCCAAAATGGATGCAGCGCGAGAAACCGCAGATTTGGAAGCACGTGAGGAAGCTGAGGCAGCTTTAAAGGATGCAGAGAAACAGCAAAAATCCGCTAACCGAGCCTCGAAAGAAAAGGCTCATGCAACTGGCGGTGCGGGTCGGGCTGTAGGGCTGCGGGATAACTGGATTGCAGAGATTAAAGACCTGACGGCGGCAACTAGGCATTACTGGACAACCGATAAAGCCGACTTTGTGGCCGTTGTTCAGAAGCTTGCGGATCAAGACGCTCGCATTGGCAACAGATCAATTCCAGGCATTAAATTTAAGAACGAAAGGAAAGCGGTATGACTAAGGCGGTTTATAAAGCAATAGCCACTGTGACAGCTGCGCTATCCAAGGATGGCATTACCAAGGACAGAAAGAACAAGCATCAGGGTTACAGCTTTCGCGGAATTGATGAGGTTTATAACGCGCTTTCCACCAAGCTGTCCGATGCTGGCTTGTGTATTTTGCCGCGCATAATTTCTAGGGATTGTGTTGAGAGGAAAAGTAGCAATGGAGGCGCGTTATTTTATGTAACCGTGGAAGCAGAGTTCGATTTTGTTGCGGCTGAGGATGGCAGCAGCCACACAATAAAAACATTTGGCGAAGCAATGGATAGTAGCGACAAGGCTACCAACAAAGCTATGTCGGCAGCTTACAAATATGCCTGTATGCAAGCGTTTTGCATCCCCACCGAGGGTGACAACGATGCTGATTCTGAAAACCATACAGTTAAACCAGAGGTAAACAAAGCGGACCCAGCAAAAGAACGTGCTCAACAAATGGCAAACGACCTAAAAGCTCTAAGCGAGCAAGGCGACATGCAGTCCTATGACGGCTTAACCCAGAGTGCTGATTTTACATCTTCTCTTGCTGAATTGAAACAGGACCGCCCAAAGCTTGCTGATCGCATTCTGGAGCTAATGACCACCACAAAAGAGGCCATCCGGTCTCGTGATGATTGCCCGATTGCTGCTGAATGAGGGCGCAGGAATACATAATCCGCGACCCTGATATGCAAGCGCGTGTGTGTGGCATGATTGCAGCGCTGGACTTGTCTATGCCTATGGTGGTTTCCGTCAAGCAGCACCGCAAGAAACGCTCACTCAGCCAGAATGCCCTCATGTGGAAGTGGATCAATGAGGCGGCTGATATTCTCGGCTCTCAGCTTGGCTATGACCAAGACGACATGCACGAAATATTCAAGAAAAAGTTTCTGCCTGCAAGTGGGCGGAAATTGATTGAGATAGGTGGCGAGGCACACGAACGGCTCACGACCACCAATTTAACCCCGCAGGAAATGAGCGAATACATGAACTCAATCGACCGCTTTTGTGCGTCGTTTGGCTGTTTGCTCCCTCACCCTGAAGATATGCACGCTAGATAAGGAATAGAAATGGCTGGATCAGTAAATAAAGTAATTTTAGTTGGGAATTTGGGGCAAGACCCTGAAGTCCGTTCAATGCAAGACGGCTCACCGATAGTAAATCTATCAATCGCCACAAGTGAGAACTGGCGCGATAAAAATACCGGCGAACGCCGCGAGAAAACCGAATGGCATAGGGTAGTTGTGTTCAATGAAAACCTCGCAAAAATCGCACAGCAATATCTCAAAAAAGGCTCGAAGGTATATGTGGAGGGCCAACTCCACACTCGTAAGTGGCAAGACCAGTCTGGTGTTGATAAATATTCAACAGAGGTCGTACTCCAACGCTTCAGGGGCGAGCTAACCATGCTGGACGGGCGCGACGGAGGCGACAGTCGACAGACTAACCAGCAAAGCACAAGTAATCAAGGTGGCGCTGCTGACCTTGATGACGAGATTCCATTTTAGGAGATAGCTCATGAAACGCATAATAATCATTACGTTTATACTTTTGATTGCTGGGGCTAGTTTCCTCGGCGGAAGAAAAAGCACGGAACCCGAGTATGCTAGACCTCTTTCCCATGAGCTTCCCACACGATCAGAGCTTAACGAAGTTCGCAAGATTGTCGCTCGAAGTTGCGCGCAGGGTCAACCGTTAAGGGATGGCACCTCATTTGACCAGCATTACTACGGACACCCTGACTACTGGCAAGATTGCCGGATAAACGGTGTTGGCGACTGCGAAGATTGGGCTCTGGCTTTCAAGAATGTGTTCAGCGAGAAATACCCCCACCTCGCACAACGTGCGGCTGTGCGTGTTCTAAAGGTCCGTGATCGCCATTCTGATAAGTGGGTGGCACATGCTGCGCTGATCATCGACATTGGCCCCGGATATGTTCTCGATAATCTTGAAAGCGCTGTTTACACGGTGAAGGCGAAAGAAAGTTCATACCGCGACATTCGAGAAATCAAACAAATAGGCACTCAATTTGTATTTGTGGTGCGGTCCAATGCCTGATCGGTCCTTTGTTGGCATGGGTTATGTGATTGAGAAGCTTTTGAGTGAAGCTGATCCTGCGGTCTGCGCTGAGCATTCATTCTTTGATTACCACGTTCAAGGGTTACATTATTTGAACTTGGTTAGAACGCCTCAATTAACAGTAAAGCTATATGTGTTTGATCACATTAAGCACAACAGTCGCGATTACATTGTTTGGCCTCACAACCACCGATATAGCTTTGGTCACTATGGTTTGCTGGGTGAAGTAATAAATCATCATTTAGTAGAGACACCCGGCGCAAGGTGGCAAAAATATAGCTATCATGCTGATGACAACGGACGCCTGGAAAAGACAATAAAATGTGACCTTTTTTGTGCAAGGCAAGAGAGGGTTGCACCGGGCGAATTTTATAGCCTTGACCCCTCACAAATACACACTTTGCACGTCGAAAACGAATATGCTGCAGCAGTTCTTTGGCAACATACAGATGCGCCAAACCTACTACAAACCAACATGTACGCGCCGGTAAATGAAATTGCGGATTGCAGTAACGCTGACCTTTATCGTGTTCCTTGCCCTGATGAATACCGAGAAACACTTAAAACTATAAGGGGGCAATTATGAGCCGGTCCTTGGTTGTCTTTATCCAGATGAGAACAAGGTGCTTTGTCTATATTAAGAGGGTGGTTCGATATGAATAACCAGCACCCAACACATAACAACGGAGAGAAATCATGAGCGAAGTATCAACTAAATTCCTGCCGTCAGAAGCCTTATTTGTATTTGCTGGATGGCTTACCTCAAGAAAGGAGCCTGTAACTTTCTCTGCCAAAAATGACGCCGCGATTGCGACTGAGTTAGTCGGAGAGTTTTGCGAAGCTAACGGCCTTGAAGAACCTCGCGACGACCACACTTTGTGGCCCACTCATCCCACTGGCAACCAACCCCACCTAAAGGACATGACCGATGGATGATGTGGATTTTGAAACACTTTGCATAATCTCAAAAAGTGCGGAGCAAATGCGGTTTCACGGCTTTCTAACCAGTGAAGAATATGAGCGCATTAGAGCCGATATTGAAGCGCGGAGAATTGTGCTTCGACAGCAAGAAACCCCCGTCTAATCAGGAGGAAAATAATGACTAATTTTTTCTCAAAAGAAAACATGAAACACGCCAGCGATGAAGATATTGCACACGCCAAATTATTAGGTCGGAAAATCTGTGAGGTGCCGTTCGAGGCATACGAATGGGATGGCGGTATTTATATCACCAAGTGGCCTGCTCTCGAAGGTGACAACTTCCGCCCGTCTAATCAGGAGCAGAAATGATGCCTAAAACGATTGAAATAACTCTCAAAATCAACGTGCGAAAACTGAGTGGCGAGGAAATAGAGGAACAGGGTTTCGACAACGAAGACGTTAGAGAATTTGACGTTGATACTGTCGATAAAAGCGATCTGATAGACGCATTAAATGGTTATTTTGAAAACGCTCTTAATGAGTTTTCAGGGGAAATAATGTGTGAAGTCTACGATCCTTACACAATTTCAAAAATCACCGCCATTACACCCCCCGCTGTTCATGAAGTCGACACAGGTAAAATTGACGAAGATGCACCTGTAACAACGGGTTGGATCGGCGGCGACAAGCAACCCCGCCTAGATACCGGAGAAACCCTATGAAAGTAGAACCACAGCTTGCAAAACTAACGTCTTCATTGTTGCAATTGCGATACGGGGAAACAGACCCTAAAGCCGGAGAAGCACTTCTTGATATCCTGAACACTTCATTCCCCTTTTTGAAGGGCAAGGACACCGTTGCACCCGGAATTACTGACACGGACCCTCGGGAATTCGAACAATTTTTACGAAAACATGGCTTCTCTCGGACGCGGGCAAAAGTGATTGCTGCAAAGGGATTTCATGCCCATGACCACAAGGGCCACCAAGAGGACAAAGCCGATGGTTGAGTTTGCACACGAAAGCCCTCAGCTCACATTTTTCATGTTCTGGATTGCTGTTTGGGGCGTGGTTTCAATCGTTAGGTATATCGGCTTCAAACTACCAAACAGAGCGTTTCGCAGCATGAATATTCGAAAGCACGGATGGCCGCCAGAGCACTGTGACGCTGACGGTGATTTTAGACCAGTCAACAGTAGCCCAAAAACGGACGGAGAAACGCCATGAAATCCGCTGAGCTAGGCACGCCTTGGGCGGGTTTTGTAGACCTTCGTATTGGCGACTTTAAATATAGCGTTTGCGTTCCCGGTGAGAACCAAGACGCAGAAGAGGCGGGGGCTGCCCTAATACAAATGGTCAACACCTACAATTTGGCAACGGATACTGCCGCCGAACGGAAAGCCATTAATGGCCCTCAATCTGTCGAAGGTGAAGAGTGATGTATATTTGCGTAGATTTTGACGGCACAATTGTTGCCCATGAGTTCCCGGATATCGGCGAACCAGTTCCCGGCGCTATCGAGGCCATGAAGAAATGGAATGAGCTAGGTGCAAAGCTTATTTTGTTCACAATGCGCTCAGGTCCGTATCTCGAGAAAGCTATAAATTACCTTAGCAACCAAGGCGTTGAGTTTTACGGCATCAACCACAATCCCGATCAATCTTCATGGTCACAAAGCCCCAAAGCATATGGACATATCTATGTTGATGACGCCGCTTTTGGTTGCCCGCTGACAGAAGAATACGGGTTTGAAAGGCCGTGCGTAGATTGGCAAAAAGTTGAGCCAACCATAAGCACACATCTTAGAGCCATTATAGGCCGGTCAGTGGAGGGCGGCAAATGAATATGCGTCTCAGAAAGCTTTGGTATTCAAACGGCAAATGGAACCCTCGGACGGAATGCCAAATCACTGAAGGGCGTCGAATTTTAGCCCGGTTTAAGCGAAAAGAATGCTCGTGTAAGAACGTAGAATTAGGCAGTTACGACAGCCAAGTTGAAATGTCTCGCCCAACTCAAATGACAGGCAGAACAGAGGGGTCTGCATCAGAAACAATCTGTGTGGATAGGTGTATTTCAAATGAGATTGAGGCTCTTTGGAAGGCGGGAATTAGAACCACTGGCTGTTGTTGTGGGCATAAGAAAGTGAATGGCTTCATCGGTGTAATTGACGACGATATCCCAGTGATGAAACAGCTAGGTTACGCAGTGCGCCCGAATGAAATCGATATGACGCGCAGAGACAGTTTTCACCCTAAATCCATAAGACGTGTCTCGACAGCCATTAAACCCCCGGTTTCAGACCGTGAATAAAGCAGTCAGAAATATACGCTTTATGAGGCTGACAATCTCAACTGGCCCGCATTTTTATGCGGCTAGCGATACTTGGTGCGGGCGCATGACATTGCGCCGCCGAGGTTACGAAAAACTTATAAACGGCATGGGCCATGTCTTGTTTAGAAAGCCTATCAACAAACCCTCCGGAGTTTCCAAAGATGGATGACACCCCAAAAGCACCGCCTATTGAGGCGACGAATTACATCAGCGGCGTGAATGTCGTTGACTTCGGTGACTTGCGGGTTGCGCGGGGCAAGACTAGGCGACCCTTTCGCACATGCAGGCACAAAAGTATGGCCTATGACCCTAATGAACGCCGCATTTACTGCAACGATTGTGAGAGTGATGTTGAACCATTCGATGCGTTTATGGCACTGGTTGAGAGACAAGACCGAGCAATTAAGCATTTCGAGAGAGTTAAGAAAGAAGCGGAAGATGCAAGATCTGCAAACCTTCACCGCATCGCCGCCAAGAAGCTTGAAAAAACTTGGCGGGGCAAACTGCTGCCGTGCTGCCCACACTGCTCTCGCGGCATAACCCCGGCAGATATGGAACACCATTCATGCGTTGGGAAAACGTTTGAAATGAAGAAGCGCGAAAAAGCAGCCATTACACCCCGGTCAATGAGCGTCGATGAATTGCTTGATGAAATGGACGCTGAAACCCCCGGTTTTAAGGATGAAGTTAACAGCCTAAAAAACAGTCCAGATGTTCAAGAAGCACTGGCTGAGCTGGATGGCGACCACAAACCCCCGCTTCCAACCGCAAGTGTAGTTTATCGAGATTACTGCATAACACACACGCCATCGGCAAACGGTGAAGACCCACGCTTTGACTGGTCGTGGCATCATAAAAATTTCAATCAAGACAACATCGGCAAGAATGTTGGAGACACCCGCTTTGGCGCTTCCGCCAACCTAAAGGAAGCCAAGCGGGAAATTGATGAACAAATTGAAGCCATTACACCCCGGGAGAATGTCAGTGAGTAGAGAATGCATAGAATGGGCGATCAGAATGCCTGGAAAACATTCGATGCCTTATCACCGCTGGGTCGCCGGAACTCGCAGACAATGCATTGCAGAATTTATCTCTACAGGTGGCCACAATTGGCGCTGGTATCGCCGCCGCGGATGGACCTGCGAAAAGTTGAAACTCGAATGGGTCAACAAGGGCCCACGTCCTGGCGGCTAGTCTAGTCGCACCAACCTTGGCGCTTGCCGCCGTCGTATCTCCTACCCAAACCGGCCTCGATAAGCATTTCAGACAAGAGCAAGCCATTAATCTCAACGTCGGCGACCAGACGGAAATATTTACCGCGCTCAACATTGTGCAAAACCACTTCGCCGGACCCAAGCGCCTGGCTTGCAAAATATTTGGCTTTGCGGGCTAACACCTTTTCAGCTTCGCATTTACCTCTAATTTCCGGGGTGTCTACCCCGTTAACGCGAATAGGCATATTCTCACAGAAAAGGGCCGTAGAGCAGTCGAGGCGGGCTCGGAAGGTATCACCATCATAAACGCTAACTATACCCGTTACAGCCACGCTAGAGAGAGTGAGAATTAGCATTGGAAGATCCATTCTAGTTTGCCTCGAAGGCTTAACTATATCGCCGGCACGATATCAAAGAACAGAAAAAAGAAACCGACTCGATCACAAATAAAAAAGCCAGGTGGTTAAACCTGGCTAATTTGGTGATCCCTACGGGGATCGAACCCGTGTTTCCGCCGTGGAAAGGTGAAAGCGTTTAACGTCAAAGGTTTACCCATTTTAAGGGGGTTTATATACTTCACAAACCCCCAGATGATGTTATGGCCAAAAATCAAACCACAAACGATTCAACACATAACGTTTTGTTAACTATAATGCCCGGTTGACGGGTGAATAGAAAAGCCGCCACGGGCTCGAACCCCATGACGGCTTAGATATTTACCACCTGCTAAATGTATTGGACGTCAGGTGCAGGTAGCTCAAAAGTGATGTATTGAGTATCCTCCATAAAGGATCAAAGGTCAAGCCTGACGTCTTCTCTCTCAAGGAGTAGAAAGATGTCTATTACTACTTTAGCGGACGCAACCAGCGTCTCATGCAAGGCGCTCCAAACCGGCAAGCGTCTTAAAATCAACTACAACGGTTACGATAGAATTGTCGAAGTTCACGCTGTCGGCCACACAAAAGCACACCATGACATAATGCGTGTTTGGCAGGTCAGCGGCGGTAGTCGCAGTGGAGTGTCAGTCGGCTGGAAACTCTTTCGGCTTGATGCTGCCAGTAATCTTGTCCTGACGGCTGAAGCCTCTAGCGCTCCGCGTTTCGAATACCGGCGCGGTGACAAGGCCATGGCAGATATATTCTGCCAGCTTTAGGCCACCACAGTCACAAGGGCCACGCTCTAGTGCTGGACCATTATAAATTGCACAATCTGAGTAATGTCTCATGGTTCCCCCTACTATCCCGGTTCAGCTTTTCGAAGCTTCTTTCTTCGGTTTGTGGCTGGACAGCCGCTTTAGCTTCTTTTCGAATGCGACCTCGTCTTCGTCGCATTCAAGAAAGCGGGCGGTTTCTTTGAATTGTTCTGTTTGACTCTTTTGTTCTAGTTGAGGTTGATTTTTTTTCATGACTTGGATCGCATTTATTGATGAAACTGGAGATCATGGTTTGAAAAACGTTGATCCGGCTTCTCCTATGTTTGCTATTACCGCGTGTGTGTTTCGACAAGAATCATACATCACCTCGGAGGTTCCGTCTATATGCCGCCTCAAACACCACTTCTGGTCGCATGAAGGTGTCATTAAAATCTTCCCATAAAAAGCTGAAGGCGCTGCCAGTTTGCAACGCCAACCGCCGACCGGGATATCCCCAATCCATTTAATTTAAGATAAGTAATTTTATACAAATTGTCAAGTAAATCATGGTGTTAACATGGTCTTGAAACAACTGCATTTATTTGACTGTTGTTAGGCCATCGATAGGTCAAACGCTTTCCAGCGATACCCTGTAACGCTTCTGACATGCGCTCGCTATCCATTAGTTTGCGCTCGTTATAGCGAAAATCAAACTCAGCCAAATAGCGGTGCAAATGCCTCTTGTCACAATGCTGATACACGCCTTTCATACCACGCTTAAAGATACTGAAATAGCCCTCAATCGTGTTCGTATGAATCTCGCCCCGTCCATATTCGCCTTGGCCGTGACGTACAAAATCATGGTTGCCAAAATCACCGCACAAATTCTTATATTGTCCAGCTTCGTCGGTCATTATGTGTGACTGGCGATCAATCTCGGTGCGCGGGATAG
>Ga0209345_10006571_pt1 | contig 10504 bp, 11 predicted proteins | sample Cruoilmetagenom7_FD_187294 | JGI IMG/M metagenome (GOLD analysis project Ga0209345, IMG submission 187294) | Oil polluted marine microbial communities from Coal Oil Point, Santa Barbara, California, USA - Sample 7 (SPAdes) (version 2) | ecosystem: Environmental > Aquatic > Marine > Oil seeps ... | reverse complement strand
AGTCTCTTTCTCAATAATTGAGGCCAGAGTCACTACATCCTTTTCATTTAAACCCAGTTCTTTTGCCCTGGCAACAAAGTTCTCGTTGAAAACCGTTTTAAATCTGTCAGTCATCACCCGGATAATTTCTTCTTGATTAATCCCCTTGGTAAAAAAATAGGTATCCGGAAAGAGGTATCCTTCAAAACTTTTTCCTTTAATGCTCATCGAGGTCAGAAGGGAAGGATCGAATGCTTTTTCAGCAAAGCAGTCCCCCTTGGCAATACCCGCTTCCTTGATTAAGGCAGCTACTTGAAAAACAGTGTACCCTTCCGGTATTGTTATCCGGTACTTAATTACCTTTCCTTTCTCAAGAACATCCAGAACATGAAGGGGGGTCATAGTTGTATCTAACGCATATTCTCCGGCTTTGACTTTTGAAACAGCTCCTTTAAGTCTGGCCAGGAGAGTAAATTTTTTAATATCGCTGATAATTCCCTTCTCTTTTAACGCAAAAGCAATCTGGTAAAACTTGGTACCTGGTACAATATTAATGGTTTTCCCGGTCTTTTCTTTATTGGGGGTAGTGCTGAGAAAGGTATAGATATCGACTCCCAATATAAAGAGAATGGTGAGCAGAACAGCTATACCCATAAGTAATAATTTCTTAACCATTTTTTTTGCCTTTTCCTATTTATCCATTTTTTTTGATTTACTGTCCAGATATCCTTGGAGAATTAATACTGCTGCCAGCTTATCTACTACCTTTTTTCTTTTTTTACGACTCAGATCTGCCTCCAATAAAACCTTCTGAGCAGCAACCGTAGAGAGTCTTTCGTCCCAAACCTGGACAGGGAGTTTGATTCTATTTTTCAGCTTTTCGGTAAAGGACAATATTTCCTCGGCTCCCCTTCCTTTAGAACCATTCATATTTAAAGGCAGGCCGACGACAATTTCTTCAACTTTATGCTGATAAACTAATTTAGAAATTTCCCGGATATCTGCTGATATATTTTTTCGGATCAGAACCTTCTCCCCCTGGGCAGTCCACCCCATCTCATCGCTCAAAGCAATACCAATTCTTTTACTACCTACATCCAGTCCTAAAATTCTCATATAAGTATCCCTTTATTTTTATTAGCATTTTTCCTCTCTTAGCGCAATTAATATTTAGGAAAAATTTATCCATGGACTATTTTCCCTGTAACCATTTTTCGGAAAGTAACTATTCTCGCTTAAGCTTTAAAATATTTTTTTATTTTTGCCACAAAGACACCAAGACACAATAAAAAGCAATATTTGCTGATTTGTTTTAGAAGTGAATTGTTCCTTATCTAGTACCTTTGTGCAATTAATATGTTTTCTTTGTGACTTAGTGCCTTGGTGGCTGAACCCTTACGAAATATCTTGCTGAATTCGGTCACTTCTGGTATTTTTACTAAGCTGGTAATATATGGAAACCTTTTTAAAGAAAACATTATGAAGCAGATTATTCTGGGTACAGCCGGACATATTGACCACGGTAAAACCTCCTTGATTAAGGCATTGACCGGGTTAGATACCGACCGTCTAAAGGAAGAAAAACAACGGGGGATTAGTATCGAACTTGGATTTGCTTCCCTGATTCTGCCCAGTGGTGCCCAACTTGGAATAGTCGATGTCCCTGGACATGAAAAATTTATTAAAAATATGGTAGCGGGCGCCAGCGGGATCGATATCGTTGCCCTGATTATTGCCGCCGACGAAGGAGTAATGCCCCAGACCAGGGAACACCTGGATATCTGTCATCTTTTGGGAACCAAAGAGGGACTGGTGGTTTTAACAAAAATGGATTTAGTGGACGAAGAGTGGCTGGAATTGATTAAAGAAGACATCGTGGAATTTGTTCGGGGTAGTTTCCTGGAAAATTCCCCCATTGTTCCAGTTTCCTCCACTACCCAGGAAGGATTACCCTTACTTCTTGATGCTCTGGACCAATTGATAAAGTCAGTAGAGGAAAAACCCTCGGCAGGTCCGTTTAGATTACCTGTAGACAGGGTATTTACTATGAAGGGTTTCGGAACCGTAGTCACGGGAACTTCCCTTTCCGGGAGCATTTCGGTGGGCGATTCAGCGGAAATATTGCCGGAAAGGATCGAGTCTAAAGTACGGGGAATTCAGGTCCATAATCAATCAACAAGCACGGTTACTGCCGGATTTAGAACCGCTATTAATCTGCAGGGCTTAGAAAAAACAGCAATTCGACGAGGAGACGTCTTAGTCCTTCCCAAAACCCTTGAGCCTTCATTCATGTTGGATACGGAGCTGGAGTGTCTGTCAGGTATCAATAATCCCATCAAAAACAGACTAAGGGTGAGAATCCATACCGGGACCAGTGAAACCTTCGGCAGGGTAATCCTTTTGGAAGGAGATGAATTGAAACCGGGAGAAAGGGCTCTGGCGCAGTTAAGACTTGAAACCCCGGTAGTTACTCTATCCAGGGATAGATTCGTAATCAGAAGCTATTCTCCCCTGCATACTATCGGGGGGGGGATTATTCTCGATCCTCACCCCAAAAAACATAGAATATCTTCCCTGGAAGTATTGACTAATCTTAGAACCATCCGGGAAGGTACGGGGGGAGAGGTAATAAATGCCCATCTCTTTAATGCCGGATTTGAGGGTTTAACCCTCAATGAACTTCATGCCCGAATAAACTTACCTTTAACAAAATTGAATGATCTTATGAAAAAATTGATCACCACATATAAGGTAGTCTGCTATGATCGGGAGAACAATAAGGTGATTCATGGAGATAAATTTCGCTACTTGAAAGAAATATTCATATCAAAGTTGCATGATTATCACCGGAAATTTCCTCTTAAATCGGGCATTCCCAAGGAAGAGTTAAGGGAGAAATTACCCCAAATCAGAGAAAACCGGCTGTTTGATCGATTAATCTCCGATCTGGCTAAATCGAATAAAGTGGTCCTGGAAAAAGATAAGCTGCGTTCCTCCGACCACCATATTACTTTAGGAAAAAAGGATGGGGAGCTTAGAGAAAAGATTGAGGAAATTTATCTAACCAGTAAGCTTCAGCCTCCTTATTTTAAAGAAGTGGTGGAAAGACTGAAGGCCAAGGATGCTTTTTTGAAAACTATATTTGATCTCTTAACCGCAGAAGGAACCCTTATTAAAATAAAAGAGGATCTCTATTTCCACAAAGACCCTCTTCGTTCTCTTGAAAAAAATTTAGTTGAATTTCTAAATAAAAATTGTGAAATTACCACTCCTCAATTCAAAGAAATGACTCAGGTTTCCCGCAAATATACCATCCCTCTAATTGAGTATTTTGATAACACCAAACTTACTATCCGGGTAGGTGAAAAACGAATCCTTCGTTGATTACATATTATCTGAAATTTCTGTCTAAGACTGACTTTAATGCCTCCTCAACATCCGCTCCATCTACTACTTCTCCTTGTTGTGCGGCATTCTTCTTTAGCTGTTTCAGGATTGAGGATTGAATGTTCACCCGGTTGTTGAGTAACTTTATCGCTTTATTCAGTTTTGCTACTACCATAAGAATTATCAAAATAGAAGCAATGAAAATTCCCTCAGACCAACCAATCTCCATTCGACCCTCCCTGCAAATAGCTTATATTGCCATACTTTTTTTGTATCCCCAAAACTGCGAAATGTCAATATTATTTTTATATTTATCTCTTTTTAATTGACAACAGTCAAAATAATTACTATATTTAGTATAAATTACAGCTACTTAAAATATATTTTTAATAAAAATTTTATAAGGTATAAATATGTTCGGAATTGGCATGCCGGAGTTGATACTTATCCTCATTATTGCCCTAATAGTAATTGGGCCCAAGAAATTGCCCGACTTTGCCCGTTCGCTGGGAAGGGCTTTGGGGGAATTCAGAAAAACAACTGACGGGATTAAGGAATCTCTGGAAATAGACTCCCCCCTTGAGCAAGATATAGCGCCGGATTTTGCCGTTAACGAAGAAGAAAATATCGAAAAAGAAATAGAAGAACAGCCTGGTTCTGAAGGAAATGGGCATGATCGACGATAAGCTTCCTTTCACGAAACATCTGGAAGAACTGCGCAGTAGACTGATTAAATGTTTTATTGCCCTGGGATTGAGCACCCTGATTGTCTATTTTTTCTCCGAGAAAATTTTTCAAATTTTAACAAACCCTTTGATCGATGTTATGCCCCCGGGAGAAACCTTAATTTTCACTAATCTTCCCGAGGCATTTTTTACCTATCTTAAAGTTTCTCTCTTGGCAGGATTTTTTCTCGCTTTGCCGGTAATACTCTATCAAATATGGAGTTTTATTTCTCCCGGTCTTTATAAGGGGGAAAAGAAGCATATTTTTCCTTTTGTAATTTTCTCTACTATCTTCTTCGTAGGCGGCTCCCTCTTCGGTTATTTTATCGTTTTTCCCATAGGATTTAAGTTTTTTTTGGGGTTTTCCAGCGAGTATGTCCGCCCTCTTCCCTCTATTCGTGAGTATCTTTCCTTTTCTTCCAAGTTGCTGCTTGCCTTTGGAATTATTTTCGAACTCCCCATTTTTGCCGTTTTCCTGGCCAAAATAGGAATAATTGATGCCCAATTCCTCTCTGCAAAAAGAAGGTACGGGATTCTTCTTATTTTTGTTCTCGGGGCAATACTTACTCCCCCCGATGTTGTAACCCAGATTATGATGGCACTTCCTCTCATGCTTCTTTATGAACTCAGCATCTTGATGATAAAAGTCTTTGTGAAGAAGAAAGATAAGGAGGAATAAAAGAAATAAATACCAACATCATGAAGCCCTGGAACCTCATAATATCTGATAGGGGATTAATATGTTAAAGAAGATAGTTATTGTGCTGCTATTTTTAGTATCCATACCCTGTTTAGTTTTTTTTCAGCAAAAGATCAAGCCGGGGGTGGTAATCACCAAAGATAACTACCGGAAATTCTTTGGATGGCAAGGGGGTGCCCTTTCCCTGATGCCAGGACTGGTGCAGAAGTAGCGTGGAATGCCTATCGGCAGGGTAGTATATACGGATGATTGCTTAAGAAAACAAGATAGAACGCTTAGGCACAACTATTCATAAGTCACACGTCATGAACACGGGGCTTTGTCCACTTTGTGTCCGGACAGGGATAGCTCCTATTCGGCTGCACAATTTGAAAATATCACGATTCAGAAAGTCACTTGAGGGAATAAACGCCCTCAAGGCCTGCGACAGTCTTTGTTCTTTTGGAACATTTTGATTTTGGTTTGTTACTTAAAGGTCAACTTACGAGAGACTTGGCCGCAGGGGTTCAGCGAAGCTGTACTTGCTGTTTCTGCAGTGGAATTTAGACGAAATGTCAAGGACTGATCACTGTTTTCTCTATTTTTTTATGTAATGGGCGCATTATTTTTTCCGGGGAACCACTATTAAATGTACATGGTTTGTCATCAAACAAACATGCCCACATTTTCAATCCATGCTTATCTGAATATTCTCTGATCCACTCAGGATACTTCTGGGGATTTTCTTCCGCAAAGAATACATTCTCCCCTCTATTGCCACGTTATGCTACGTGGCAGGAAATATTTTTCACTACTGCTCTTGCTGCCCTTGGCATAATGTATATACACTATCTCAATTAAGCAAATGCCATGAAAAGGGTTGCGTTCCCTTTTCCGCGCGGCAGTTCATAACAGAGCCATTTATTTTGACGGGCAACTAATAGCCACAAATATTTTCCCTTACCGTTTTTTAATCATATTGGTGGATCATAAAGGAGGCTACTTGTTTACTGTACTTTTTCCCTATAATTTCTACTATAGACCCTTAATGCTTTTCACCGCTCCGGCGCAATTAAGCGCTGCAACCTGAGGTCTGGCACTAAAGACTTTTGTAAAAAGTAAATGTTTTGCTTAAATGTAAAATAAAAGAAAGAAGTAAGGAAAAAGTAGTCCTCCTCCGGTACTGATTGGTTAGGCGTTAATACCTCGGTCTGCGTGTGGGACGATCGCTGCGAGGTTTTGCCTGATTTACCTTTATATCGCGCCCTTTTAGTTCGTTCCCGTTCAAGGCTTTAATTGCCTTATCGGCTTCTGAATTGTCTGGCATTTCTACAAAGCCAAACCCTTTTGACTGCCCTGAGAACTTATCCGTTATAATGTTCACGCTTTCTATCTCTCCGAATTCGGAGAAGAGAGTTCTCAGATCATCTTCGGTTACGCTGTAAGAAAGATTACCAACATACATATTCATAAAACACTCCTTTTTTTCTGCGGGTTGTTCAAAAAACGCTATCTAATAACCAACCACACAAATTAATCGATAGCGAGCCGCCATACATTAGCGATTATTTTATAATATTAGCAGGATCTAACGATTTGACAATATACAAGGCCCCCTCCCAAGGTCATGCTAAAATAGTATCATCTGTTTCAGGATAAAATTCAATTTTAATAAAGGAGGAGAGCAAATAAACTTTATAACAAGCAGCATAAGTACTGCCATGGCATCGATTTGCATACCAAAAAAATGTATGTATCATTGGCAGCGCAGGGGAGCTACCTTTGCACCGAAATATTAAAACCGATCGTGATGTTTTTTTGCAGGTCATCAAGGCGGATCGGGAGGATGTTGTTGTTGCCTCTGTTGATTGCATGTTCGCCTGGTACTGGATTGCAGATCTCAGTGTCAAATAAGGAATTCCTTTTGTACTTGGTCGTGCATTATACCTGCCTGCAATAGGCAGGTATGAAATCCGTTCATGGTGGCAAAGCAAAAAATAACAAAATTGATTCTCAAAAAATTGCTGCCCTTCTTATTAAAAGGAGGCACGATACCTTAATCTTATGTATACCCAGTAAAAATGAGAGCTGTTAGGGATCTGCTAAGAGGAAGAAATCATTTCATGAGAAAAAAAGCAGAACTCTTTGCTCGCATACAAAATACCAGAAGCCGGTATAAAACTTGTCAGATTCCCGGGCAGAATCACGGGAAGCCACAAAACAGGGAAGCAAAGGGGAATGGAGGTAAAAGCCCCCCGTGACATTGATATATTTTTAGCTACCTGTTAGGTAAGATGGTAAAAGGCCCCACCATATTCAATGCGTAGCGGCCTTGCCATGTTTGGCCTTGATGCTAAAAAGTTTTCAACGCAAAATACCCAGCCAAGCCCTGATTCAATCATTTTACACAGAAAATGTATAATGTCAAGGGCTGATAATTATATAAAGGGCATCACAGATAAAGTGTAGGCACCTCCCTATCCATAGCTTAATGAATAATGCTATGGAACCAGTAGGCATAAGCGTAACAATTTTAATCGGAGCGATTTTAGGGATAAACTGTTTAATTGGAGTATTGTAGCAGGGTTCGTTTAATTCAACTACAAAATCAATGTCGCCTGTTGGAAGTTCATCTCCCCTGGCAATTGACCCAAAAACGTCAAGTCGTTTGATGTCAAACGTTTTTTAGATGCAGGTATTTATTTCGCAATGTGAATAGTTTCCTATTCGGCTTCCTCCAAAGCCTTGCTAAGGGCAACCGAATGAACGTTTCCGGCAAAATGCACCGGACTTTTTCCATAAATAGGGTCCCACCCGGCGGGATCAGCTGTGCAAAAAAACTGGGATTCAAGACCGATGCGGGTTACCGCTTCTTTGACCAGTAATCCTGTGATGTTTTTCGCTGCGGGCCAGGTTGCCCCACAGGGCGCTCCTCTAACGACTTCAATTTGGATAATCCTTCCACCAGACACCTTCACTGAGAAAACCGGTGCCCCAAATTTTTTTCCATACGAGCCAAGGCGGACCTCCCCGGGAAGGCCGCATCAGGTTGGGGGGGTAATCAAACCTTCGACCTTAATTTTTTTTCCTGAAGCGACCACTGGAATTTTTCTGTCTCGACACATCAAGGCAAGTTCATAAGAAAGGTCAGGATGTTTGAGAAAATCAAGAACCAGATCGGCCCGAATCTCTTTCGGCAGATATTCAGCGGGATTATCGACCACTGCCGGCAAATGCGAGTCAATGGAGACAATTTTTATATTAAATTGGTCTCCACCATATTTTCTAATGCCCCGGATTTTACTTTCTCCACTGTTGTTTTGCTGAAAAACTACTATTTTCTGGGCTTCTGTCATATAATCCTCGTTAATCATAGTTGGATATAGTTCTCCGCAGATTGCTGCAGAGTAGTTTATTTCGAACATAGAATATCAAAAAAAACAGCAAAAAGTAAAGATAATTAAGAGGCAACAAGAACCGTTTATTTTTCCGTTAAAGGAAAAAATATCAAAAAAATGCTACCGATTCAGCCACCAGGGCACCAAGTCACAAATCTTTCCTTAGTGTTTTTGTGGCTGAACTGCTACAAAAAATGAAGGGCTGATTAAACTTTTTGATTACTTTGGTGTCTAATCTAATAAAAGGGTAAGGATTAAAAAATTGAAATCGGATATTGAGCTATTACAAGAATTTAATAAAGGAAAATTTGAGGCCTTTGATCAATTGGTTTTAAGGCATCAGAGAGATATATACTTCCTAACTCTTCGCCTGGCAGGAAATGAAATGGAGGCCGAAGACCTTGCCCAGAAAACCTTTATTCAGGTCTTCATAAACGGACATAAATTTAAAGGAAAATCGCAATTTAAGACTTGGCTTTTTCGTATTGCGGTAAACCTTTGCAAGAATCATTTGCGAAGCAGATCGAGAAAAAACGAATTTGGTATGGAAGAGATTGATCCAGCCGGTGAATCCACGTCGCTTAGCAGTTTAATTGCGAAGGAAAAAGCAAAAGAATTGTCCGACCTTGTCAATAAGCTTCCCACGAAGCAGCGATTTACGGTAATATTACGAATTTATCATGAGCTGTCCTATAGAGACATTTCCCGGATTATGAGTTGTTCCTTGGGTACGGCCAAGGCGAACTTTCACCAGGCGGTAAAAAAGCTAAAGGCCGTAATTGAGCCGCCAGGAGGAAAATTGGAATGAAGTGCAAAAAAGTAAAATCGCTTTTGCTTGATTTTTACGAAGGGGAACTTCCCAAAGACAGAGAAAAGATGATCGCCGACCATCTTACTTCCTGTCCTTCTTGCCTGGAAGAATTAAAAGTTGCCGAAAAGGTGATGGAAATTGTAAAAGCCAGAAAATTAAATGATCCGGGGGCGGATTTCTGGGACAGCTTTTTACCAAAAGTAAAGGAAGCTCTGTCCTCAGAAAAAGCTGGTGATACCAAGTACAGTCTCCCCCGGAGGGCAAATGATTTGATAGCGAACCTGGCAATGAAGATATCTGTCCCCAAAATACGATACGCGACAATATCAATAATAGCCGGCATTGCCTTAATCTCCTTTGTTTCTCTTAAGCTTGCCCTCAAGACGCCGGAAATTGGAAAAGAAGCAAAAAATGCCATTAAAAACCTTGAAGAGGCCGTCATTAAAGAAGGTTATTCGCAGGAGATCATCGAAAACGTTCTGGCATCCTCGGAAAGTAACTTTTTATTTTCAAGAGAAACCCCACAAGAGGCATCTTACTCAGAGATGAAAGGGTTGTACGATGCATTAGTAGCTTCAGTAATAAACAGTGGTCTTTCGGAAGAAACCTGCAGTGGAAAGGAGGGATTTTTAAATGGCAGCCATATTTATTGGGAGATTGAAGAACTGGATGAGCAGGAGTTGAAATTTTTCTCTGAAGAACTGCGATTACGATATTCTTCAACGTAATACGGCGTAAATATTATCAGGTTATCAATGGACTGCCGGATTTTTAAAGAATGATGTTGCTTCCTGATGATTGAGGCTGAGATACTATGTCCGAAATATAATTTTTAACTCAAACAGGAGTAAGGGAGTAAAAATGAAAATAAAGATTAAAAATAAAAAAGGATATTATGTTGCTAAAAAACGATGGATGTTCCGGGTGAGCCCTTTCTTGCTTGCGGCAATTTTTATGGTGGGATTTTGGGGCACTGCTTTTCCGATGCCCCCCGAGGCATTTGATTCCACTTTTGATCGGCCTCGGTTTAAGGAAGGCAGGCATACCCGCTTTTCTCCTGAAGAGAGGGAGACTGTTCGGAAAAGGATTAATTTGATTAAAATATGGAGGCTGTCGGAAGAGCTGGACCTGTCAGAAGAAAAAGCAGATAAGTTATTTCCCGTGATCCGCCGGTTTGACAAAGAAAAGCTGGAATTAGAAAAAGAGCGTAATGAGTTAATGAAAAATTTGAGAGAAAACTTGAAGAAGGGAAAATCCAAGGATACAAAGCTAAAAAAAATAATCATAAAGCTGGAAGAAAATTATGCCGCTTTGCAAAATTTAAAAAAAGAAAAATTTAATGAGATGAAAGATATTTTATCTGTAGAAGAACAGGTAAAGCTCATCCTTTTTATGGAATATTTCCCCAAAGAGATCCGGAGCATTATCGGGGATGCAAAAAGAAAGGAAAGGGAAAGGCGAGTAAGGGGGTTTCTCAGGGAATAGGATATCTAAACTAGGAAGATTCTCCATTTGGGGTTTATGG
>Ga0209345_10006570_pt1 | contig 10504 bp, 15 predicted proteins | sample Cruoilmetagenom7_FD_187294 | JGI IMG/M metagenome (GOLD analysis project Ga0209345, IMG submission 187294) | Oil polluted marine microbial communities from Coal Oil Point, Santa Barbara, California, USA - Sample 7 (SPAdes) (version 2) | ecosystem: Environmental > Aquatic > Marine > Oil seeps ... | reverse complement strand
AGATGGTTGGGCGCGGTTTGCGCATCGTTGATCCCGAGGAATACCCCGGTGTGATCAAGACCGACTGCATCGTGCTGGATTTTGGCACCTCGAGCCTGCAACACGGCACGCTGGAGCAGGATGTCGAACTCGATGGCAAGACCGGAGATGGCGAGGCCCCGACCAAGACCTGCACCGGGTGCGGCGCAGACGTCCCGCTTGCATCAACCGAATGCCCACTTTGCGGCGAGGTGTTTGAGCGCGAGGAAGAGGACGCGGGTTCACCGGAACAGGGCGCAAGTGATCTCTCCGATTTCTTGATGACCGAGATCGACCTGCTGAAACGCTCCAGCTTTGCCTGGGTGGATTTGTTCGACGACGACGCAGCGCTGATGGCCAACGGGTTCAATGCCTGGGGCGGTATCTTCTTTCTCGATGGCCGCTGGCATGCGGTTGGCGGCGCAAAGGGCCAGATCCCGCACCTTCTGGGCGTTGGCGAACGTACCGTCTGTCTGGCGCAGGCCGATGACTGGCTCAATGAACACGAGAGCGATGAAAGCGCCTTCAAATCCAGAAGCTGGCTCAGTCAGGCGGCAACACCAAAGCAGTTGCAATACCTGCCGCCAGCTTTTGCCCAGGACTATGGGCTGACGCGATATCGCGCCTCGGCGTTGATGACCTTCAAATTCAACAAGCGCGCGATCCAGGCGCTTGTCACCTCGGCGTCACCGACAGCGCGGAGGGCCGCATGACCCATGTCGCGCAAATCTCATCCGCGCCCGCATCGCTTACGGATATCCCGGATCGCCTGCTGCTCTGGCACCCGCGCTTTGTGGTCTGCGCTGGGTGTCGCTTGCGAACGGGCCTTGCAGTTCGAGTTTACGAACGCCCCCAAGGACGAAGGCGGCGATTTCAGCGGCCAGGTTCTGCGCATCTTTGCCATCGGTCACATGCTCGAGGATCTGGCCATCCGCTGGCTGCGCGGGGCCGGGTTCGATCTCTACACCCACAAGGCCCACCGACCGGATGGCGAGCAGTTCGGCTTCTCGGTCGCGAACGGGCGCATCCGTGGCCATGTGGACGGCATCATTGCCGCCGGGCCTGATGGCCTTGGAATTGCCGTCCCGGCACTCTGGGAATGCAAAACCATGAACGCCAGGAACTGGCGAGAGACGGTGAAAAAAGGCGTAACCCTGTCAAAGCCGGTCTATGCCGCCCAGATCGCCGTTTACCGGGCCTACATGGAACCCTCCGTGCCGGGGATTTCCGAGGCCCCGGCGCTGTTCACCGCCATCAACAAGGACACGGCTGAACTCTACCACGAGTTGGTTCCGTTTGATGCGGCCTTGGCACAGCGCATGTCGGATCGCGCAGTGCGCATCCTGCAGGCCACTGACGCGGGCGATCTTCTGCCCCGCGTCGCCACAAATCGAGATTTCTTTGAATGCCGGTTCTGCTCTTACGCGGACCGCTGCTGGAGGCAGGGCCAATGAGCGACGACAACATCATCCATTTCAACCCATGGCTGGATTACAATGATGGGCCATTTACCGAGAACCCGTTCGGCGTGGAGCCGGACGGCGAACAGATAGCGACATTTCTGGATGTGGTCTTTGGTTATTCTGATGGTCTGATCCCGGTCAGGGGCTTTGTCGACAAGGGCCAGGGCAAGGATGGCAAGCCGCACAATATCTGGATTGACGCCGATGAAACCGCCCCGGAGAAGCTCGCCACCTTTGCCACATGGGCCTGTAAGGAAGGAGCGGCGGTTTATGTCATTCCCGGCACTGTTGCGGAAAACGGGCAAGCCAAATCGGTCGATGTCCTGCAAATGCAGGCAATCATCGTTGATCTCGATGCAGGTGACATTCCGGCCAAGCTCGACCATCTGATCGAGGCCCTTGGGCAACCCACCCTGATCGTCGAAAGCGGTGGGCGCACCGCGGGCGGCGCCAGCAAGCTGCATGTATGGTGGAAGCTGACAGAACCGGCTGAGGGCGAGGATCTGGCCCGGCTCTGCCGCATTCGCGGCGAGATTGCCCTGAAGGTTGGTGGTGACACGCATTTCCGCTCTGCCCACCAGCCGATCCGGGTGGCGGGCAGTGTTTATCACAAACACGGCTTTCAACGCGTGGTGCAGATCCGGCAACACAATGAGGTCGAGGTTGATCTCGGCGACTTCGGAGATCTGGTCAGCGAAATGTCGGCAATCCCCGGCGTCGGCATGACACCCTCACCGGAAACGCAGGACAAACCAACCCTCGGATCGGTTCTGACCACCCCGGTAAATGAGGGTGGCACCGATGACTGGACCCGTTTCGAGGGAGCATCAGCCGCCATCGGTCACTTCATCCGCATGGTGCACGAGGGGCGTATGACGCCCGACGAGGGGTGGCAGGGCATCTGCGGCTACAACGCCGCCATGCTGCGCCCGAGCTGGTCCGACGAGCGGTTGAAAACGGAGTCCGATCGGCTCTGGGCCAAGCATGTGGAGAAGAATGGCCCACCTCTGTTGCGCTCTACCGGTGCGGCACCCGCTACCACCATGTCCGCCTTCATGCTGGGCGAACTGCTCGATGACACCAGCCCGATGCCCGAGGACATCATAGCGCCCCGCGTGCTGACACCGGGTGGCCTGCTGGTTCTGGGCGGTGCGCCAAAGGTCGGCAAGAGCGACTTCCTGATCTCCTGGCTCGTGCACATGGCGGCGGGCATTCCTTTCCTCGGGTTCACCCCGCCACGCTCCCTTCGGGTGTTCTATCTGCAAGCTGAGATCCAGTATCATTACCTGCGCGAACGGTTGAAACAGATCGCCCTGCCGCCGGAGGTGATTGCCGCCGCCCGTGACACTTTCGTGGCCACGCCCAAGCTGAAACTGCTGCTGGACGAGCAAGGCAGCGCCATGGCCGACGCTGCGGTCAACGAGGCCTTCCCCGACGCGCCAATTGATATCCTCTGCATCGATCCAATCCGCAATGTCTTTGACGGCGGCCCCGATGGCGGCGGTGAAAACGACAACGGCGCGATGATGTTTTTCCTGAAGGACCGCGTAGAGGTGCTGCGCGAAGCGGTGAACCCGGATTGCGGTGTGATCCTTGTCCATCACACCAAGAAGCTCAGCAAGAACCAGGTGAAGGAGGATCCGTTTCTGGCCCTGTCCGGTGCCAGTTCCCTGCGCGGATTCTACACCTCTGGCATCATCATGCACCGGCCGGAAGAAGAAAACAGTCAACGCAAACTGGAAATCGAGCTGCGAAATGGCCCGGCGCTGCCTTCCAAGTTGATCGACAAGGAGAAAGGCAAATGGGTCGAGATGAACCCGATGAACGATCGGTTGGTCCGCAAGGATGTTGGCGCGAAACATGATGCGGAACGGGATCGCAAAGGCGACGTGATTGTCCAGATGATTTCCGATCAGGCGACGCGGGGAAAGATGTTCACCTTGACCCAGTTTGCGGCGAAGTTTGAAAACAAGGGCAGTCTTGGTGGCCAGACCAGTATTCGGGAACGGCTACGTGTTCTCGCCACCAAGGGCCATGTCAAATTCCTGCGGGGCGAACCTGCCGATGACTTGGGCCTCAAGGCAATCCGGGCAAAATTCGGCTATCTCTGTGTCAGGGATATGCTTCTGAAAATCGATCACGAAGTAGCCGATGATGAGACTGGTGAGGTTTCACCTGGCTTTGTCAAAGTGCTGCCGACGGACTTCATGTGTCCCGAAACCGGTGTCCGCCTGCCTGTCGAAAATCCGGAAGTCTGGGTTGATCAGGACGGGTGTGAAACATGAAGAAAATGCCCGCCCCAAGAACTCAGATCGCCCCTGAAAATTCCGAGTTCCTGCAGGAAATCGCAGGAAATCGGGTGCTGGAAAATTCCGAGTTCCTGAAATCTCGCAACAAAATCAACCGGTTGCGCAGGAAATCGGAAACTCGCCGAACACCCGATTTGAGTTTCTGCGATTTCCTGAAAAATACCAGTTATTTCAAATACTTACGCAGGAACTCAAAAACCGGATTTACCCCCCTAAAGGGGTAGGTGTCCTCCCCGCTAAACGCGGGAGAGACACCACCTACCCCTGGGTTCGACTTGGGCTGCGAAGTTGGTGTGCACAAGAGAACCCCACAACACATTCATCCGACGACGGTGGCCAGTACCGCCAAGCACCAGAGCCACCGTCGTCTTCCACCCCGAGCAGCCAACCAAAAAGGAGACCACCCATGGCTCATTTGACTCTGACCACCGACAGCATGGACGCAAGGCCCGAATTGCCAATAACCACCCTGATGGACCGCACCCTGCTGGCCATTGATCTTGGCACCACCACCGGCTGGGCTCTGAAATCCCAGAGCGGCCTGATCACCAGCGGCACCGTCAGCTTCCGCCCCAGCCGCTACGACGGCGGTGGTATGCGCTATCTGCGGTTCCAGAACTGGCTGGCGGAGATGGATCGCCTCAGCGGACCGGTCGCCACGATCTGGTATGAGGAAGTTCGTCGACACGCGGGCACCGATGCTGCGCACGTTTACGGCGGTCTGATGGCTACGTTGACGGCTTGGGCCGAGATGCGCGGGGTGCCGTATCAGGGCGTGCCAGTCGGCACGATCAAAAAACACGCCACCGGCAAGGGCAATGCCCCGAAGCAGGCGATGATCAATGCGGCCCGTGAGCGCGGGTTCAGCCCGGCGGATGATAACGAGGCCGATGCCATCGCCATCCTGCTCTGGGCCATTGAAACCCGGGGAGGCATGGCATGACCGGCATGAGCTTCACCCCGCGTGGCTTTGGTGGCACCCGGCGCAATCCCGATCAGGTCAAACGCGACGGCTGGAAGGAACAGGGCCTGCTGGCAGTGTCGCTGGATGACCAGCGCCTGACATGGCCGGAACGGGAACTGGTTCGCCAGCTAGGCGAGAAACTCTACGGCAAATGCCTCGGACAGAAGGAAGCAAGCCATGACTGACTGGACAATCAACCGGGTGCAGGACCGGCTGGAACTCGCGGCTGACGTCATGCGACAGATGCCCGGGGTAAAACCGCAGGGGCATTTCAACGCCTGGCCGGAGTATTTCCACAGCTTCGCCGACAAGGTCGGTCAGGAACCGAAGATGCGCAGGCCATTGCCCAGCCCGCGCATGATCACCGAAGCTGACGAGGCCATGCTCTGGTTGCGTTGGCTTGAGGTTGACGATGCGAAACTAATCTGGGCCCGGGCTGAGCGGGTGGCTTGGAAGCAGATCACCTGGCAGTTCGGGCTTTCGCGTACAGCAGCCACGAGACGTTGGCAGTTCGGTTTGGCTGTGATTGTCTGGCGGCTGCGGGGCAAGCAACCGCCGACGCGCCGATCGATGGATTATGTGATCGCGAAAGCCAGAAAGGCTGCGCTCTGCGGCATACAATCGGACCGCCGTTGAATTTCTCTGTTATAACCTTTATTATAACCAAGCACATGAGGAGGACGGATCATGTCCAGTTTGAAAGTCACAGGTATCGGTAATTCGGTGGGGGTTGTCCTGCCCAAAGATCTGCTGGCCCGGCTCCGGGTTCAGAAGGGGGATCGGCTCTATGCTGTCGAAACCCCCAACGGGATTGAGTTGACGCCCTACGACCCCGCGTTCGCCGCGCAGATGGACGCGGCGGAAGAGATCATGCGCGAGGATCGAGACGTCCTGAAGAAGCTCGCGGAATGATCCCGAGCCCGGTCTGGGTTCGCGCTGACGTCGTGGAAGCCATTCACCAGCGCCAACTCTCCGAGCATGGCGGTGCGAAGGGGGTGCGGGACACAGGCGCACTGGCATCTGCGCTTGATCGCCCCCGCAACCGGCTGGCCTATGGCAACCCACCGCCTGATCTTGCTGATCTCGCAGCGGCCTACGGCTTTGGCATCGCGCGCAACCATCCCTTTTCCGATGGCAACAAGCGCACAGCCCTGGTGGTGATGCGGCTTTTCCTCAACCTGAACGGTGCTGAGTTCATGGCTACGGCAGAGGAGAAATACGAAGTGATCATGTCACTGGCGGCGGGCGAACTGGACGAGGCAGGCCTTGCCGACTGGGTGCGTCGCCACCTCGCCAAGTGATTTGTGCGCGAGCCCTGTCAAGATAAATCGTCATGCGGTACAATTTTCGGGTGTACACCGCAAAGGGTGACACCGGCGGCCAACGAGGCTACAAATTGGGCATACTCGCAAGAGACGTGAGCAGAACAGGGTGGGAATGAGACGGGTTCAAAGCGATACACAACGCAAAGAACATTAACCTAGGCTCCTAACCCATTGATATTGAACGGGTCCCTTCCTGCCGTGAACGTATACGGGGGGGCGAGGCGCAGGGCTTTCCCAGTGACGTTTAGAAAAACACCCGTTTCGTTTCGTTTTGACAATACACCCAATGAAACAAGGGCCTGACGGTCCGTAAAACCCGTTTGAAACGAAATGGCCCCTCTGACCCATTTCGTTTCGCGCTCCGAACCCGTTTCGTTTCGAGGCCAAATCCAAGGACATTCTGATGGACGTGATCGAGCTGCCTCTCGGGCAGATCATTCCCTATGCGCGCAACCCGCGGCGCAACGAAAAAGCTATTGCAACGGTTGCCGCCTCGATCGCCGAGTTTGGCTGGCGGCAGCCCATCGTCGTGGATGAACTCATGGTTGTGCTGGCCGGGCACACCCGGCTTGCGGCGGCGCAGCAACTTGGCCTCAAGACGGCACCGGTGCACGTGGCGAAAGGGCTGAGCGAGGCCCAGGCACGCGCGTTCCGGATCATGGACAACCGCTCGGGCGAAAACGCCGAATGGGATAACGATCTGCTCGGGCTGGAACTGGGTGATTTGCAGGCCGCGGATTTCGATCTCGATCTGACCGGTTTCACCGATGAGGAACTGAACAACCTGCTGAACGGGCTTGCTGACAGTGATGGCGCGCAGGAGGGCGAGGACGAGATTCCCGAGACGCCGGAGGATCCGATCAGCCGTCCGGGCGATCTCTGGGTTCTGGGAAACCACCGGCTGCTTTGCGGTGACAGCACGGTGGCGACGGATGCGGAACGGGTCCTGGGTTCTGTGAAACCCCTGCTGATGTGTACCGATCCGCCCTACGGGGTGGAATATGACCCAAGCTGGCGCAACCAGTCCGGGGCTGCAAAGACCAAACGCACCGGAAAGGTGCTGAACGACGACCGCGCTGATTGGCGCGAGGCCTGGGTGCTGTTTCCGGGTGATGTGGCCTATGTCTGGCACGGCGCGCTGCACGCGGGGGAAGTCGCGGAAAGCCTGGAGGTTTCCGGGTTCAAGATCCGCTCGCAAATCATCTGGGCAAAAGACCGGCTGGTGCTGAGCCGGGGTGACTACCATTGGCAGCATGAACCTTGTCTGTACGCAGTGAAAAAGACCGGCAAGGGCCACTGGGCCGGGGATCGCAAGCAGACAACGCTGTGGCAGATCGCCAACAAGAATCAGGATGCCACCACCGTGCACGGGACACAGAAGCCGGTAGAATGCATGCGCCGCCCGATCCTGAACAATTCCAGCCCTGGCCAGGCGATCTATGAGCCGTTCATGGGCTCAGGCACGACGCTGATTGCGGCGGAAACCACCGGGCGGGTCTGCCTCGGGGTCGAGTTGAACCCGGCCTATGTCGATGTGGCGGTGCAGCGGTGGCAGCAATTCACCGGCCAGGACGCGATGCTGGACGGCACCGATCAAACCTTCGCCGCCCTGGCAGACAACCCACGCTGAGGTATGCATGAGCTGGCTGTATCTTCCTCCGGAAACGCTTTCGGAGCCGCAAGCGCGCGCCTTCACGGCCTGTCGCTCTGCGCCGGAGCCGGAGGGATCGACCTCGGACTCACCATTGCCTGTGCCGGGTATAGCACTGTTTGTTACGTCGAGCGCGAGGCCTATGCTGCGGCCACCCTCGTGGCGCGGATGGAAGACAAGACCCTGGATAGCGCGCCTCTCTGGGACGACATTACCACCTTCGATGGCCACCCGTGGCGTGGAACGGTGGATATTCTCACGGGAGGCTACCCCTGTCAGCCTTTTTCCGTCGCGGGTAAACGCAAGGGCTCGGACGATCCCCGCCATCTGTGGCCACACTTCGCCCGGATCATTGGGGAATGCCAACCCGAATGGGTGTTTCTGGAAAACGTCGCCAATCATATCAACATCGGTTATCGCGAAGTCAGAGGCGAGCTGGAAAACCTGGGCTACCGGGTTACGGAAGGACTCTTTACGGCGGCAGAAGTTGGCGCGCCGCACAAACGCCAGCGGCTGTTTGTTCTGGCCCACGCCGAACGTGGCGGGCGGCGGCAACCCGCCGGAAATCCTGATCCGCAAGGGAAACCACTTTATCCGCCCCAGCGGCAAGAAGGCGCATCTGGGTCTGGATCAGGCAGCGAAGATGTGGCCGCACCACTCGCAGTGGTCGCTCCACCCGCTGTGGTCGCACCACTCGCAGTGGCCGACGCCGCATGCAAACTGCATGACCGGGCCGGGGAATGCAGGCCGGGAGGGCGGGCAGAACCTGCAGACACGTGCCGCAATCTGGCCGACGCCGATGGCCAGCGACGGATGCAAGCCAAGCGCGGGCAATCGCCGCTCAGCCGATCTGACCCATGTTGCTGCCATGTGGATGACGCCGACGGCACGGGATCACAAGGACGGCGCGACGAGCCTTGCGAATACCCCGGTGAACGGCCTGCTTGGCCGCCAGGTCCTGACGACACCGCTGCGTGGGACCGATACTTGCACCACGCGCCGGACCTTGAACCCAGCATTCGTCGAGGCGCTGATGGGTTGGCCTATCGGGTGGACAGACTTCGACTCTGTGGCAACGGCGTGGTGCCTCTGGTTGCGGCGCATGCGTTTCGAATTTTGTCGGCTCGGTTCATTGTCGATGAATGAAGAGGTGACGCCTTGAGACAGTCCCGCGCCATGTCGCTGGTGGAGGCGATCACCAACGTGATCGTCGGTTATGGCGTCGCCGTCGTGACGCAAATGCTGGTTTTCCCGGTGTTTGGCCTGCAGACCACGCTCATTCAAAACCTGAAAATGGGCGCTGTGTTCTCAGCTATATCAATCGGTCGTTCTTTCGCCCTGCGGCGAGTGTTCGAGGCGGTCAGGGTTCGCCGGGCCGAACGAGAAACCACCGCCCCGTTGAGGCGGCGGCATCAAACCCCTGTCCTGTTCAAGAGGCAATTTTGTAAGCCCGACCCCGATCATCAATCTTCTCGGAGGTGATGGTCAGGCCGAGCTTCTTCTTTAAAGCGCCCGACATGGCCCCACGTACCGTATGGGTTTGCCAGCCGGTGGCCTCGGCAATCTCGGCGATTGTTGCCCCATCGGGTGCTTCGAGCATCTTGATCAGTTGGGAGTGTTTGGTCCCCGCGCGGATTTTCGGCTTGGTCTGTTCCTGATCGGGCTTTGGTGTGACCGACTTGACCCCGATGGCCTCGAGCCCCGCGTCGGTGATCACCAGCGTGGTGCCGTGACCGTCACCGGTCTTGCGCCATGTTGGCTCGCCCTTGCGAAGGTCGGCTTCGACTTCGTCGAGGAATCCTTGTTTGATCAGCGGCACGATCACCTTGTTGGCGGCACCGCCGCGCAGACGATCGGGCAGCGGCAGGGCAATGCGATTGTCCTGTTGGGACGCACGGGACAGGATAAGGGTCTGGGTATCGGTAAGTTTGCTCATGCCTTGGCCTCCCATGCGGTGAATTCTTCGCCCATGCCGAAGCTCTCGGCGGTGCGGCGCAGAAATCCGGGTGATTGGCGCTCGCAGTCGGCGGCGATCTTGGCTTCCTCTGCGAAAACCTCGCGTGGCAGGTGGTTAAGGGTTCCGTATTGCAGGCGCATGGACGCCTCGACACCGGCGGGGTTCAGGTCAGGGGCGAGTTCGAAAAGGAGTTTCTGGTAATACATCGATTGTCTCCGTGGTTCAGGCGCGATCATCGCAACCCTTCTACCGCCTGAAGCCCCGCAGACTGCGGGGCAGGCAGGAAGGCGGGCGACTATTCGGCGTATTCACCTTCTTGGAACGCGCGGTCGCAAATCTCGTGCAGGTTCATTGCCATGTCGGCCAGATTGCCCACATGGCCCCAGTGAATCTCGTCGGGGTTGGCTTCGAAATGCTCATCGCTGAGTGCTTGCAAGCGGGCGAGCATGGTGTCGATCTCGGCCTTGCGGGCCACGAAGGCGGCGAGCGCCTTGTCGTTGTTGCGAGTTGCGGTAGTCATCATTCTTTCTCCTGTTTGGCGGCGGCAAATCCGGCGGCGTAGGCGGCTTCAAGGGCGGCTTGCACACCCCAGACCGAGACATTGTGGAAATCGAGGCAGTCGCGTTTGCGCTCTTCCAGCGTCTCGATGAAAAGGTGCTTGCGGGCCAGTTCGCCGACAAGGGTGTCGCGGACTGCTGTGGCTGGTACTTTGGTCATTGGGGTCTCCTTTCGGGTGCATCGTTCTGGTGTAATCATCATCGCTCTGATCGGGGTGTGTATCCAGTAAAACAGAAGCAATATCATTGCGTTGATCAGA
>Ga0209345_10006569_pt1 | contig 10506 bp, 5 predicted proteins | sample Cruoilmetagenom7_FD_187294 | JGI IMG/M metagenome (GOLD analysis project Ga0209345, IMG submission 187294) | Oil polluted marine microbial communities from Coal Oil Point, Santa Barbara, California, USA - Sample 7 (SPAdes) (version 2) | ecosystem: Environmental > Aquatic > Marine > Oil seeps ... | reverse complement strand
TGAGCCTAAGTTTTTAACCACTGATGCATTAAAATACCCTGAAACAGCAATAGTAACGTTAGTAAAAGAATCTAAATATTTATTTAAAAATGCTGTTTTTGAAATTGTTGCGCATGCATTAAATATTCACAGAGAAGATATTAAATCTGATTTAAAACTCAAGAAGGTTATAAAAAAGTCTAATATTTTGTTTGAAACAGATATTAGAGAGCTCTATACTACAAAGATAAAGCATATCTATGGCGAGATAATTAAATTTGCTACCAAGGCGCAAAGTACATTATCATTAACTGAAAATCAGAATAACGAAGTTGCTGAAATTAAAATTGCAAATAGACGAATGGTTGAAATCATTAAAGATGTTAATGAGTTAAGTCGAAATGTGACACTATATTTAAATTCTGAAAACATGCATATTAAAAAGGAATATGATAAACTTAGAAAGCGTATAGCTAAAGTACTTCGTATTACATATTTATTTAGAACCGAAAAAGATAATTTTAAATATTATAAAACACTTAAAAAATTAAAGGAAGAAGCCAAGGCCAATATTCATACAGAACACTTGGAAATAGATCATTTAATTAGAAAAGATTTAATTACTGTCGATATGGCATCATCATTAGTAAATGATAATGATAATGTTAATGACATGATTAAAAACTTAATTATTATTGCCGAATTACTTTATGGTAAAAAGGATACGATTTTAGAAAATGGCACAAAAAAAGCACCTTTACAATAGGTGCTTTTTTCAAAGTGAATAATGATTATTCCTTCTCTTTATCAGAATCTTTCTCAGTGACAACTTCAATATCATCTGGAAGCGTCGCAGGTTCTACAGAACTATCGTGCGCACTATGATATCCTTCTAATAAATTCATAGTTGCATTCATTAAATCTTTAGTTTCAAGTAATACACTAAAATATAACGCTGTATTTTTAGGACTTGATTCTTCAGTTCTTGTTCTTTTAACTTGTTGTTTAATCTTGTCTTTGACTAAATCATAAACTTCTTTCTTTTCACTAATAATAGCTCCAATCTCTTCAAACGAGCCAGACTTGAATGCTTTCTCGGTATCACTAAATAGAATTTCTAGTTTATCATCTATTTCTTTAAGCTCTTTAACTTGATTGAACTTAAGTTTTTTATGGTTATTGTTAATATGCTTAAAACATACTTTAGAGATTAACTCTAAAGACTGAGACATATCCTGTAAGTCACTTAAAATATCAATATAAAAACCACTTGCTTCAACACTAGATTCATCCAAATTTTTAATAAAGAAGAAAATATTATCACGTAAATCATCAACTTCTTCAGTTAATTTAACCACTTGTTTTTTACTCTTTTTAAGTAGTGCTAAATCTTGTCGTGCAAGTCCTACAATAGCGTTTGAGTAAATTCTATTAGTACGTTTTACCACACTGGCAATATTTTTTGCACTTTCTTGAATTACACCTTGAACAGAACTGCTTTCAGCTTTTGTTAAACTGTCTTCGTCTTTAACCTTATTTGATTTGTTTTTGTGAGATCTATAATTTCTATATAATAAAATAGCAGTTAGCAACAATAAAATAGGAATCATAACTTTAGGATTCCAATTGATTAAGAATACCACAGTACCTGCAGCAATAAAGGCTCCTATTGCTGTTCCAAACCATCCACCAATGACATTTAAAACGCCTGCTACGCGATACACTGCACTTTCACGACCCCAAGCTCTATCAGCTAGGGAAGTACCCATAGCGACCATAAAGGTAACATACGTTGTAGATAGAGGTAATTTCATGGATGTAGCAATGGCAATTAATACACCAGCAACCATTAAGTTTACTGAGGCACGAATCATGTCGAATGCAGGAGCATCTATACTTTGATCTTTAGTTAAAATAACATCTGATTTTTTGAAACTTCTAGAAACACTTTCTTGAATTGAATTCGGTATCAAAGCACTAAAGTAATTTGAAAGTTGAGAGATTCCTTTTACTACACTTCTTGAAAGTCTGTTAGGCTCAAATTTCTCATGTGTTTCACCTTGGCGAGATAAACTTATCTCTGTTTCTGCAACTGTTTTTGCTTTTTTAGAAAACCATAGGGTTAATACCATAATACCTCCAGCAATAAATAATAATAATGGTTCTGCTGGCACTTTTTTATCTAATACTGCCATGGACATTGAAGCGTCCATACCTCCAGCAGACCATGCTTCATAAGAATGGTATGCAGCCATTGGTACACCAATAAAATTTACTAAATCGTTTCCTGAAAAAGCAAGTGCTAAACCAAAAGTTCCAACACCAATAACAAAAAGAAGTACAGTTTTCTTTGTGACTTTTTCGAATATAAAAGAGAAAATAGACCAGAAAACAAAACTTCCAAGTATAATATAAATCTCATTTCCTTCAAGCATTCCTTTTAAATCATTGTAATAAGGAGTTCCTTTTAATCCTTTCAGGAAAATAAAATAAGTAATAGCTGTTAATGCAACACCTCCAAAAATAACGCCAAAATTCTTTACTTTTTTCTCGTAATTGAATGTAAAAATAACTCTTGATACCCATTGTACTATAGCACCAACAGTAAACGCAATTATAACAGATAACAAAATTCCACTAATAATTGTAAGTGCTGTTTTTGTATTAATGTAGGTTCCTATATCAGCAAAAGTTTGTGTATCCGATGCACTAATTTTTATAAGTGACATTACTACAGCCGCACCTAATAAATTAAAGACTATCGAAACTGTTGTTGATGTTGGAAGACCTAAGGTATTAAAGAAATCCAGTAATAAGATATCAGTTATCATCACAGCCATAAAAATGAGCATGATTTCACTAAACTCAAATTGAGCAGGAATAAAAATACCTTTTCTAGCCACTTCCATCATTCCGCTTGAGAAAACGGCTCCTATAAATATCCCTAAACTTGCAACGATCATGATCGTTCTTAGAGAAATGACTTTTGAACCAATCGCTGAATTCAAGAAGTTAATAGCGTCATTACTTACACCAACAACAATATCTGCAACTGCAAGAACTGTGATGGCAATGAGCATAAATAAATAAAGATTATCCATAATTTAGTTATAATTAGTGTTTGCAAATATCTTTAGCGATTTGCAGTATAATGTTATGTTAATGTTATGTTTTAAAAATGTATATCTACTTGTAATCGATACATAAAGTGGTTGTTACTTCCGTCTAAATCTAAATAGCTTAAATCTGTTTGTACTTTTAAACTGTGTCCAACAATAAATTTAGATAAACCAAAAGTAAATTGTTGCTCTTGACCTTTACCAGTAATATCTTTATCTAACTCAATATTAGTATATCTTCCTGATAATTCCCAATCATTTTTAAAAAGTATCCCAGATTGTATGTTTAAACCCTTTCCAACTTGTACTACATCTCCAGTTAAAGTATTATTAGAGTTTTTTGCATAAGGATCTTTAGCATCTCTATCTGCATATTCTGCCATGAGCGAAAACCCTTTATATTTAAACATAGCGTCTATAAATAGTGTATTGATATTGGTTTCAAAAAAATACCCTTTGGGACCATCATCATCTGTACCATCAATATACATATAACTACCTTGATTACTCCTATTTTTTACTGCGTTGTTATTGTGGTCATAAGTAACACCTAATGCTAATTTTGGTGTTTCTTCACGGCTTAAGTCAGAACCCTTATAATCTCCTTTACTGGTAAAATTTCCCATTGGTAATAACTCGATTCTTCCAGTATATTGGTGTCCTCCTAAGTTTCCAGTGGTAACATTACGACCTTCACCTTGTGCGATAGAGAATACTTCCTTAACAACAAAATTATCAGATAATTTAAAATGATGCCGTAATTGCATTCCCATATCACGATCGATATTAAATCGACTGTTAAGCAAAGAACGATCTACTTGTTGTAGATTAGCTGAAGAAACTACACGTTCTCTATTTCCAGGCAGTTTAGTTTGACCAAACCACAATTCGAAATTTTCATGAAAATTCCACTTAATTACCGCATCTAAAATATATTTCGGTGCATTACTTGTAAAAGGAGAAGCGCCAGAAATGTCTTTATTAGATAACCCTAATTCTAATTTATACTTAAGTTTAGGAGTAAAAGCAAATCCACCAAATTTTAAGCGAGCACGTCTAACTAAAAAATTAAATTTGTTTGATTCATTTTCTTCCCAATCGGAAATTGCTAAAAACTGCATTCTAGCACCAATTTTCATGGTCCAAGAACTGTCTTGTCCCACAAGGTTAAATAATCCTTTACCAAATTTTGGTGAAGGAATTTCTTGAGCTTGAATAATTGTAAGTGAGAAAATTGCTAAAAAAGCAAGAGATAACTTTAGTTTCATAATCAGTTAATAGTTTTTGTCGCTGCAAAGAACTACAACCAATGTTAACTAAATGTTACCAGAGTATTAATGTTTAGATAAAAAAAGACTGCCTTGGCCAAAGGCAGTCATTAGAATTCATGATAATGTAGTCGACAAAAACTAATAGATTATATGAAATACTAAATAATTTGTCTTAAGACTCAGCAAATATGCAACTTATACATCATGTTATTGTAATGCTAATATTAATTAAACATTAAGCTTTTGGTTTTTAAGTATAAAAATAAGTAAATAGCTAAAAAACAGACAAATACAATTTCAATGTTAATTTAATGTTATGTAAATATTGCTTTAATGTTAAAAATAATTTATATTTGATATAGAATTAAAACCCATAATTATGAAGAACACAATTTTTTTATTGGCCTTTTTAATTTGTGCGGTTTCTTTTGGACAACAAAAGAGAGATTTAAAACTAAATAATGACACAAATCTAATTGATGTAACTTACTATCATGACAATGGAGTTGTAAGCCAAAAAGGATCTTATACTTTAGATGGAAAATTAGATGGAGAATGGTTGAGTTTTAATGCACAAGGAGAAAAGACCGTGTCTGCGAATTATGATAATGGGAAGAAAGTCGGCAAATGGATTCACTGGATTGACGGTGTTATGAAAGAAGTCAATTATGACAATAATATAGTTTCTAAAGAAACTATAAACTAAATAAAAAAGCATCCTTTAAAGGATGCTTTTTTATTTAAAGACTAATTTAAATATAGATAAACCTATATATATTATAAGTTAGCATTTTTCCATGTCCATCCTGAGATATCTAATGGAGTAGCGTCATTGCCAGAGTTTAAGGTGTACTTTGTAGTTTCACCACTAATTAAAGTAGCATCTGCATCAGCACCTTCAATTTGTACATTAGGCAAGGCACCACCATCTTTCATATCTAGATCGACATCATATCCTGTTAAGTGTAAGCCAGTAATTGATCCTCCAGATTGCTTTTTAAACTGTAATCCTGTTCCTCCTACTGTAGAAATAGCAGTAATGTTTGTAAAGGTAGGATTGGCATTATCTTTATCACCTTCAAATACTGTTGAGAAACCTGCAATGGTATGTGAGATATATGCGTTAGTTACAGATCCGCTCCACTCTTCAGTCCAGTCAATTGAATCGTCATCGTTATTTTCTAAGTATAGGTTAGAAACTGCCACAGTACCACCAAAGAACTCAACTCCGTCATCTGCACCATTGATAACTGATACATTTTCAACTTCAGTGTTAGATCCTACAGCGTAAAAAGACACACCATTGTATTGAGACTCCGAGTTAATTTGCGCACCTGTTCCTTTTATTACCAAGTATCTAATATGTCCAGAATCGTCAGCGTTATTTGTACCACCATAGATGAATCCACCAACTTCGGCTGTAGCATCAACTCCAGCACTGGTTGTAGCTTCACCACAAATAGTTAAACCTCCCCAGTCTCCAGGCTCAGAATTTTCTGAAGCAATAACAACAGGATTATCAGAAGTTCCGTCTATTTCTATTTGACCTCCTTTTAATACTGCAATGTATACACCAGTTCCTCCAGCTCTAGCAGTAATTTTTGTTCCTGCTGGGATAATCAACTTACCACCATCTTGTACGATGTAAGAAGAATTCAATACATAATTAATGCCTGCATCTAAAGTAACAGTACCAGAAACAGTTCCTTGTAAGATATTATTTCCAATAGTTAAGTCAGTATCAACCCAATCAAAATCACTAACGTCTACTGTAGGAGCAACACTTGCACCGTTTAAAGTGTAAAAATCTGAATCTCCATCTTCTCCAGATAATACAGGAGTGATTGAGTTTTCGAATACCACATTAGAAAGTGCACCACCATCTTTCATATCTAAATCGGTATCATATCCAGATAAAGATAAACCAGTAATTGTTCCACCTGATTGTTTTTTAAATTGTAATGCTGTACCACCAACAGTTGAAATGGCTGTAATATTATCGAATGTTGGGTTGGCATTATCTTTATCTCCTTCAAAAACCGTTGAGAATCCCGAAACTGTATGAGAAATGTACGCTGTATCTACGCCACCACTCCATCCTTCAGTCCAGTCGATAGAGTCATCATCATTGTTTTCTAGGTATAGGTTAGATACAGAAACTGTTCCACCAAAAAACTCAACACCGTCATCAGCACCATTAATTACTGCTATGTTATTTACTACAGTGCCAGAACCAACTGCGTAAAAAGACACACCGTTGTATTGAGACTCAGAGTTAATTTGAGCACCTGTACCAACAATTTGTAAATAAGAGATGTTTCCTGAACTATCCGAGTCGTTAGTTCCACCATAAATAAATCCACCTACTTCAGCAGTAGCATCAACACCAGCGGTTGTTGTAGCATTACCACAAATAGTTAAACCACCCCAATCACCTGGATCACCAGCTGCTGATGACATTACTACAGGATTTGCAGGGTTTCCGTTAATGAATATTTGTCCACCTTTTAGAACACCAATATATACTTCAGTTCCACCTGCATCAGCAACAATTGTTGTTCCTGCAGGAATGGTTAAACTAGCACCATTTGCAATTGTAAATTGACCTGTAAGACTATACTGTGTCGAAGCGCTTAAAGTGAAATCTTCGGTTAGATTTCCTAGCATAATACCACTATTAAGGTTTTCAATAACTGCTTCTACTGGAGGGATGATTGGATCTGGATCATCACTACTGCTACAACTGGATAAAGATCCAAACACTACAACTACAATAAATAGTTTTGTAAATAAATTTTTCATTTTGTTTTTTAAAGTTTTAATTGTTGTACAAAGAAAATTGTTAGTTCTTTCTTTATTATTAATTCAATATTAAACCTAGGTTACATTTGGATCTTATTTACTAAGAAATGTTATCTAAAAGTTAACTAAAACTTATAGGTTAACCCTAGACTTAATTGGCTCCCTTTTTTATATGATTGAACTATGTCGTTACTTGAACTCACAATGTTATCATTGTTGTCAAAAATTGTAATTTGTTGGGTTTGCTCGATATCAGGATTCAAAAGATTTTTAGCTGAAAGTTTTAATGATAAATTCTCGTTAAATTGCTTGCTTATAACCATATCAAGTGTAACAAATCCTTTTTCTATAATCTCATCATTAAATAAAATAGCTCTATCTGTAAACGATTCCGGACCACCTAAGGCAAATACTTTGTCTGATGAATAGTTACCTGTTAGGGTAGCAATAAATTCGTTTTCTTTTCTATTATTATAAGATAATGAACCATTGAAAATGAAGTCAGAAGCACCTTGCAGATCAGATTCCTTTTTATCGGAGTATTGAAATTCTTCGTATAAATCTTGATTGAACCACATTTGCGTTACGTTTGCAGTAAGATTTAGGAGGCTATTATTATCTTCATCTGTTAAAAGGTTAAGCCTACCTTCTAGTTCTAACCCAAATACTGAAGCGGCATCACCTGTGTTATAGTATTGGAAGATTCCTGCAGAACCTCTGGCTTGAGCTAAGTTTAAAGGATCTTGAATATTTTTATAGAACGCAGTGGCTGAAAACAATTCTTCGTTACTTGGAAAGAACTCCCATTTAGCATCAATATTAAATACTGCCGATTTTACTAATTCTGGATTACCTTTAATAACACGACCAGTAGGAGATACATACTCAAATGGTGCGAACTCTTTAAATTCTGGTAATGTTTGTGTAATACTTGACGCTAGACGTAAAAATTGGTTGTCGTTTAATTCGTATTTCAAGTTAACACTTGGATATACCTCGGTATACTCACGTTTTAAAACGCCTATTCTTGGCGTACCAGTGTCACGATCGATAAAGTTCTTAACATTCCAAGCAACATTGATTTGATCCCTCTCAAAACGCACACCTACATTTCCAGAAAAACGCTTGTTTAATCCAAAATCTAAATTGGCATATCCAGCCAATATTGTTAAGTCTGCTTTATAGATGTCAGGTTGCTGCTCTCTTAATTTTAATTCAGGACCACTGTTAGTATTAAAATTACTTGCAATGAAAGTGTTTGAGAAACTATCTACATTTGGCACTATAAAATCTCTAGCACTAACACCAATAAATTGCGATTTAAAATCTCTTTCTTTATAACGGTAATCTCCACCTATATTTAACTTGAAAGGTCTGTTTTCGTCTTCATCCAGTTTGCCGAACTCGTAAGCATTTTGGATATATCCATTATACTCGAAATCTTCAATTTTCTGACTTGTTTTTCTTTGCTGAAAATCACCAACAAAAGCATAAGTTACTTCTGTAGGACTAAGGATATTGGCTTCGTTTCTTATTCTATTAGGTTCTTCTGCAAGCACAAAATTGTAACCACCTGCCCAGTTTAATGTATTTCTTTCCGATAGTTTATGTTCTCCCATTAACTGATTAACAAACATGGTCGTTTGTTTGTAATTTTGATCTCTTACAAAAGCACCGTCTTCTTGAGGTTGTTGGTCAAACACATAACCATTGCCATCTCTACCACCTTCCCATACATTGTCAACACCTTTATTTACAAATAAGTGGTTGTACCCAATAGTATGCTTATCACTTAATTGGATATCACCTCTAAAGTAAGCAGTTGTATTAATACCAGTTATAAATTCCTCAACATTAAATTCATCATCTAAGATATTAGCTCTATAGCTTTTAAATAACCCTTCACGGAACTCGAAAGTTTGTCCATGAAATCCAGCAAAGAAAAGAGATACATCCTTTCCTAAAACATCGAATTTGTAAGCTCCATTTAACGAAGCGCCAAAGTTGATGGTGTTATCTTGAACCAATGGATCCCAGCCTTGGTTGGTAATAAGATCGACTAGCACAAATTCTTTTTGGTGAAAACCAAAAGTGACATCATCTGATATAATTGTTTTTCTAAAGTCACCGTCTAAACCAGCAACAGCTGTATTTAATCCTGAGTTAACGCCAATAGAAAACCCTTTTTTTGAATATCTTTTAGAAACCACATCAACATTACCTGAAGCTTGATCGGCATAACTACTTGTGGTATAGGTTTTACTAATTCCGATATTCTCAATGATATCAGTAGTAAACAAATTTAGATTGATATTCTTGTTATTAACATCATCCGATGGAATAGGCAATCCATTCATGCTAGTGGAAAGGTATCTGTCTCCTAGACCACGAATGTAAATATCACCAGAGCCTTCACTTTTAGTTACTCCAGAAATTTTTGTAGTAGCTCCTGCCGCATCAGAGACACCAATCTTAGAAAGTCGCTCTGCTCCAATACTTTCTTTAATTTCAATTGCCTTTTTCTGGTCTAATAACAGTGCTACTTCACTTTCTCTTCTAGTAGTAGTTGTAATTACTATTTGATCTAAGGATGCGGCACTTGCTGCCATAGGTACATTTACTTCAGTAACTTTATTAGCCTCAACAGTAACTGTTATTTCTTGAGTTTCATAACCTACGAAACTAAATATTAAGGTATAGCTCCCAGGAGTTAGATTTTCAAAAGCATACAGTCCATCAAAGTCTGAGGTTGTTCCAGTTGTGGTTCCTTTTATTAAAATATTTGCAAAAGGTAAAGGTTCATTATTGTACTCTTTGTCAATTAGTTTTCCAACAATAGAACCAGTGTTTTGAGCATACATAATAGTAGCCGAAAACATTAAAAATAATAATGTAAAAATTCTCATTAGTTTTTGTGCTTTTTTATTGCCGCAAAGAAACTTATATATTGTAAAGAAGAGGTTAATCGTAGGTTAAACCTCAGTAACAAAAGAGTTATGTTATTGTTATGAAATAGCTAATTTCACATTTTTTGAAAACAATTATTTAACATAAGGAATAAAGTTTTATAAATTTATCCAAAGAGAGGTGAATAATTAATTGAATAATAAAAAAAACAGCGTTCATTTTTGAGGTGAAAGCTGTTTTATTTTATATCTAAATTTACAGAAATATCTACAAATCTTAATTACTGTTTGTAGGTCTAACGCCTTTTTTGTCAGCACGATCAAGAGTTAACAATATGTCATCAAATGACACCGTACTAGCACTTAAAAATATAGTAATATGAGTCTTTTTATCATTAGAAATTTTAGTTTTTGCTTCTTGTGTTTCAT
>Ga0209345_10006567_pt1 | contig 10509 bp, 10 predicted proteins | sample Cruoilmetagenom7_FD_187294 | JGI IMG/M metagenome (GOLD analysis project Ga0209345, IMG submission 187294) | Oil polluted marine microbial communities from Coal Oil Point, Santa Barbara, California, USA - Sample 7 (SPAdes) (version 2) | ecosystem: Environmental > Aquatic > Marine > Oil seeps ... | reverse complement strand
GGTGACAACAGGGTTCCAGGGTCACGTAGAGAGTACCTCCACGCGCGCGTTCTCCCGCCTGTAAGAGAGCTTCTCGTTCCGCGTGAGGAGTGCCGGCTTTTCGGTGCCGGCCTTCTCCCACAACTATTCCCGTTTTATCGAGAACTACCGAACCGACCTGCGGATTTGGAGATGTGTGTCCTCGCGCCCGCTCCGCTAGGTCGATCGCACGCCGCATAAAAGTCTCGTCGAGCTCCGTTCCGGAATTCGTTACAGATCCTGTCATCGAGTTCGCAATGGGGCTCGCCTGGACGGCGTCAAGTTCGCCTTCACCTGACATCTGTCCTCGCTCTCATTCCCTCGCTCTCAAGGCGGGTGTCACTCATTCGCTGTTTCGTTTCGTTGTCATTGTGGCGTTTCTGTTGGATAACGCACGAGAAACCGTCGCATTGTGCCCGTCGCTTTCAAGAAAGCAACATGCCGGCGGGTTGTGCCGTGGCAGGAGCAGACTTCGCTATCTCGAAGTCTGCATCGATATCTTTATCTTTTCAGGGGAGTTGCCGACCGCATCTCGTTTTATGGGGTTTTGGAAACGGCCCGAAAATTAATTGGGCAGGGGCCATTTCCTGTCTGGTTTTTTGGTTTTCCTTGCAAACCGTGTATGCAATAGCCCAGAACTTCAGAAACACAAACCCAAAGCATCGTGATAATTAACACTCTTTTTTTCTTATTGGCAACAGGTGCTGTGCTCTTCGCAGCCCATCGCGTCAGCCTTTGGCTTCATCCGGACAGGCCTTGGACCCGACTCCTTGACGCTGCAGTAATCGCTGTTCTCGAAGTCGTGCTGCTCTCTCACCTTTTTGGAAGTGTGGGCCTACTGCGTCCTGGCTTTCTCCTCGTGGGGGCTGTCTTCCTCGCCGGGATTGCCTGGCGTTTTGTTCCGAAACCCACTGTGACAGGTTTTTTCCGCTGGCTTCTTCCTCCCTGGGTCACGCTGGCTTTGGCAGTATTTGGGACAGGCATGCTTGCGGTCACGCTTGGTCGCCCCACCACAGGGCTAGATACGCTGCAATATCACTATCCGCTTGTTGCAGAATGGATCGCCGCCACCGACCTTACAACCCCTGTCACCTTTGGCATCGGCAACTACGCGTGGTACTACCCCTCCAACATAGAACTCACCCATCTTTGGACTGTGATCTGGTTTCAGCAGGACTTCCTCATCTCCTTGGTCTCCTGGGTATTTTTCGGACTGGCAATCGCTGCAGTCGCCGGGGTCGTACGGCGGCTCGGTGGGAATATTCTCACTGGCACCCTGACAGGCGTAGGTTTCGTAACTCTTCCCACCATTTGGGGATCTCAAATCCGCTCGGGACAAGTGGACCTGGCGGTGAGCGCCTTCCTTCTTCTTGGAGTGTTCTACTTTCTCGGATACCGAGATGAACGTCACACCAAAGATGCCGCGATGGGAGGCCTATGCCTCGGGCTCGCAGCAGGATCAAAATACATTGCCCTCCCGCAGGCGCTCCTGATCGGCTTCTTATTCCTGATGGGAATGCTCTGGCTAGCTCGCCACAAAGAGATATCTTCCACCCAGGTCGCAAGGGTTTTCAGCGTGATGGCCCTGGCCACTGCAACCGCCGGCTCATTCTGGTATCTTCGCAATTGGCTACAAACCGGAAGTCCTCTGTATCCCGTCAGCCTGCTTGGAGAACAAATGGCCTACGGGCCAGTTCCTGCAGAGAGCATCGACTTCACCATCTTGGACTATCTCATCCAGCTTGATTTTCATCGCTGGATTCTTATGTCCTGGCCCCTACTCACCTGGGTTGGAGGTGCCATCGCCGTCGCTGCTCTCTTTGTCCTGCCTTTCTGGGCAATCCGTTCTTCCCAGGCATCCGATCGCCCCGATGGTTTCCTCCTTGTTGCCTGGGTCCTGCCTTTTCTCTCTTTCATCGCATATCTCATCACTCCCACCAGCGCAGGAGGACCAGAAGGACTTCCCGCGCTCTTTGCTCCGAATATCCGCTATGCCATACCTTTTCTGGCGTTCGGCGTTATTGGTGCAATCACTGCGACGGCCACAACCCGTCCCTCACGCGGACAAACGCTCGCTTTCATTCTTGTGCTCTCAAACCTTGCCCATCTCGGACTGCGATTCCTTGGCCTCCCCTTCGGCGGCCCTCTTCCCGCGGAAACCCTTTTGCAAGGTCTTGTCCTTGGAGTACTTGCGACAGCTGCCGGCTTCACTGCCTTCTCGCTCATACGCACAATAGATTTCACCCAGCCACTTGTGAATAGGGCCGGGGTCGTCATTTTGGCAACCGGAAGCCTCGCCGGAGCTTTCTCTGCCCACCACTTCTCCATCGACCAGCGTTTCGGCTTTGTCAATAACGACTACGGACGAGCTGCCTTCCAATATCTCATACCAAAACTCGAAGCGGAACACCCCGAAGGCGTCACTATCGCCCATTCAGGCATCGCCCACAACTACCCCCTTTATGGCTCCAAACTCCAAAACAAGGTGCTTCTCTCCGCCAAAACCGACAAGCACGCGGGAACTCCGCGTGCTTTTGCAACAGCACAAGAGTTCTATACCTGGACATGCACACATGCAGTTGACTGGGTTGTTGCCCGAGACGACATCCTCATTGCCCAAATTGACGACGAAGAACTCCTCGAAAGAGCGGGAACTTCCAAAGAGGAGATCGAAACTGCGATTGAGGAACTCGGCGGTGACGGAGTCGAACCAGAAGAGGCACAATGGGCAAAAGAAAACCCGGCACTCTACATTCTTGACCACAGAGATGGGAACACCTACATCTTCCAGGTCGACAAGACCGAATGCCCCTGATCTCTCTTCTGCGAGCCATTTTCAAGATGGCTACCCCGCAATAGCCACCCCACGACCGGCCAAGCCACCCCGCCAGACCCCTCACACCCTGACCAGGGCCAAACAGATTCGCAGCATCAGACAGGCTGTGGCATTCCCTCTCCCCTCGCGGAGAGCTGTCCCAACGCCGCCACCACATGTTCTGCTTCCCGGGCGCTTATACCCTTCCATGCCGACGCGGAAAATGCATCAACAAGCAAGTCGATATCTTCTTGCACTTGAATACCACGTTTTGTAAGCAAACCGTTCTCTATGTATCCCCCTGCGGCAAGTTCCTGAAATATCCTGTTGGGATCGACCTCCCAGAAACTCATCAAAGGGTGTCCAAAGGGAGAAAGACTACCCCACATCTGCGACAGCACAAGCGCCGCAGGTCCCGAGAGACCTGCGCCTGTTACCGCGAACACATGTCCCGCAAATCTGTGCTCTCGCAGCACATTGGCCGCCCATGCCAGTTGTCCTGCGATGGAAAGCGGAGAAGGCACCGCTTTACATGCAGCAGCCAAGGGACGACCATCGAAATCCGCCCGCTCAACCGCAATACGCAGCACCTCCGCCAAAAAAGAGGTTTCTGGACGCTCAGCCCAACAGTAATCGGCAAAAAGAGAGACGCCGTCCTGGTACTGCCTCGCAAAAACTGCGAAATCCACTTTTTCACGTGCTGTCCGGATTGCCCCTTCCACAAGAACAATCGGTAAAAAACCAAACAATGAGGAAAGGGCCTCTATTGGAGTGCTTCCCATCGGAGCAACACGTGCCGCCACATATGCTTCAGCCGGAACAGCCAGCCCGGCTTCTTTACAGGGTAGAGAAATTTCAGGCCGATCAAGGCGATACCAAATCTGGCCTAAGCCTTCGATCCCCTGCCCAAGTGCCCGCATCAAGCTGGTCTCGGCTACCGACATGGAATCTCTCCTCCGGCAGCGAAGTCAGCGCAAAAATGCCAACTTCGCAAAAATACCGCGTCCTCACAATGGCCCTCCCCTTTCATCGACACTCTGACATACGATGTAAAGAAAAAATCGCTTCCCACTACAAAGGAACAGCCCAGTGGCTTTTTGGGACACAGTAAAAAACATAGCTGACCAAGGATCAGTAAAACTCGACGAAATGCAGTACCGGCACCAGATGGATGTGCTTGCTAAAAAACTCGGCTACCTCACTTACCAAGAACAATGCGGTACCCTTCCTCCTCCAAACGCTGTGAAAAAGCTCGTACATGATCTTTATGAGCTCGATCTCGCCATCTACAGAATCCAACACTCAAAATGGGAAGCCGAAACTGCAGGCTCCCGCCGGCCTAATCAGGAGGAAGAAAACCCATCTCCCCAACAAGAACCTCTCCCCGGGAGTATCCCGCATCTACAAAATCCCGAAGAGAGCAGTTCCTCCACTTCCCAAAACACCCAACAAACGGCAAACAGCACCCCACTACCTCCCCACACGCCTCCAGATACTCCTCTCCCAGCTGCGACATTCCCCGTTCAAGTGTCACCTCAGGAAAAAAATCAGCACGAAACAGTACCGGAAGAAACTGGCATATCTCCAGCATTTTCCGAAAGTACAAATACTCCCGACACAGCACCCAACCCAGACACCCAATCTCCACCACATGCATAACCTTCTCCCTCTCAATCAGAGAAAAGGTCGGCAAAAAAACGGCCATTAAAAAGACGCAACACCTAGGGTTTTTCCGATTTCTGAGAGGTCAAACAGCACAACAGCAAAGGCAAAGCCCCCATCATGCGTGATACTCACAGACGCTGTCACCGGATACTGCCCGTCAGCAGTTTTCAACTCTGGATCTACAGCAAGAGAAGGCGCTCCCGTTTCTAATTTACATACTTCAACGGCATGCCACGCGCAGGCACGACCAAGTGCCTTACGTACAGCTTCTTTTACCGCAAAACGGGCAGCAAAATGCAGGGTCGGATCAGCTTTCCTCTGGCAATACGCACGTTCACTTTCCGTAAACACCCGCTCTACAACTCGCGGATGCCGCTTCATTACCTCGCGAAAACGCCCAACATCCACAAAATCGGCGCCGAGCCGGGAAGAAGAAGCAGGCAGAGGCCGGAGCAGATTAGGCATCTTCGCCTTCTGTTTCCATTCCTTCTTTCAGACCGTGCAACGCCCCTTCGATGATTTTGCCGGCAATAGCATCCTTCATTTTCTTGGGAAGAGGGACTTTGAGATCTGCCTCTAGTCGGTATGTGCATTCTGTCGAACCATCGCCTAGATCGACGAGTTCGTACACACCGTCAAGGCGTTTTAGCATCTTCGAATCGACCAGCGTGTGGGTTATTTCTCCAGGAGGATTGATATGATACGACAAGGTGTACACAATCGACGCGCCGAACCCCTCCACTTCATAGAGCACTGTTGCGTCGGCGTTCCGTTCGCCTTCCAAAATCTCTGAGTGTTTTATGCTACCTGACGAGCTATTTGCCCAATAGGTAAGTCGGTGCAATACATCTTCACGCGCCCGCGCGATCCGCACCGTATCTGACACGAAATCTGCCATTTCAGCCTCCCGACAAAAACCTGCAACTCCGACAATTTTTTCCTGCGCACCCTGACCAGATAGGACATCCCACTTCCACGCAATTGCTTTCCGTTTTCTCGGTCTCAGGATCAAATCGGCCTCAGCATCGAAGTCTGTTTTCCAACCCCCGAAAGACAATCCCAGATCCACCGGATATCCAGCCAAGAGATCTGCCGTCAACCACATGGCGAACAAGTCTGAAGTCGGTTTTCTCTCACCTACGCAGAAACATCATTGCCTGCTTTATCGTGCGAAATCCTTACAAGATGGGATCTGAGCAGTTCCTGGTTCTTCGACCAAACGACGCTGCACTTCATCCACAATTCCTACAGGAATGGCCAACCCTTGGCCAGACTCCAACAATGCCCGCACAATACCGACAACACGCGCATTCTCATCAAAAACAGGCCCCCCTGAATTACCAGGTGCCACTTCATTACTCATGACGAGACTACGAACTCCGTCAACTTCTCGGTATTCAAGCAGGGAGCCCGTACTTTTACGAAGCCTGCCGCCCCCAGGATAACCAACAACAAAAAGAAAAGTGCCATCCAGGGGGTCTGATATCGCGAAGCGGGCAATAGCAGCACGACCACCTCCAGTGAGGTCCCCTTCCACTCGCACAAGAGCCAAATCCTCCGTCACGGTTGCATCGAGCACACTCGCAGCAAAAGTCTCCCCATCCCATAGGGTGATTTCAACTTCTTCCGCGCCTGCAATCACATGGGCGTTCGTCAACAAAAGATCGGGGGCAGCAATCACGCCGGATCCCACAGAAACAGCGTTACAACCAAAATTTCGCACTCGCACAGTCACCTGTTTGGCTTCCCGAAGCGGCAAACCCACCAACAATTCATCTGTACGACCGTAGGCAGGAATCTCATCGTCATACGCAAACAGAGAACAGGCAGTGAGACCTCCTCCAACACACGTGAGAACAACGGTAAAAGCACACCACCACAGCAGTTTGCCTGCCTGCATGCTCCTCCCTTTCAGGGACACGGGAACATGCGAGAGGTGCGAATACCACTGCTCTCCCTGCAATCGGTCATTCACAATCCAGACAATCGCTCAGCAAGACGATGCCCAAACTGACACTGCTCAACGGCTTTGTCAGCTTGCTTTTGCGTTTTCCTGCTCACATCATTGTTCGTCATATCCCTGACCACCACAGCATATCCCTGTGCACAATCACGATAAGCAGTCGCAATCTGAGCAAGTTGCCGAGCCTCGGCATTGAGATCCCGCGTCACACCCACAAGATTCTGATTCACTTGTTTGAGCATGATCTGTTCGTCTTCAACAGCGGCTTTTGCAGCGGCAAGGCCCTCTTGCCAGTCTTCAAGAACCTGTAGCGTCTTTTCGTTCGCTTCGAAGGCGACAGCAATACGACGGAACTCATTTTCCGCAATCTCGGCACGATCATGCCAGCGCATTGCCAAAAACCATCCGTACACACCAGCGCTTATAAGTGCAAAACAAAAAAGAACCAGTACCCAACGCCGCGAATGAGCTACAGGGAATCGGGCTTCATTTTCCCTGTTCGCCGGGAGTACTTCGTTCGAGTGAAAAGAAGCGGAAGAGTCCATCAGAGACAAGGCTAGGGCCAACGGATTCCCGTTGGCCCTAAAAAAATCAGGTCACTTCCCAAGTACCACCTGAAGCGAAAAGCGCCGCAAGATCACCCGGACCTTGCCGTTCTCTCGCATCAATCAGCTGTTGCTGTACCACTTGACCATAAGTTTGACGCTGTACAGACCGAAAAATTCCCAAAGGCGTGGGGCCAACAGGAGTGTGCGCAAGACGGCTCAACGCAAACGCCTGGCTTGGATCAAGACGATCTGCCCGATGCACCGCAATGGCGTCTTCACCTACATCGGCCACATCAACAATTTTCGCAACCCCTTCTGGCGTGAATATCACACCTCGCTCATTCTCCACACCAAAACGAATGGGCTTGCCATCTGTAAGACGAATTTGGTTGGCATCACGTGTCGACTTCGAAACGACAGCATCAAATGCCTTGTCGTTGAAAACGTTGCAGTTCTGGTAAATCTCAACGAAAGATGTGCCTCGGTGTTCATGCGCCGCCCGCAACACTTCGAGTGTATGTGGACGGTCCATATCCATAGTCCGTGCAACAAAAGTCGCCTCGGCCCCAAGAACCAAACTCACAGGTGAAAATGGGTAGTCCACAGATCCCATAGGACTAGATTTTGTAATCTTTCCCATTTCGCTTGTCGGTGAATACTGCCCCTTGGTGAGGCCGTAAATCTGATTGTTAAAGAGAAGAACTTTCACATTCACATTACGGCGCATCATGTGAATCAGATGATTCCCGCCAATCGAAAGAGCGTCCCCGTCTCCGGTAATCACCCATACGTCAAGGTCAGGACGGGCTACAGCGATTGCTGTGGCAATCGCAGGAGCACGACCGTGGATGCTGTGCATGCCATACGTGTTGATGTAATAGGGAAACCGGCTAGAACAACCGATCCCCGAAATGAAGACCGTTTTCGAGCGGTCAGCCGCTATCTCCGCCAGAAAGTTTTGCACAGAAGCCAAAATAGTGTAGTCCCCACAACCAGGGCACCATCGGACTTCCTGATCAGACTGGTAATCCTTACGGGTGAGTTTCACCGGGGTTGCCTGGACCATGTCAGATCATCTCCCAAATCTTTGCCTCGATCTCAGCGATCATGAATGGCAGACCAGCAATTTTGTTAAACCCTTGCGCATCGACCAGAAAATCAGCACGTAGAAGCCGAAGCAAATGGCCGGTGTTCATTTCGGGGACAAGTATTTTGGAGTGAGAACGCAACACTTCCGCTGTATTTGCGGGGAAAGGATTGAGGTAACGGAAGTGAGCGTGCGCAACCTTGGCGCCCTTCTCACGAGCTTGGCAAACTCCTTGGCGCACAGCGCCAAATGTGGAACCCCAGCTAACTACCAGGAGTTCCGCGTCGCCGGTAGGGTCGTTCACTTCCAGCGGAGGAATATCATTTGCGATACCCTGCACCTTTTTCACACGTGTGAGAACCATATACTGGTGGTTATCAGGATCGTAACTGATATTACCAGTACCATCCTGTTTCTCAAGCCCGCCGATACGGTGTTCAAGCCCGGGAGTTCCTGGGATTCCCCAAGGTCGTGACAGGTTTTCATCACGAAGGTAGGGCCAAAAAACTGCCTCGTCATTCTCATCCACATGGTTGGGAGCCGTGGCGAAATGTACTGGCATCTCCGGGAGATCTTCTACATTCGGCAAAAGCCATGGCTCAGAACCGTTCGCCAGATAACCATCTGTCAACAGAATGACCGGCGTCATGTACTTCGTCGTGATGCGCACGGCCTCCATCGCAAGATAGAAACAGTCACTCGGTGTCTGTGCCGCAAGGACGGGCACAGGCGAATCCCCATGACGCCCGAACATCGCCATCAACAGGTCTGACTGCTCCGTTTTTGTGGGAAGACCCGTTGAGGGCCCCCCACGTTGCACGTCAATCAGCACAAGCGGGAGTTCCAGATGGAGAGCAAGGCCGAGGGCTTCACCTTTCAGCGCCACACCCGGTCCTGATGTGGCGGTGACGCCAAGTTGCCCCGCAAAAGAAGCCCCAATCGCCATACAAATGGCGGCAATCTCGTCTTCGGCTTGAAGAGTTCGCACGCCAAAATTCTTATGACGGGCAAGCTCGTGAAGAATATCCGAGGCAGGCGTAATTGGATAGCTAGCGTATAGAAGTGGCAACTTTGAAAGATGCGCAGCAGCGATCAAGCCATATGCTGTCGCAGGATTTCCCTGAATCGATCGGTACGTTCCGGGTTTCAGCTGAGCAGAAGGAACATCGTAACGATGTCCGATGACTTCCGCTGTCTCAGCAAAATTATACCCGGCTTTCAAAGCTGCCAAGTTCACCTCGACAACCGACGGGCTCTTTCCAAATTTTTGTTTTGTCCACTCGATGGTCGGCTCAATAGGGCGAGTGAACATCCACGAAACGAAACCCAAAGCGAAGAAATTTTTCGACCGTTGCGCTTCCCGTCCCTTCGCTCCCAAACCCTTCGCCGCTTCTACAGTAAGCCTGGTCATTGGAACACGCACAAGCTTGAAATCTGCCAGTGTATCATCTTCAAGAGGATTCGATGAGTAACCCGCTTTTTTCAGGTTTCGCTCATCAAAAGCATCCTCGTTGACAATGAGCATTGCCCCTTTGTCAAGATCATTCACATTACTCAGCAAGGCAGCAGGATTCATTGCCACAAGAGCCGTAGGCCGGTCCCCTGGAGTCAATACCTCATGGTCACTGAAGTGCACCTGGAAGGAAGAAACTCCAGCAAGAGTCCCGGCAGGAGCACGGATCTCTGCGGGATAATTGGGAAATGTCACCAGGTCATTTCCCAAGACCGCGGACTCTATAGTGAAACGGTCCCCGGCAAGCTGCATGCCGTCACCCGAGTCTCCAGCAAATCGGACGACAATCTCATCCTTGACTTCACTGGCAGGTGCCTGCGAAGTCGTGGTCTGATTCGACACGACGTTGTATCTCACTTTCTGTTGCGAACACCATTGTTCGCCGATGCTCCGAAAGAACGGCGCGGTAAGAAACTCTCTTCGCAACCGTTATTCACATAATCTCGCGACGAGACGCTAACCACTTGGGAAGGATATCCACCTTGTCGAGCAGATTCTTGTCGAGTAGATCTCGTTCAGCAGATCACCGGATACTCTGGCTAGAGAAAACCAGAAACCCAGAACGCGGGACAGGTTAGCTGCATGGCCCCACGCGTAAAACCCATCCGCCCCAATACAGGGCAAACGCTTCCCGCTTTTCGAAAACATACGGATAGCAATACCGCAGTTTTGCCACTCTTTGCCTGACAATGAAGCAGATCGTCAAAAACAAGGGCATCACGACATATCAGCCGTACCACTCTAAACGCCCCTCTCCCGACGTTCCTGATCCACTCCGAATAATACCCGAACTGCCTAGAAAAAAGCCCGCCTTTGGAGCATCTCCTAGGAAGACACAAAATCTAGCCAAGTGCTCTACAATCCCATTGTGCCCGAACTTCCCGAAGTTGAAACTATCCG
>Ga0209345_10006566_pt1 | contig 10509 bp, 7 predicted proteins | sample Cruoilmetagenom7_FD_187294 | JGI IMG/M metagenome (GOLD analysis project Ga0209345, IMG submission 187294) | Oil polluted marine microbial communities from Coal Oil Point, Santa Barbara, California, USA - Sample 7 (SPAdes) (version 2) | ecosystem: Environmental > Aquatic > Marine > Oil seeps ... | reverse complement strand
ATAATGAACTTGTTGTAAAGGCCGATTTAGCTGAAAATTCAGGTGTTAGAGGTTGTATGGTTATTAAACCTTATGGCTATGCAATATGGGAAAAAATGCAAGCTGAATTAGATAAAAAGTTTAAGGAAACTGGGCATGAGAATGCATATTTCCCTTTATTTATTCCAAAATCATATTTAAGTAAAGAAGCAGCACACGTTGAAGGTTTCGCAAAAGAATGTGCCGTAGTAACACATTATCGTCTTAAAAATGCAGAAGACGGGAGTGGAGTTGTAGTTGATCCTGAAGCAAAGTTAGAAGAGGAGTTAATTGTTAGACCAACTTCAGAAACTATTATTTGGGATACATATAGAAAATGGATTGAATCATATAGAGATTTACCTTTAAAAATTAACCAATGGGCAAATGTTGTGCGTTGGGAAATGCGGACTAGATTGTTTTTAAGAACTGCGGAGTTTTTATGGCAAGAGGGTCATACGGCACACGCAACAAAAAATGAAGCTATAGAAGAAGCTGAATTAATATTAGATGTTTATGCAAATTTTGCTGAAGACTTTATGGCAATGCCTGTTATTAAAGGTTTAAAAACAGAAAGTGAACGTTTTGCGGGTGCAGTTGAAACATACTGTATTGAAGGTTTAATGCAAGATGGGAAAGCATTGCAGGCTGGTACTTCACATTTTTTAGGTCAAAATTTTGCAAAAGCATTTGATGTTCAATTTACTTCAAAAGAGGGGAAACGAGAACATGTTTGGGCAACATCTTGGGGTGTTTCAACTCGATTAATGGGAGCTTTAATAATGACACACTCAGATGATTTAGGTTTGGTGTTACCTCCAAATTTAGCACCTATACAGGTTGTAATAATTCCTATTCATAGAAATGATGAACAATTAGATGCAATTTCAGTAAAAGTAAATGAAATTGTAAAAGAATTACGAAAGAAAGGAATTTCAGTAAAATTTGATAATAGAACAACTTATAAGCCAGGTTGGAAATTTGCTCAGTATGAATTAAAAGGTGTGCCGTTAAGAATAGCTATGGGACCAAGAGATTTAGAAGAAGGAACTTTAGAAATTGCTCGTAGAGATACTTTAGAAAAGAAAAATATTTCTCAGGATAATGTAGTTGATTATATTGAAAAAACCTTAGAAGAAATTCAAAACAACCTATTTAATAAAGCTTTAGATTATAGAGAATCTCATATTACGGAAGTAAATACATTTGAAGAGTTTAAAGAGGTTCTAGATAGTAAAGCAGGGTTTGTTTCAGCTCATTGGGATGGTACGAATGAAACTGAAGAAAAAATTAAAGACTTAACAAAGGCAACCATAAGATGTATTCCTTTAGACAATAAAATTGAAGAAGGAAAGTGCATTTTTACTGGGAAAAAGTCAACGCAAAGAGTTTTATTTGCAAAAGCTTATTAATTTTTTAAAAAAAGTTTTGCAGATAAGAAAATAGTTGTATTTTTGCATCCGCAATGACGGAATATTGTCATCGTAAAAAATAAAACGGTCCGTTCGTCTAGGGGTTAGGACGCATGGTTTTCATCCATGTAACAGGGGTTCGATTCCCCTACGGACTACAAGAAATTAATTAAAAAATTAAAAATGGCAAATCATAAGTCAGCATTAAAAAGAATTAGAAGTAGTCGCGTTAAGCAATTAAGAAATAAATATCAGCATAAAACAACTCGTAATGCTGTTAGAGATTTACGCGCAGCTACAGAAAAGAAAGAGGCTGAAGAATTATTTCCAAAAGTAGTTGCAATGCTTGATAAATTGGCTAAAAACAATATTATCCATAAAAATAAAGCAAGTAACGTAAAATCAAAATTAGCAAAGCACGTAGCTGCTTTGTAATTTTTATTTAATACAGTATTTTAAAAAGAGTCGTCTAAAAAGTAATTTTTAGACGACTCTTTTTTTGTTGAGTTTATGTGGAAGTCCAAAAGTTATAGGATTTGCTATTTAGGTAAAATAGTTGAAAGTCTAAAAAGGGAAAAGTCTACATTTTTTACACCTTTGAACTGCGGTGTAATGGCTTTTTGTATAATTATTTAAAAATTTACATTTTCTTCATTTGCTCTTTTAGCATTTTAATTTGATCTGCTAAAACTTTTTGAGTATCTAACTTTTTAGCTTCATTTATTAACATAGTTGCTTCACGTTTACGTCTTTTAGACATAGCAATACCAGCTAGTTGTAATTTTGCCATTGCAATATCATGTTTCATACTTAAACCTAAACTCAATGCTTTTTTAAAGAATTTTTCAGCTTGAGTAAGGTTGGTTTGTGAAATCATAATTCCTTGTAAAAAGTTGTAATACCCTTGCTGTTTTTTTACTAAAGCACTACTTGGGTTTTTAATATAAGCTAACCATTTACTTGCCCCTGCAAAGTTTTGTTTTCTTAGCTGCCAAAAGGCTAATAATATAAACTCATTTTTAAAATAAAATAACACAAAAATACCAGCTAGTAAAACTAATGAAATACCATTCATAATATTTCCTTCAATAAATTGAAAAACTGACCAAACTATAATTCCTGCTGCTATTGCTAATTTTATATATTTATTAAACATCTATAATCTATTTTATTAATGGAATGCAAAGTTACATTTTTGCAATGATTTTAATTATTTTTTATAATGTTTTTTATGCTGAAAATATGCAAGTATAGATAATACAGCAACAACACCGATTGCATAATAAACAAAAGTAGGTGTAATTACTTTATCACCACTAGCGTAAGAATGTAATCCAGATAAGTAAAAATTAACACCAAAATACGTCATTAAAATAGAAGCAAAAGCTGCAATTGAAAATAAATTAAATGTAAATTTACTTCTTAAACCAGGAATTAACCTTAAGTGTAATACAAATGCATAAATCATAATACTAATTAAAGCCCAAGTTTCTTTTGGATCCCATCCCCAATAACGTCCCCAACTTTCATTTGCCCATTGACCACCTAAAAAATTCCCAATAGTTAACATTACTAATCCAACAGTTAAAGCCATTTCGTTAATAATGGTTAACTCTTTAATCATTAAACTAATTTTAGATTTATTTTTTGAAGTAGTTAAAATCATAAGTAATAAAGAGATTAAACCTAAAATCATACCTAATGCAAAAGGTCCATAACTTGCAACAATTATTGAAACGTGAATCATTAACCAATATGAGTTAAGAACTGGAACTAAATTTGCAATTTCAGGATCCATCCAATTCCAATGGGCAACCATTAAAATAAAAGCAGTTAAAAATGCTGTTGCCGCAATTGTCATAGATGATCTTCGTCCAAAAATTAACCCAAATAGCATTGTTGCCCAACCTACATATATCATAGATTCATACGCATTACTCCAAGGAGCGTTTCCACTCACAATCCAACGTGCAATTAAACCACCTGTGTGTATTAAAAACAATCCAATAATTATAGCTATACTAGCTTTAATTAGAAAGTTAATAGTTTTATTATTGTTAAATATTTGAAATATAACAAAGAAGAACATTAAAGTTCCTATGTACATATAATAGCTGTAAATGGTTCTAAAAACATCATACTTATTATAGGCTATTTCTAAGTCTATATTTTTATCTGAAGGGTAAACTTCGCTTCCGTATTTTTTTTGAAAATTAATAATACCTTCTAGTATTTCATTAGCTGTTGTATAATCTTTTGAAATAGTTGAAGAAGATAAAGTTTGTAAATAAATTGGTAATATTTGCCTTACAAATACAGAATCTTGTCCTTTAAAATTCATGGAGTTTATATCGTTTTGGGCAACCCAAGTATTATTAGCATCATTAGGAACTGGGAATATTTTAAGAACTGCTCCTGTAATTGCCGAGTATAATAAATTAACTCTTCTGTCAACATTTATAATGTCTTTTTCAAATTTGCTTTTAATATTGCTTTTTTGTGCTTCTTGTTGTAATTCTGAAATTTTATAGTTCCCTTTTTGGTCAAAAAAGTTGGCTAGTGATGCATATTTATCTTCATGTTTAATTCCAATAATATCTCTTAATTTAGTATTTCCTTTTTCAATATAAATAACAGGAATTTGAAACCAAACTCTAGGGTTTTGTTGAATTGATAAAAACACTTGCGTAGCATTCATTTCTTCAAAAGAATCGTGTTTGCTTACTTTTCTCAGCAGCTGTGATGCGTAAGTGTGAACAGGTTTCATTCTTCCACCTGCATCTTGTATTACAAGTTTGCTAAATTTTTCAGTATGTGAAATGTCAATATAATTAGCTATTAATACAGAATCTATTTGTTTTTCTGTCATAACATGGTTATGATCTTGTGAAAAAGCAACGGATGTTAATAGTAATAAAGTAATAGTATAAAGTGTACTTTTTTTAGTTCTAATTTTTTGTAAGCTTTTTCTGAGAAAATCAAATCGTGTATTTTTCATGAATAAGATTAAAACCAAACCAGCATATAATAAAAAGTATCCAATATATGTAATTGTTGATCCCCAATAATCGTGATTTACAGATAAGTGAGTTTCTTCATATTGAGGCGTAATATTGTAGCTAGATTGGAAGAATTTGTAGCCTTTATAATTTAAAATATTATTCATAAAAATTCTAAAATCAAAGGTTTCTTCAGGAGCAATAACTGTAATTTCACTAGCAAAAGACATGGCGCTTTGTGATCCAGGATAGTTTTCTAACTGAAAATCGTTTAATTTAATACTAAAAGGCAATTCCATCTGCATGGCTCCATAACTCATTCTAAAGTTTAAATCACCTACTGAAAATTGGGTTGGTGGTTGCATTGCAAATTTTCCACCTCTTAATTTTATATGTTTTGTTTCGTTAGCTACAGTTACATCAAATTCTAGTTGTGCTAAACCGCTTCCATCTTTACCTCCTGAAATAGTTTTATATTCACCTTTAATAGCATTTTGGGGTACAACAAATTGTAAACCAGCTATTGAATGAACTGCAAGTAGTGAAAAATCTTGTAACGAATCTTTTACAATTGTTCCTTCAAACTGGTCGGCCATTCTAAAGAAATTACCATCAACAACAGATCGAATTTTTAAATTTCCGTCTATTGTTTTAAAATCAATAGTATTTTTAGTTGGAGAATCGTAACCAACAGCAACTCCATGAACATTTTCTGTACTTCCTTTTTTAATGTAATGGTCATGACGTCCGCCACTTCCAGATTCAACAAATTTTAAGTATTCAGTTCCATTTTCATTTGCTTCAAAAACTTCTTGAGCATTTATATAATAATCAGTTAAATTTACTTTAACATCTGTACCTTTAAAGTCGGTTTTGTAGGTGTAATTATTATTTCCAATTGCTGATAATAGTATTTTATGATGAACAGGTGTTTTTTGTTCCTTTCCATCATTAACAACAATACTTATGTAATTAGTTTCAGATAAAAATGTATTACTAACAGCACCTTCCTTAATAGGCATTATTCCTTCAAAACTTATGTAACGTGTAATTCCTGCTCCAAGTAGTATTAAAAAGAATGATAAGTGAAAAATTAAGACTACTAGTTTTTCTTTTTTATATAATTTATATTTAAAAATATTTCCAAAGAAATTGATAGAAAAGAGAATCATAATCCCTTCAAACCACCAAGAATTATAAACTAAAGCTTTTGAAGTTTCGGTTCCATAGTCATTTTCAATAAATGTTGCAACTCCCATAGCTAAAGCAAAAACAATAAATAATACAGCCATTAAACGGGTTGAGTAAATAAGAGAGAGGAATTTGTTCATTACAAAGTTTTAAACATTAAAATAAATATTTTGCAAAAATAGTGATAATTGTCATACTTAATAGTATTAATCATGATTTTAAGTAATTAATATTCTAACAAAATGCTAGCGCAAAGGTAATTGTAACTTTTGTTACTTTAAATGATTATTGTCATTAAAAAACAAGTTTTAATAAAGATAAATTTTTGTAATTTTGTTTTAAACTTTTTAGATGAAAACTCTAAGTTATTATAAGATATACTTTAATTTATACATAAATGTAAAGCGTCCTGAATGCTTTATTAAATAGTTACTTCTATTTTTTAGTGATTTGAAATCACATTTTATTAAACTTAATATTCAAAATTAAAACATACTATAATGGAATTACCATATGCAGAACCGTATAAAATAAAAATGGTTGAATCAATTAAGCGTTCAACAAAAGAACAACGTTTAAAATGGATTAAAAAAGCCAACTATAACTTATTCAATTTATCATCGGATAAAGTTTTTGTTGATTTGCTTACAGATTCAGGAACTGGAGCAATGAGTGATAAACAATGGGCTGAAATGATGATTGGTGATGAAAGTTATGCAGGTTCATCATCCTTTTTAAAATTAAAAAAAACAGTTAGAAAAATCACAGGGTTTAAGTACTTTTTACCTACACACCAAGGTAGAGCTGCTGAAAATGTATTGTTTTCTGCTCTTGTAAAGGAAGGAGATTTTGTACCTGGTAATTCACATTTTGATACTACAAAAGGGCATATTGAATTTAGAAAAGCTACTGCAGTAGATTGTACTATTGATGAAGCTTTTGACACCTCTATAATTCACCCTTTTAAAGGCAATGTAGATTTAGGTAAATTAGAAAAAGTATTTAAAAGTCATCCTAAAGAAAAAATTCCATTTGTAATTTTAACTATTACTTGTAACAGTGCTGGTGGTCAGCCAGTTTCAGTTCAAAATACTAGAGAAGTTTCAGAATTATGCAAGCAATATGGTATACCATTGTATTTTGATGCAGCTCGTTATGCAGAAAATGCATATTTTATTAAAAAGCGTGAACCTGGATATGAAGATAAAACTATTAAAGAAATTGTTAAAGAGGTTTTTTCTTATGGAGATGGAATGACAATTAGCGCCAAAAAAGATGGTTTGGTTAATATGGGTGGATTTATAGCTCTAAATAACAAAAAAGTGTTTAAACAAGCCACTGTTTTTAATATTATGTATGAAGGTTTTATAACTTATGGAGGTATGAATGGGCGTGATATGGGCGCTTTGGCTGTTGGTTTAGATGAAGCTACAGAATTTAATTATTTAGAAAGTAGAGTAGAGCAAGTTGCATATTTAGGTAAAAAATTAGTTGAATATGGTGTGCCAGTTCAACAACCTTTTGGAGGTCATGCTATATTTTTAGATGCTAATAAATTTGTACCTGAAATTCCAAGAGAAGAATATAGAGCACAGGCATTAGCAATTGAATTGTATATTGTAGGTGGAATTAGAGGAGTAGAGATAGGTACAGTTTTGGCCGATAGAGATCCGTTTACTCGTAAAAATCGTTTCCCTGATTTAGAATTAGTTCGTTTAGCCATTCCAAGAAGAACCTATACAAATAATCATATGGATTATATTGCAGCTACGTTAAAAAATATTTTTGATACTAGAGAAGAGGCAAAATCTGGTTATGAAATTACTGATGAAGCACCTATAATGAGACATTTTACTGTTAAATTTAAAAAAATATAATATCTTATAATCTTTTTTATTAGTTTTACCTTATAGAAAATAAACTAAAACAAATTACAATGTTATCACGTGCTAGTAAATATGCAATTTTATCAACACTTTTTTTAGCTGAACATTCAAGTGTAGATAAAAAAATAAGTGTAAAGGTAATTGCAGGAAGTATTGATGTACCAAGCCCTTTCTTGGCAAAATTATTTCAACAACTAGTACGTGGTAAAATTATTTCTTCAACCAAAGGACCAAACGGAGGTTTTTTCTTAACAGAAAAGAATAGAAAGAAAAATGTACTAGACATTATAGAAAATATTGATGGTTTAAATAAGTTCAATGATTGTTTTTTAGGGCTAAATGAATGTGATAGTAAAAATCCTTGTCCTGTTCATTTTATTGTTGAACCTTTTAAAAATAGTTTGTTGGGTAAATTTAGAGACAAAACTATTCATGAGTTTTCACAAGAAATTTCTGAAAAAGGGAGAGTACTTACTTTAAAAGGACTAGATCTTTCATAACTGCAATTTAATTGATAAATATCATTTTTTATTGTAAATATTATTATACTTTTGTTACATTAAAATCTTAAAAGGATTAAAAGGTCTTTAAATAAGATTAAGTGTTTAACTAATCAAACTAATTAAGTATGTTATCTAAAAAACAAGCAAGAGCTTTCTTTCTAGGAGGTACATTAGTAACGTTTCTAATTTTTATAGGACTTACGGTGTATTCTTTATCTGGAGAGCAAGATCAAACAAACGAAGAAAATCTTACTGCAGAAGTAGTTAGAGGAAAAGAAATTTGGGAAACAAATAATTGTATGGGATGCCATACAATATTAGGTGAAGGAGGATATTATGCTCCTGAATTAACAAAAGTTGTTGATAGATTGAATGTGAAATATAATGATAATGGTGAAGAAATTATCAAAGGTATTTTAATGTCAAAAACACCTTGGCAGCCAAATGGAAGACAAATGGTAGCTTATGGTATGACTGAAGGTGAGGCAACAGATGTAATTGCCTTTTTTAACTGGGTTGGAGAAATTGACTTGAATGGATTTGGAGAAGTAGTTGGGGTAGATAGAAAAATTTCACCATTAGCAAAAGATAAAATTAACAACTAAACTAAAAAATTATGAAATATAAATCACAAAAAGTAGCCTATTGGTTTTTTGCCCTTTCAATGTTGTTGTTTGGGTTACAATTGGTATATGGTTTTATTATGGGGTTTGCTCATGCAGGATATGATGGATTACATGATATTATTCCTTTTAATACAGCAAAAGCAGTTCACTTAAATCTTTTAGTAGTTTGGCTATTATCAGGGTTTATGGGTGCAGCATATTATATTATTCCAGAAGAAGCACAAAGAGAATTAGTAAGTGTAAAATTAGCCTATGTACAGTTAATTAGTTTAGCATTGGTGGGTGTTGCAGCAATTGTAGGTTTTCACTTTAATATTTGGGAAGGAAGAAAATTTTTAGAAATTCCAAGAGGGCTTGATTACTTAGTAGTTGTTAATATACTCTTATTTTTAGGTTTAATTTTGGTTACTTTATTTAAAGGTAAGCGCCAAACAACTACAGCATTGGTACTTTCAATGGGGCTTTTATTTGCAGCATTACTATATTTACCAGGGATGTTACCATTTGATAGTCAGGTAACAGATTCTTTTTTCCGTTGGTGGGTTGTTCATTTATGGGTAGAAGGTGTTTGGGAATTAATTATGGGAGGTATTTTATCGTTCTTATTAATTAAATTAACAGGTGTTGATAGAGAAGTTATTGAAAAATGGTTATACGTAATTGTAGGTTTAACATTCCTTTCGGGAGTTTTAGGAACAGGACACCATTACTATTATATTGGAGTTAATAAAATTTGGTTAATTGTAGGTGGTATTTTCTCAGCATTAGAACCATTAGCATTCCTAGCAATGGCATTATTCGCTGTTAATATGTATAGAAAAGGAGAAAAGAAACATCCAAATAAATTAGCTTTATATTGGACTTTAGGTGCAGCAATTGTATCTTTTGTTGGTGCAGGTTTATTAGGATTTGCACATACATTACCACAAACAAATTTATATACTCACGGAACTTTAGTTACTGCTATGCACGGGCATTTAGCATTTTGGGGAGCTTACGCAATGATAGTTTTAGCTATTATTAGTTATAGTTTACCAAATATGACGGGAAGAAAGTTATATGATAGCTCAATAGGTAGAATGGCATTCTGGTTCTCTAATATAGGTATGATTGGAATGACTGTAGCCTTTGGTGTTGCTGGTGTAGCTCAAGTGTATATGGAGCGTATTATGAAAATGGAATTTATGGAAGTTCAAAAGCATACTGAAATACATTTTATAGTTCTAATTATTTGTGCTACTTTATTTTCAACAGGAGTTATCCTTTATATGATTGATTTCTATAAGCACGGTACACCTAATGATGAAGCACTAGTAGCAAAAGAGTAATATTAAAAATAGTAGTTTTTTTATATTGATAACCAGAGTTAAAGATTGTTGTTATTTTTAACAGCCTTAAACTCTGGTTTTCGTTTAAACTAAAATAAGAAATACTAATGAGTAATCAAATTCCATATTACCATCAAATAGGAAAAGAAATAGAAGTATTTGAGCAGGCCTATAAAAATAAAATACCTTTTTTATTAAAAGGTCCAACAGGAACAGGAAAATCAAGATTTATAGAGTTTATGGCTTATAAATTAGATAAAAAGTTAATTACCATTTCTTGCCATGAGGAAACTTCTTCAACCGATTTAATAGGAAGATATATAATAAAAGGAGCAGAAACAGTTTGGTTAGATGGTCCACTTACAATTGCCATTAAGGAAGGTGCTATTATTTATTTAGATGAAATTGCTGAAGCAAGACCAGATGTAATTGTAGCTATTCACTCATTAACGGATCATAGGCGAGAATTATTTATTGATAAATTAGGAGTAACAGTAAAAGCACATAAAGATTTTATGCTAGTTGCATCTTTTAATCCAGGATATC
>Ga0209345_10006565_pt1 | contig 10509 bp, 6 predicted proteins | sample Cruoilmetagenom7_FD_187294 | JGI IMG/M metagenome (GOLD analysis project Ga0209345, IMG submission 187294) | Oil polluted marine microbial communities from Coal Oil Point, Santa Barbara, California, USA - Sample 7 (SPAdes) (version 2) | ecosystem: Environmental > Aquatic > Marine > Oil seeps ... | reverse complement strand
AACTTACAAAATTCGTCTCGACCTATGCCTCGCTCTACTATCACTTCAACTTAGATCGCCACATAAACCGTAGACCGACATTCAAAGCCCAGCGTGACATCGCCCTTCTCCAGTGGCGCGAACTTATCGCTGCATAAGCCCTGCTGTCTGGAGATTAGTGGAGACTGGTTCGCTTTAGACTGACACCACCGCCACGCAGTCTAGCAAAATCCCCCACAAAACAGAGACCTATAAATAGTGCCCTAGTTTCCGGGACTTGTAACCCGCATACGCGCTTTTTCCAATCCTATAGATCGCAATATCGTCTCCAAATCCTGATATTTGGAGATATGTCTCCGTTCGACTTTTATTTGGTCAAGCTTCAGGCCAAATCCCTGATAACGAGCGATTAACAGGAAATATCAGGGTCTGCTTCGTCAGATAACAGGAACCGCCTTCAAAGCAAAAAGAGACACTCTTGCGCTTGCCAATGGATTGGTATTTGCATTTTGGAAAGCTGATAAGTCGATGCTTTCCCTACAAAATAACCGTCAAAACCTTGGGGGACAGACAAGCCAGATCGATATTATGAGTGATGTATTCCGGGGGCATCTCCTCATCCGCAGCGATGCCTTAGATAGAGACGCCTGACTTGATTTTATCTACCCAGTCAGATTCTCGGAGCAGCCGCTTGATGAGCCCGATATCGACCGCCCGAGATGTCGTATGTCCCAGCACAATCCGCGTTTCAGCTCCGCGTCGTCGCATCGTGAATGGAGCCGTAATGAGGTAGAGCTCTGTAACACCATCAACCTTAGCGGTGATGAGCAGATGTTCTTCGTGGATCTGCACATGCGTCACGCAAGACATCAAGTCGTGATCATAAGACGCGCGCTCTAATGTACGTTGCAGTTCAACATCGCTCTTGAGCACGGTTCTAACTGAGGCTTCTAACTCAGTCGCAGCTAGGCGCCAAGATGGTGGTTCTAACTCTCGGGCATCCTTAGGTACGTAATAGCGGTAACGCTTACCTGCTTTCACAGCATGCGTTGGTGTTAGTGACTGCCCCGTGGCGTCGAAAATCTTACCCGCGAGTGGTGATGGATTCTTAGCGTTCTGCCGCGTTTTACGAGACACCGCATAACTCGTCAGCTGCATCTGCACCTTATCCCATAAGTCATGATCGATGATCTCGGCATGCAGTTCCTTATGGACATCCTCTTTATGCTGGATCTTGCCGAGGTAGATTGGGCTCGAGAAGAGATGATAAAGGTGACATCATTGCGCGGACCGTCTGACAACCCGTAGCCCCGCAAATCAAGGGTAATGACTTCAAGGCCGCTGGCCTCACCGAGCATTTCCGCCGGAAGGAGCATATGAGACTGGTTCGAAGTCATGCCATGCAGCAAAAGATAACCCTATCCGTTAAGCGGCCGTGGCGTTTGGCTACTAAAACACTGCCGTCGCGTGCCGCGAACTGAAGACTATCGCGTGTGTCAGCCGCGCTGATATCCTCGCTTCTAAGCTCCTCAGCCGTCGTGGCATGATCCAAGGCAGGAAACGACGCTGATCGGGGCCAGTAAATTAAGCCAGCTGCAATACTGAGATAGACGATCGCAATAGCGAAAATATCTGCAGGCTACAGATCAGCATATTGCGTAAAAAGAAACCGGCTCTGTGGCCTATTGGCGGGTGCATACTGGTCATTGGAAAGTCGCCTTGTCGGTGTTGAGGGATAGCGCTGTTGATTCACTGCGGGCGCGTTGTTTTTCGAAATGGGTGGACAGACGCCGGGACCCATGCGGTTCAGCACTCATGTCGAGACTTGAAGCAGCCAGGAAGAATTCTAATGCTCCAATAGTTGATCTGAAACAGAACGCTTTGGCGGCCCCAACTCCGGCGCGCCCAAGCCAGAGAGGAACATGACTGATACGGGAACTTGTACCGAGCGCTGCAAACGCCAGCTTAGCAATCTGGTTCTGCGTCAGAATATCCGGGCCACCTGCCTCAACTCTCGGCAAACACGCTTCAGTGGCTTCGACACAAAGTTTGGCTAGGTCTGCGCCGTGAATTGGGGAGATCAGGGACTCTCCGTCTCCAAAAAGGTAAACGCGGCCTCGCTCGGCCATTTGCAATATTTCCTCAAGGTCTGAAAAAAATCCGCTCGGGCAAAGGATTGTCGATGCAATGAGGGCGTTCTCCAATTCATCGGCAAATTTCGATTTCGCCTTGGCCATCGCAATGTTTGGCATTCGCTCTGCGTGCAGCACGTGAACATAAGCGAACTGTTTGACGCCGGCTGAGATCGCCTCACTGAGCAGATTGCTATTGGCCTGATAATCAACCGCTTCATACGTCAGACCGTCTTTCTGCCGTGTAATCCCTATGGCAGAGACCACAAGGTCCACGTCCCTACAGCAGCCTTTCAGTGTCTCGGGCTTAGTCGCTTCACCGACAAAAACAGCATCGATCCAGAGATCGCTCCGGGTCAGTTTTTCAGGCGAGCGAGCGAGAGCCCTGACCGTATAACCAGCCTCTGCATATGCGCGGATCAGGAAGTGGCCAAGGTAACCGGTCGCCCCCGCGATAAGGACTGTTTTCTGAGGATGTGTCATGAAGAAAATTCCTGTGAAATGAGTGGGGCGCGCGGCGCTCAAAAGGGGGAACGATTGGCCGCGCGCCCTGTCATTGATGCACTAGCCGACGACGGGGTGACCGCGGCCTTTCATGCAATCAATGACAATCTGACGACGTTGTTCCCTCGTCTCAACCATTCCAGCACCGCCGCCGGCAATGGCGCCAACAACGGCCCCAGCAATGGCACCTTCGGTGTCGTTGACATCATCATCGGCAATACCAGCAAGTGCCCCTAGCCCGGCGCCGATCATGGCATTGGTTTTTGTGTCAGCATTGATGTAGCCGCGATCTGTAGCGAGTTGCTGACAGTTTTCGAGATCCGCAGAATAGGTCACGTTGACAGGGCCATCGGCAATTGGTTCATATTTGGCGCCAGTATTCGCGCAACCTGAGAGGGCAATCCCTCCGACGATAGCAGTAATTAAGATCAGGTGTTTCATAGTAATTTCCTTTCAGGGTTAGATTGGGTTTGGGAGTTAGAAAGACGTGCGCAGGGTGACTGCGAACTCGTCTGATTTATCGAGGTCATTCGCCAGTTGACGGGCGTAGCGTGTCGATAGGGTCCAACGCTCGCCAAGTAGAAGCTCAGCACCGAGACCGAGATCGAACCTGTCTTCAGCAGGCGCATTGCTTCTAATCGTGACAGGCATTGCGGTATTGTCGATCAATCGGGATGTCAGGCCGTAATCATCATCGCCGAACTGATGAGTGTAGGAACCATCGAGTGTTGGCCGTATGGCAACGCTTTCGGATACGGTCCAACTGGGTCCACGAACGACAGCATCCAACGTCGCGAGGCGATAATTGAGTGATTGGTCCTCAAAGCTAAGTGCGAGCCCTGTCGCTCCAGTCTCGGTATATCCATCGACTTTCACGCGACCGGCCGAAACAGCGAACCCGTGATCAATCTCAAACACCCCGAGCGTATCGGTTGAACGCGCTGCGATTTCGATATCCCAGTAAGCGCTATCCGTTGCCCCGCTCGCGTTTAGAAGATCGACCCCTGTTGCACGATTGATCTCATCAATCTCATGTCCGCCCTTGGTCACCGTGAGGCTCAGGCGACCAAGATCCTGATAGTCGAGTGCGCCATACAGGGATAATGCGCCACCCTGTAACTTGTAGCGCCCCCCATCTTTGAATTTTGCCGTCGTATCTCCGATAGACAATGCGCCACCGATGACGAAGTTCGCGGCAAATCGCCCTTCCATTCCAAGCATGGCACCGTCCATAGACAGGTCGGCTTTGGTGTCTGGTCTGGCTGATTTGACATCGGAAGAAGCGCCAAGTGGCGTCAACCAGGCCCCGAAACGGTCGTCTACTGTGGTATGCGTTCCAGGACGCACATACCCGCGATGGTTTGCCTGCTGCTCAAAGACGATGCGCGACATGCGCGCGGTCTGGCGAGCAGCCGTGCCATTTGCGCCGTCAAGCGTCGCCATCCACCACTGCGCTTCGATGCGTTGGGCTGCTTCAGTGAAATGCAAGTCATCAAAGAACAGATAGCTGTTCTGAACATCGAAATCCTCTGAGCAAAGCTCATCGTCCTGCGTAAAACAGGAATCTGTCGTATTCGCGAACCCAAGCGCTCCGCTATTTACCGTGATATAGTCAACCATTGCGACATACTTCATTGTCACAACATTGACATCTGCGGGAAGCGTCTCAGCCTCAACCGCCGCAATGATCGCAGCGTTGGTTTCATCCATCAGATCGCTCAAGACAGCCTGAAGCTCAGGCTCATCCGAAAATTGCGGCGCGTATTGAATGGGTTGGATCTCTGACAGGATAATTGTCTTCACACCCGTATCTGCAAGGGCGCGGACATTGGAAGCTGCCGCATTTGCAACGTCCATCATGATCTCATCAGCCGGGTCATCTTCTTCAAGCCGATCTAGGAAGTCATTCCCGCCTGCCAGCATGAACGCGACATCCGTGTTTCCGATCGAAATTGCTCCATCATCCACAAGCAAGCCGAAAAGCTCTGTTTGCGTCTGCACGCCGGTTTCGATCCCGAATTCTGTGAGATCTCCCCCGCGCGTCATGTGGGCACCAGAAATAGCAAAATTGAGGTTCGTAGAATCTGCATCCGGGTCGAGAATGATATCGACATCGCGTCCAAGCATTTCGGCCCAGATTAACCCATTGGACTCGCGCTGAAATCCATTGTTTGACGAGTAAGGGGAATGGTTTTCGCCTTGCCCCCCGAGAATTGCAGACCAGTTGCCCTGTCCTGTGGCGCTATCACCAAAAAAGTAGAAGTTACCACTACCGGCGCCAGGGATCACCTGTGCATGGACAGGCATGGGAAGAAAAGCGAGTACGGCCGCCCCTGTCATTAGGGTAGAGGCCAGCGATAACGCGTACGAGCCCGTACGCGCCTTGAGTGAATTTGGCATAAAGGTCTCCTATTCGGCCCTGATGGGCCGTTGCCAAAGTGTTGAATTGTATCGAGTTTCAGAGATCGCGCGGTTCGCGCTTACCCTTTAGAAAATTTGACTCATCTGATCATACGTCCCCCTCCAAACGTTGTAAGTTTGTCAAAGCAAGCGGGCGGAACCGCTCACGATAGTCCGAGGCCGACACCCCGACATGCCTTTGAAAGGCGCGCCTCATGCGTTCGGCGCTCTGGAACCCTGTCTGCAAAGCGATCTGTTCGATGCCGGTATCAGATTGTTCGAGTTCAACGCGTGCGGCTTGCACTCGCGCAGCTTCAACATAGGCCGCCGGTGTCATGCCGGTCTCGTCCTTAAACTTGCGGGCAAATGTCCGCTCTGACATTGCAGCGCGAGCAGCGAGCGCGGTGACAGTGAGCCCAGCACTCAAATGCCCCAGCACGTACGTGAGTGTATCATTGATCACGGGGTCTTCGGCTTTTTGCGCCACTAAGTGTGCGCTGAATTGCGACTGCCCACCGGGGCGCATCATGTACATGACATTGTAGCGTGCAACCTGCAGAGCGACGTCGTGTCCCCAATCCATCTCAACCAGGGACAACGCCAAATCCATGCCCGTGGTGACGCCAGCAGACGTCCAGATATTCCCGTCTCGGACATAGATTGCATCAACCTCAACCTGAACCTCGGGATATTTTTGCGAGAGGATGGGGCACCACCACCAATGTGTTGTCGCGCGCTTGCCATTGAGGAGGCCAATTTCGGCGAGGATCATGGCCCCTGTGCAGATCGAAACGACACGGCTGGCGCGGGCCGCAGCCAAAGAGACGAAGTCGAGCAGAGCTTTATCTTCCAGTGCCTGGATGGTTCCGTGGCCGCCGGCAATCATCAGAGTGTCAATTGTTCGTGTATCGAGCGCAGCATCCTTGAAGGACTGATCCGCCTCAATGGTTAGGCCGCTCGTGGTAGATATCTTGCCAGCCTCGTGAGCAACGACATGCACGTCATAGGGCTGCGTGCCTTCAGGTAGAAAAAGCTTGGCGCCGGTCAACACTTCGAGCGGACCCACCACATCGAGGATATGAGCGTCGGGATAGACAACCATGACGACCCGGCGTGGCGCTTGAGCTTCTGTTTGTATGTTTGTTTTCTTAATCATAATCAGACTTTACGTCTTTTGGAGAGTAACCGTTAGGACAATAGCCCCACCTTTTCTGCCAATGTGTTAGAGCTTGCGCGCGACAAGAAAGACAGCGGCATTTTCCTTCGGTTGCCACTGGTGAATAATTTCAAAGCCGACCTCTGTCAGGTCGATAATAGGGTCATCACGAGCGAAGACCGCAAAATGGGGGGCTTTGCCGATCGCGCGCATCACAGGCAGAAGCAATCGCCCCCCCTATTTCTGCGAGACACGCCGTGCAATGCCAATCATCTCCGATGAAAGATCCGTTGCATCAATCTGCGCCACATAAGGCGCATGCACGAGCGCCGGGGAACCAGTACCGCAGCCGAATTCGAAGACACTGCACTTTGGTACAAAATATTTCCGCGTCATTTCAAGTTTTTGGATATAAGCCTCTTCATCTTTAATTGGCTCTCGCGAATACTTATCCTAAAATCGTCGTCGTTTTTTGTCGCTGCATCATGTCGCGGCTCAATTTGCTCAGTGGGCCATGACCTTTATAAGCTTGAGAGCGCCCTGCCCTGACTTTAATCTTTGCTGCAGGTCTAAGAATCCATTTGCTACTTCAACACATCACACGAGATCATTCGGCTCGCGGTGATGATGTATGTTCGATTTCCGCTTTCACTGAGAAATGTCGAATATTTTCGGCATGAACGCGGCATCGATCTTTGTCACGAAAGTGTGCGCCATTGATGGAATAAATTTGGACCAATGTTCGCGTCTGAGATCAGGATGAAGCGATATGGTAATCCAGAAGTCATCGTAACGGACAGGCTAGCTTCGTACTGCACCGTGAGGTGGGCAAAAAACCGAGTAGAAAATCTCGCCTACCGTTTCGAAGCGAGAGCGTGCCATGCTCAGATTTTCGACAAATGCGAACTCTGCAGAAATTCGTCTCGGTCCATTCCTCCGTCCACAAGCACTTCAGTCATCAGAGAAACATAGAACGCAGAACCAGATTCAAGGATTTTCGACACGCCGCTCTAATTAGTGGCGCGCACTTCTTGCTGTCTAATAAATGAGCGCGTCATTGGATGCTGATGACTGGTTCGCATCAGACTGACAGAACCTCATGCATATGTCGAACTCATAAAAGTTCTCTAATCTGACGCCTCCCCTAAAAAAATATCAGATCACTTTAAATCTCTAAATACACAGCGATTGGTACATATAATACTGACAGCCGTCTTTAAACCATATCGACCAGCCTGCGCATTTTAGGAGCTGGCGCCATTAATAAAGGAGCGATTTATACGCACCACCGCATCCAGCAACTTGGGCACAAGTTGTCCATGCATCTCTTCAACAGAAAATCGAACTGATGGACAGCAGGCATTTAGGGCAGCGATTACGCGGTTATCAACATCTCGTATGGGGACAGATAACGAACGCACACCGGGCTCAAGCTCCTCATCAACGAGTGAATACCCGAGCTGCCGTGTTTCTTCCAATACCTCACGTAATCTTGTCTTAGAGACAATTGTATTAGATTGGTACTGTTTCAAATTTACTCTTGATAAATACTCTTCCCGCGCCTGTTCTGGTTCAAAAGCCAGCAAAACGCGACCTGTAGAAACGGCGTATGCGGGCAGACGCCTACCAACATTGTAACTAACAGACATGATCCGGTCAGGAGTTGAACGCGCGAGGTAAGTCACATCATCACCGGTGAGCACGGCTGTAAAGATAGATTCCTGAGTCGAGCGGGTGAGCTCATTCATTATTGGCTGGACGACGTCGAGTATACCAACAGAGGACAACGCAGAATAACCAAGCTGAAGAACCTTAGGTTTTAAAGAAAAGACATTCTCGTTCTTTTCTGCATATCCCTCTTTAACAAGTGTAAGTAAAATTCGGCGAGCAGATGCACGTGTCATACCTGTAGCTTGTGCGACATCGCTCAATGTCATACCCGGAGAGTAACGCGTGAACGAACAAATTACATCCAAGCCGCGCGCGAGAGAAGCAACATAATCTTTGTCGCTCTCTTCTGTTTGTTCACTCGATCTATTCTGCACATAATATCCTTTGTCATCCACCGACAGCTAGGAGCCAAGAGCCCAAAACCTATAATTTAGTCACCACTTACACAGTTGTGTCTATGATATCTCTATCGTTGAACAGCAAAGATAAGCGCGTGAAAAATAAAAAAACAATATAATTCGATAATTATAAAAATATTCCGCCACTCCTAGCTGTACCCTATTGGTGGCTTTTTGGAAAAAGGGAGCGCGATTTAAGCGCACTCCCTTATCTCATTTTAGAAAATGTACTTAATACATTTAGAATGTGACATTCACACCAGCAAATATATATCTCCCGAGTGCATCATACGCTTGCGGGAAAGTATTCCCATTCCCGAATGAACCTCCGGCTGAGCCTACGCTAGTGCTTACAGGTGGATTCTTATCGAACAAATTGTTGACGCCGAAACGAACACCAACACCATCCCGTACTGTAGCCTTCATGGACAAGTCGATATAATTGCGATCATCAAGAACCGTATTCGCATTGCTCTGCGTTGAACCGATCAAATCTACTGACCCCATATGACGCCACGTTGCTCGGACCGTAAGATCGCCCCAAGGTGTCATCCATGTAACAGGAAGGTTGTGGCGGTACTCAGGCTTAGATGTGCCGCAAGACGCATTTGTCGACGCAAAGTACCCTGCGCATTCTATTACGCCAAGCCCAGGAAGCGGCTCTTTATCCAAAGCATCTAAGAAAGTAGCCAAATAGTCGACACGCAAAGAGCCGTACTGACCTACATCGAAGTTATAGCTCGCCGTAACGTCGAAACCAGACGTCTCAAGCGATCCAGTGTTAAGCTTAGTTGCCACAACAAAAGCATCATCACTAGCCCATAATGCGCCTGTAGCACTTCGGTTTATAAGACCACAGAAATACGTGTCCCCTGTGCTCAAGCACTGGTTCAGAGACTGCTCTTCAGGAATACTTCCGATGAAGTCTTCAACCTTAATATTGAAGTAATCTACAGATAAGTTCAGACCTGGAATGAAGCTAGGGGAAGCCACCATGCCGATCGTATATGTGTCAGAACTCTCTACATCAAGGTTTGGGTTACCACCGCTAATATTACGGAACTGCGCTGCTGGATTATCTACGATATTTCCATACTGAGCCGCAGTAACGCCTGTTCGAGCACATTCCTCCAAAGTGCTGGCTGGATTAGCACCGGCGCATGGATCGTACAAACCATTAGCATTTGCTGGAAGGGTGTACTCAAATGGAACTTGTGGGGAGAATAACTCCAATGGGTTTGGCGATCGAGTCGCACGCTGATATTGCGCTCTAAAACGGTAATCTGAAACCGGCGCATAAGTTAACCCCATAGCATATGTGCTTTGGTTACCAGTTGTTTCATAATAATCTGAATACCGATAAGCACCGTTCACAGCGAGTTCCTCGACACCCGGGCGCCCTTCTACCAGCGGCACTTGCACCTCAGTGAAGAATTCGTAGACGCTTATGCCCCCCTCTACATCTGCACGCGCTGTACCTAAGGTACCGTTCCGCGTCAGCGCATCATTTGTCTGTGTCAGGTATTCATCGCGATACTCCGAACCAAACACGGCCTGAACGCCAGTTTCAGCCCATGGCATAACGATGCCATACTTTGTCAAATCACCCGTCAAGACTGCGCTGTAAATTTCTTGCGTCACATCACCTTCACGGAAACCGGAGGTCTGAATGTAATCCAATGCGCTTTGCGTTACACCGCCAAGCTCAAAGACATTGTACGGCACACAAGCTGGATCTGTTCCATCAATAGTTACCTGACAGGCAGGCTCACCAGAATCCGGATCTATACGAACTTCTAGTGCATTACGTACTTTATCTAAATTGAAGAAACTCGCCGCCTTGTCTGAGTACATAACCTTAGAATACTGACCGTAAACGTCATATGACCAGGCATCATCTAAATCACCGCGAAATCCAGCAACCATACGGAATGATGTGTGCTCAGTTTCGTTCTGACGACCGCCACCCTCAACGTTACGTCGGCCAATTTGCAGAGGTGCGTTACGATCCTCCAAGTCCAAAGCGGCTGGGTCAAACCCATTATCTAAACAAATAACTTGTACTTGCTCGGCCGATAGAAGTGGATTGTCACAATTGATGAATTTAGTTTGAAAAAAGTTACCTGCAGGAGCGATTTGCGCTGTCGTTATATCATTGGCGAAAGCCAATGTCCCATAAAGCTCGACTTTATCATTCAGAGCATAGTGCCCCATAGCGCCAAAGGAAAATCTCTCATTTGGTCGAATAAAGTGATTCAAGGGCGCATAG
>Ga0209345_10006564_pt1 | contig 10512 bp, 11 predicted proteins | sample Cruoilmetagenom7_FD_187294 | JGI IMG/M metagenome (GOLD analysis project Ga0209345, IMG submission 187294) | Oil polluted marine microbial communities from Coal Oil Point, Santa Barbara, California, USA - Sample 7 (SPAdes) (version 2) | ecosystem: Environmental > Aquatic > Marine > Oil seeps ... | reverse complement strand
AGTAAAAAATAAATTGATTTCTGGTGATGAAGACGCTAAGTTCTTAGGTGAAGATAATGAATGGCTTGTACAATACTGCAAGCGTAAGCTTCAAGAGAATCATCGAGATTATTTTGTGTTTGGACACCGTCATCTGCCTTTAGAAATTGACTTAGAACCTAATTCTAAATACATCAACCTCGGTGATTGGATAAGTTATTATACCTACGGTGTTTTTGATGGTGAATCTATGTCGTTGAAAAAATACTAATCTTCTTTTTCATCTCTCTCATGCTTTTCAATGTCTTGTTGTAAATCAAGTTCGCGTAGTGGTTGATTTTTAACACCCATTATGGCTACAATAATAAGAGTTACTGTACCACCAAGCACAACTGCTAAGGGTGCTCCAAATATTCTTGCGGCTATACCGCTTTCAAGAGCTCCAAGTTCGTTAGAAGAACCCACAAACATTGAGTTAACAGCTCCTACTCGACCCCTCATGTTATCTGGTGTTTTTAGTTGAAGGATTGTTTGGCGTACCACCATTGAAATTCCATCAAAAACACCCGAAAAGAATAGCGCTAAAACACTCAACCATAATAATTTTGAAGCTCCAAAAATTATCATAAAGATGCCAAAACCAAATACCGAGATGAGCAATTTCTTTCCTGTATTTTTTGTAATCGGTATATATGTTGTTGCTAGCATGGTAATAATACTACCAGAGGAAAGTGCAGCATTTAATATTCCAAACCCTTTTGGTCCAGCGTCTAAAATATCAGTTGCAAATACTGAAAAAATTGCAACTGCACCACCAAACAAAACAGCAATCATATCTAAGGTTAGCGCACCTAAAATAACTTTGTCGTTAAACACAAATTGAATACCAGCTTTTAAACTTTCTTTCACTGATTCATTAGTTCCTTTATTTAAAATTGGCTTTTGAGCTATTTGAAAGACAAACAATAATGCTACCATTACTAATAAAAATATGATGCCTAATGTATAATTCACGCCTATCCATGCAATTAAAAACCCTCCGAATAAGGCGCCAAAAACAGTGGCTCCTTTCCATGTGCTACTACTCCACGTTGCTGCATTAGGATATAAATTTTTAGGAACAAGAAGTGCAATAAGAGAAAAAATAGTTGGACCAAAGAAAGCTCTCAAAACACCACCAAAAAATACTAACCCATAAATTCCGTATAGAATTGTATTTGTTTCCCATGAAGATTCTATATGTGCGGACGTTAGCCAAAACAATCCAAAACTTATTAATGAAAATAAGGCAATACAAAGCGCGAATAAATTTCGCTTTTCTTTTTTATCAACTATATGTCCTGCAAAAGGCGCAAGAAAAAAAGCAGGTAAGAATTCACAAAGACCAATAATCCCTAATGAAAGTGGGTTTTTAGTCATGGCATACACTTGCCATTCTATAACTATAAACTGCATAGACCAACCAAAAATCAATGCAAAGCGTACCAGTAAAAAAACATTAAACTCTTTAACTCGTAAAGCTGCATAAGGGTCTTTTTTCGCCATATTAAGATTTAATATCTCTCAATTTTAATTGAAGAGAAGTTCTTCCTTGCCAATGATTTTCATCAACAGAATAAGCTGTTTTAAATACTTTTCTATCTTTAATCAGGCCAAGCCTGTCACCTAAACCAAAACCAATACAAACCAATTTTTCTTTTCCAGATTGTGTTACTGTGATTCGTAAATGTTTATCATCTTCACCAACACATTTCCCATAACCAGTATCCTTTAAGTTATCAGTCATAAAAATTGGTGTCATATTCCCTGGCCCAAAGGGTTCAAACTGATGCATAATGCGCATTAATTTTTTATCTACCTGATAAAGGTCAATTTTTGAGTCTATTTTAATCTCTGGTGTGAGCATGGATTTATCAATGGTTTTAGAAACCTCATCTTCAAAAGCTTGTTTAAAAGCCTCATATTTTTCTTCTTTAAGCGTTAAACCTGCAGCGTATTTATGACCTCCAAATTGTTCAATATGGTCTGAGCATGCTTCTAAAGCATTATACACATCAAATCCTTTTACTGAACGCGCTGATGCAGCTAACTTGTCACCGCTTTTAGTAAAAACTAAAGTTGGCCTGTAATAAGTTTCTGTTAATCTTGAGGCTACAATACCTATCACGCCTTTATGCCAAGTTTCATGATATACTACCGTTGTATAACCTTTTTGTTCTTTATTTTTTTCTATTTGTTGAAGTGCTTCTTCGGTAATACGCCTATCTGCTTCTCTTCTATCAGTATTAAACGTTTCAATTTCTGCAGCATATTCTTCGGCCAATTCCATATTGGTTTCAGTTAATAAAGTAACTGCATGGTTTCCATGTTTCATACGTCCAGCAGCATTAATTCTTGGAGCTACAGTAAAAACCACATCTGTAATAGTAAGATCTTCTTTTTTAACCTGATTGATAATGGCTTTAATTCCTGGTCGTGGATTTAAGTTAATAACTTGTAATCCAAAATAAGCTAAAGCTCTATTTTCGCCTGTAATTGGTACAATGTCTGCTCCTATTGCTGTAGCAACCAAATCTAAATATTCTGCTATTTCTTCAACAGATTTTCCTTCTTTTGATGCCAACGCTTGAATGAGCTTAAAGCCAACACCACAACCACACAATTCTTTGTAGGGATACTCACAATCTTCGCGTTTTGGATCTAAAACTGCCACTGCTTCTGGTAATTCGCTTCCAGGCCTGTGGTGATCGCAAATTATAAAATCTATCCCTTTTTCTTTAGCATAAGCCACTTTGTCAATGGCTTTGACTCCGCAGTCTAACGCAACAATAAGGGTGAAATCGTTGTCGTGAGCAAAATCAATTCCTCTAAAAGATACGCCATAACCTTCTTCATATCTATCAGGAATATAAGTAGCTACATTATCTGTTCGTGTTTTTAAATACGATGACATTAGTGCTACTGAAGATGTTCCATCGACATCATAATCACCAAATACTAGAATGTTTTCATTTTGAAGAAACGCAGTTTCGATACGTTCTACAGCTCTATCCATATCTTTCATTAAGAATGGATTGTGTAAATCACTTAAACTTGGTCTAAAAAAGGTTTTAGCAGCTTCATAGGTTTCAATACCACGTTGTAACAACAATGTTGCAACTATATCGTCAACTTGAAGAGTTTCTTTTAATAGGGCTACTTTTGTAGCTTCTGGTCTTGGCTTAAGCGTCCAGCGCATATAATAAGACTATTATTTATTATGGTAGTGTATTTCTGTCTCTAACTTAGCAAACTGTCGGAACATTTCCATTACGCCACAGTATTTATCTACTGAAAGATCAACTGCTTTTTTAATCTTTTTTTCTTTTAAATCTTTACCATAAAAATGATAATCTAATTTCACTTTGTGATAATATTTAGGATGCTCTTCTGTTAATTCTCCTGAAACTTCCATTTTAAACTCATAGTTTTTTACTTTCATTTTCTCAAGCACGGAAATCACATCTAAGCCTGTGCAACCAGCAAGCGCTGACAACATTAAAGATTTTGGCGCTAATCCTTTACGTTCACCCTGTCCCTCAACCTTATCATCTATTAAAAAATTATTTCCGCTGGTATTCCCAGACTCAAAGGTTACACCACCCTTCCATTCGGTGGTAATTTTATTTATCATATTCAAAGATTTTTCGTTTCTTGTTAGTTCAAAAATACTACTAAAAAACTTAAAAGTATAAGAATATGGCATTAGTAACACCTCTATCTGCAGATCATGATTTAGAAACTAAAGAATTAGCAGAATTCTTTAATGAAACCCTTGGGTTTTGTCCAAATTCAGTATTGACAATGCAACGTCGTCCAGCCATTTCAAAAGCGTTTATTAATTTAAATAAAGCTGTAATGGCTAACGAAGGTCATGTGACTTCTGCATTAAAAAGAATGATTGCTTGGGTATCTAGCAACTCTACTGGTTGCAGATATTGTCAAGCACATGCAATTAGAGCGGCTGAACGTTATGGAGCAGAACAAGAACAACTGGATAATATATGGGAATATAGAACACACCCTGCTTTTAACGAAGCAGAGCGTGCTGCTCTAGACTTTAGCTTAGCTGCTTCTTTAGTGCCTAACGCTATTGATGAAGATCTCAAAACACGATTGCATGAGCATTGGGATGATGGTGAAATTGTAGAAATGCTTGGTGTTATTTCACTATTTGGTTACTTAAACCGTTGGAATGATAGTATGGGAACAAATATTGAAGAAGGTGCTGTTGAAAGTGGCGAACAATATTTAGGAAAACATGGTTGGAATGAAGGCAAACATGATGGGTCACAGTATTAAATTTATTAAGTTTTAAATATTTAGATAAAGCCCTACTAAAATAGTAAGGCTTTTATTTATTGCGCTTTTTTTGCGCCTAACCTATCCAAAACACTCTTAGCTTTTTCACTAATAGCTTTTTGAGTAGCTTGAATGCTTGATTTAATTAAACCCTCATCGTTTACCATATCGCTTGTTGTACTTGCAGCTTTTAAATACCAATCTTCCCATGTTTTAATAATCTCGATCTGTTCTTCTAAAACATCTCCATTTTTCATTGCTAATTGACTTTGTTTTTGCTCTTCTTCTAGACGATTAATAGCTGCTTGTTCTATGTTTTCTAACACTCGTTTTGCAGTGTTTTCATTTGAATTTACCAACTCAATAGCTGATACTAAAGCTCCTGTTGCTACATTCTTCAAAGTGGTTTTAGAAACCTTGTCAATTCTATCGTTATCAGTATGATAAAACTGATCGGTAAAATGCCAAAATAATACACTTGGAATATTACCTCTTAAAAAAGGTACATGGTCACTTCCTCCTTCGTAAGGGTTTGTGTTTACTTCCCAATTGGCGCGTCTCCCTTGTTCTTTAAATTTTTCAATTACAAAATCGTTTAGATAATGAGGTGTCATGTCTTCTGCTTTTAGCTTTCTCCCTCCCCATTCAGTATGTTTATCATTTCCTCTTGTCCAAATAGCACTTGGGTCTGGCATTTTTTCGATTAGAAAAGAGCCTCCTGTAACTTCTGTATTTTCGCCAACCATATCTAGAGATATTCCCCATTTAATATCTTTAGCTCTAATGCTATCTTCCTCAACATATCGTCTTGTGGATACAATTTCATCTCCCCAAAGAAAGGTTAGTGTTCTTCTTGGTGAGAATCTTCCGTCTTTAAATAATTTAGCAGCTACAGAAGCCATTTCAAGTGTAGCTCCAACTCCTGAAGCATTGTCGTTAGCTCCTGGTTCTTGTATATGCGCGCTAAAAGCCAAACGCTCTTTAGGCAACTCACTCCCCTTAATATCTGCTACTATTGTTAATTCTTCTGAAGGATAAATATTGGTTTTAACTTTAACATTCAATATGACTTTGCCTTTAGATAGACCGTTTTTTAATCGCTCTTTAGCTTCGAAAGACATAACAATTCCAAAAGATTTACTAATAGAATCGAATGGAATGGAGCGAAATTGAATTGACGTTGTGTTTTTTTCTGGTTGTAAATAGTCTGGATTATTGTATGTCATTATGCCAGCAGCTCCTCCTTCGGTAACTGCTGTTTTAAAAATTCGCGCAGGATGTGTTTCTGCAAACACAATTTTTCCTTTTACATTGGTGCCTGCTAATTTCTTAACATCATCAATAAAAATTACCTCAGCAGTAACACCTTCTTTTGGTGTACTATATGAATTTAACGCAATCATGTTTCGGTTTGTCTCATGACTTAATAATGGGGTTTCCTCCCCGCTAATAATTACAGTCGCATCAATCGATTCCCATGTCGGTCTTTTTAGTGGTCTTGTTTCAATTCGGTATGTTAAAAAATCATTTTCTGTAGCATTTTCTTCTAAAACATAGCCATCTCTTTCAAGCTGTTCAGCTATTCTGTAAACACTTTTATTAAACCCTGTATTTCCAACTACACGCCAATATTTTTCTACAAACGCAGTGGTTTCGTAAGCTAAATCTCCTGTGAGTTCTTGGTTTACAATATCAAAATATTCTTGAGTACTTATTTCATTGGTCTTTTTGCATGAAAAAAAGATGATTGTGAATGCTGTTAATAGGTAAATGATTTTTTTAGACATAATCGTGAAGTGTTTAGACTATAATATTACAACTTTATGAGATAATTTTAGCAACTTTATTTTTAAGTATTGGAACTACCTCAGCTTCAAACCAAGGGTTTTTTGTTAACCAAAATCTATTACGTGGCGATGGATGTGGAAGCACAAAACGGCTTGGTAAATACTCGGTATAGTTAGCAACCGTTTCAGTGAGTGTTTTTTTGGCTGTTTTTTTTAAATAATACTTTTGAGCATACATGCCAATTAATATAACTAACTCAAGATCTTGCATTAAATTAAATAATGATTCATGCCATTGTGGTGCGCATTCTGGTCTTGGTGGTAAATCGCCTGTTTTTCCTTTTCCGGGATAACAAAATCCCATAGGAATTATGGCGAATTTTGTTTCATCATAGAAATCTTCATCAGATACATTAAGCCATTTACGCAATTGTTTACCACTTGCGTCGTCCCAGGGAATTCCTGAATTATGAACTTTAGTTCCTGGTGCTTGGCCAATAATTACAATTTTGGAATTATGGTGTGCAGAAACTACAGGTCTTGGGCCAAATTGTAAATGTTTTGAACAAATGGTACATTGACTGATATTGTGAAGTAAACCTTCCATTATTTTGCACCTGAAACAATAATTACAATTTCTCCCTTTGGTGGCTTGTTGGCATAATGTTCAAATACTTCTTTAGCTGTTCCCCTAACAGTTTCTTCGTAAAGTTTAGTCAATTCCCTAGATACCGAAACTTGCCTATCTTCCCCAAAATATTCACAAAAGTGTCCTAAGGTTTTTAGCAACTTATGTGGACTTTCATAAAATATCATCGTTCTTGTTTCCTCAGCTAAAAGTAAAAGTCGTGTTTGACGACCTTTTTTTACAGGAAGAAACCCTTCAAACACAAACTTATCGTTTGGTAATCCAGAGTTTACCAACGCAGGCACAAAGGCTGTGGCTCCTGGTAAACTTTCTACTTCTATATTGTTTTCAATACAGGCTCTTGTGAGCAAAAACCCAGGGTCTGAAATTGCTGGTGTTCCAGCGTCACTAATTAAAGCGATGGTCATTCCAGAGTTTAATTTTTGTATAATCGCCTGAATCGTTTTATGCTCATTATGCATATGGTGAGACTGTGAGGGCGTATTGATTTCGAAATGCTTTAGTAGCTTTCCAGAGGTTCGTGTGTCCTCGGCTAAAATTAAGTCAACTTCTTTTAATACCTCAATGGCTCTTAAAGTGATGTCCTTTAAATTTCCTATTGGAGTTGGAACAATGTAAAGTTTGCTCATTTATTCAAACTTACTTTGAATAATTCCCATGAAACGCTCTTCAAATTCATCTTTTCCTTCCCAATGGTTGTAATCTGGTTTAATAATATTTTGAATTAAAGTATTCACTTCTTCAAATGATTGAGACGTATTAATTTGAGAAACTACACGCTCAAAATCTTCATTATTGCCATCAAATAGATGTTTTATAAAAGCAATTTTATCATTTAGCCCAAAAGTTAATGCTCTTCCTTTTAAAGCGTCATTTAATGTTCTTTTTGAGTCTTCTTTTATTTTTGTTTCGGTTACGACCTCAAATACTGGCATATCTTTAAACCCTGCTGTTAATTCTTCAAAGTCGTTTTCTGCATTACTTTCTGGAGGTATTACAGAATTTAAAAAATCATCAACTTCTTGAGTTTCTTGAGGCATTTGAGCCACTATATCTTTAATTTTTTCAATAGCTGGCTCCATAATTCCATCGTCTTCTACTTCATCTAGGTTTACAAAAATTCTATCTCCAACCTCAACGTTGTCACTTACTGTGTTGTTAAACGCTTGATCTAGCATCCCAAAGAAAGATGAATCGCTTCCAATGGTTGGCATATCATCTTCAAAGTTTTTATGAGCAAATTTTAAAACAGATAGTTTTTCATACAAAGCCTCCACTTCGGTATGCATTTTTAATACATCTTCTTTCCCTTTTAATTTTAGAATTCTATGCGCTATACTTATTAAATCTGATTCTAGCTTCTTCTTCATAACTTTTAAATTTAATGCACTTTTCGTTTTTGATTTTTAATAAATTTACGCCACCTTTATGCAAACGAATATTTGCATTATTTTAGTGTTAAAATTACAAAATGTTTCTTGAAAATACAGTAAATCATAAAGAACAATTTGGTTGGATTGAGGTTATTTGCGGCTCAATGTTCTCTGGGAAAACAGAAGAATTGATTCGCAGACTTAAACGCGCCCAATTTGCAAGGCAAAAAGTAGAGATTTTTAAACCTACTGTTGACGTGCGTTATGATGAAGACAAAGTCGTATCGCATGATGCTAACGAAATTCGTTCTACTCCTGTTCCAGCAGCTGCTAACATACCTATTTTAGCTGATGGATGTGATGTGGTTGGGATTGATGAAGCCCAGTTTTTTGATGATGAAATTGTAAGGGTTTGTAATGATTTGGCCAACAAGGGTATTCGCGTCATTGTTGCTGGTTTGGATATGGATTTTAAAGGAAATCCCTTTGGACCAATGCCTAATTTAATGGCGACAGCTGAATATGTTACTAAAGTACATGCCGTTTGTACTAGAACAGGAAACTTGGCACAGTACAGTTATAGAAAAGCAAAGAGTGACGACCTAGTCTTATTAGGTGAGGTTGATGAGTATGAACCTTTAAGTAGAGCTGCCTTTTATAAAGCCATGTTACGAGATAAGGTGCGAAACATGAAAGTGAATGATGCCGAAGAAGTTTCTCCTAAACTAAAAACAGGTAATGGCTAAAGCTGCGGAGACAATTCTTGAAATAGATCTAAATGCTCTTACGCATAATTTTGAATACCTCAAGTCGAAACTTCAAAAGAACACCAAATTTTTAGCAGTTGTAAAAGCATTTGCTTATGGCAGTGATGCAGAGGAAATAGCACTTCGTCTTCAAAGTTTAAACGTTGATTATTTTGCTGTAGCTTATACTTCTGAAGGTGTTGCGTTGCGTGATGCGGGTATAACCACACCAATTCTAGTATTACATCCTCAACCTATAAACTTTAAAACTATTATTGACCGATGTTTAGAGCCTAGTTTGTATAGTGAACGTGTTTTAAAAAACTTCATTACATGTGCAGAAAAAGAAAGTCAAACACATTATCCTATTCATATAAAATTTAATACAGGTTTAAACAGACTAGGTTTTGAAGAAAATGATGTGGGCTATGTTGTTTCACAATTAAAAGACAACAAAGCGGTTAAAGTAGTGTCTGTTTTTTCCCATCTTGCAGCTAGTGAAGATATAAATGAACAGTTATTTACCAAAACTCAGATTTCTGATTTTAAATCTATTGCAAAAAGCTTTATAAATGCTATGGGATATAAACCACTAATGCATTTATGTAATACTTCTGGCACATTAAATTATCCCGAAGCACATTTTGATATGGTAAGAAGCGGTATTGGGCTATATGGCTTCAGTAATTCTCAAAAAGAAACTAAAAATTTAAAACCCATAGTGTCTTTAAAGTCTGTTATTTCACAGATACATTTAATAGAAAAAGGAGAAACGGTTGGTTATAATATGGCTTTTAAAAGTAAGGCTTTTAAAAAAACGGCAACTATCCCAATTGGTCATGCAGATGGTATTGGCAGACACTTTGGAAACGGTAAAGGATTTGTGTTTATCAATAAAGAAAAAGCATTTATTGTTGGAAATGTTTGTATGGATATGATTATGGTTGATGTAACACATATCGATTGCAATGAAGGTGACGAAGTCATTATCTTTGATAAACAATATACTGCTGAAAATTTAGCAGAATCTGCTAATACCATTTCCTATGAACTAATTACCTCTATTTCAAGACGCATTAAACGAAAAATTATAAAATAGTTTTAAGATTATTTTAACATTTGATTTTTTTCGTATTTTAGTCCTTAATTAACTAAAAGACTAAACTATTATGCTTAAAGAATTTAAGAATTTTATTATGACTGGAAATGTAATTGACTTTGCAGTTGCGGTTATTATGGCAGGAGCTCTTGGCGCTGTAATTAATGGATTTGTATCAAATATTGCAATGCCTTTTGTTGGTTACTTTGCTGGTGGAATGAATTTTGAGGATCTTCATTATGCAATGGACGGAAATGAGTATGCATCATTAGCCGCAGCAAAAGAAGCTGGCGCTGCAGTTATTGCTTATGGAGCATGGATAAACACAATAATTAATTTATTAATTGTTGGGTTGGTAATGTTTATGATTGTAAGGGCTTATAACAAAACGAAAAAACCAGTTGAAGCTGCTGCTCCAGCTGGACCTTCAGATAACGATTTATTGACTGAGATTCGTGATTTGTTAAAGAAATAACACATTGTTAAAACTTGTTAAAAAGTGCTGATTTTTAAAAATCAGCACTTTTTTTATATCTCA
>Ga0209345_10006562_pt1 | contig 10513 bp, 7 predicted proteins | sample Cruoilmetagenom7_FD_187294 | JGI IMG/M metagenome (GOLD analysis project Ga0209345, IMG submission 187294) | Oil polluted marine microbial communities from Coal Oil Point, Santa Barbara, California, USA - Sample 7 (SPAdes) (version 2) | ecosystem: Environmental > Aquatic > Marine > Oil seeps ... | reverse complement strand
TATTTTAATTACTTTTGTTTTTAATGAAAAATATTTATCTAGATAACGCAGCAACAACACCTATTTTACCTGAGGTAATTGATGTAATTAGTTACACAATGGCTAATTTTTATGGTAATCCATCTTCTTCTCATCAAATTGGACGAAAATCAAAATCTTTGGTTGAAACTGCTCGAAAAAATATAGCAAAACAATTTAATGCAGCTGCAAATGAAATTATTTTTACAGCAGGTGCAAGTGAAGCTGATAATTTAATTTTAAGAAATGCTGTTACCAATTTAAAGGTAACTACAATTATTTCATCAAAAATAGAGCATCATGCAATTTTACATACGTTAGATAATCTTGTTGAAGAATTTAATCTCAATGTTATTTGGGTTGATTTAGATGAAAAAGGCGGAGTGAATTATGCGCATTTAGAAGAATTACTTCAGCAAATTAAAGAAAAGGTGTTAGTTAGTTTAATGTATGTAAATAATGAGGTTGGTAATTTATTAGATATTAAAAAAGTATCAGATTTATGTATTTCAAATAATGCCTTATTTCATTCTGATGCTGTACAAGGGATTGGTCATTTTAAAATAGATATTGAACAAACTCCAATTGACTTTTTTGTGTCAAGTGCACATAAATTTCACGGGCCAAAAGGAGTGGGGTTTGCATACATAAAAAAGGGGTTTGGGATAAACCCAATTTTACACGGTGGTGAACAAGAGCGTGGAGCAAGAGCCGGAACAGAAAATATTCACAGTATTTTAGGTATGGAAAAAGCATTGGAAGTTGCTTGTGCTAATTTGGAAGAAGAATCAACATATATTCAAAAAATTAAAAGCTATTTCATTAATGAATTAAAAAATAATTTTGAAGGAATTCAATTTAATGGATATTCAGAAGATGAAAATAAAAGTAGTTACATTATTTTAAATGTACGTTTTCCAAAAGAATATGGAATGCTATTATTTAATCTTGATATTAAAGGAATTGCTGTATCTGGAGGTAGTGCTTGTCAAAGTGGAAGCAGTAAAGGCTCACATGTGTTAAATGCGTTTCTTTCTGATAATGAAACTATTAAAACTTCAATTCGATTTTCTTTTAGTAAGTTTAATACTGTTGAAGAGATAGATTATGTAATTACATCATTAAAAGAAATTATTAAGTAATGTTAAACTATCCATTAAAATTTTCACCAATATTAAAAGATAAAATTTGGGGAGGAACTAAATTGGTTACACAATTTAATAAAAACTCTAATCTAAAAAATATAGGAGAAAGCTGGGAAATTTCTGATGTTGAAGGAAGTATTTCAATAGTGAGCAATGGAAATTTATTGGGTAAAACTTTAAAAGAACTTTTAATTACTTATAAATCAGAGTTAGTAGGAGTTAAAAATTATAAACTTTTTGGAAATAAATTTCCATTATTAATTAAGTTTATTGATGCAAAGCAAGATTTATCAGTACAAGTTCATCCAAATAATGAGTTATCAAAAAAACGTCATAATTCATTTGGAAAGACTGAAATGTGGTACATAATGCAAGCTGAAGAAAATGCTAGGTTGGTATTAGGTTTTAAAGAAGTAATTACGCCAAAACAATATGTTTCTCTTTTAGAAGAGAAAAAAATATTATCGGTTTTAAATGAAGTTTATGTGAAAAGTGGTGATGCTTTTTTTATTGAAACTGGAACTGTACACGCAATTGGAGCAGGTGTGGTTTTGGCTGAAATTCAACAAACATCCGACATTACTTATAGAATTTACGATTTTGATAGAGTAGATGATGAAGGTAATCAACGGGAATTACATACCGAATTAGCTGTAGATGCTCTAAGTTTTAATGATGAAATTGATACCAAAAGAACATACAATAAAGAGGTAAATGCTTTAAATGAAGTTGTAAAATGTGAATATTTTAGCACAAATTTTATTTCTGTAGAAAGTAAAATGGAAATTGATTATTCGGAAACAGATTCGTTTGTAATATTCATGTGCGTTGAAGGAAGTGCTGAAATTAAAATTTTTAATACTGTTGAAACTATTCAAATTGGAGAAACTGTATTAGTTCCTGCTATTGTTAAAACTGTAACTATTACATCAAAAAAATGTAAATTGTTAGCAATAACAGTTTAAATTACATTTACTTCAATATCTAAAGTAATATTAAAGCTTTCTTTCACTTTTTTCTGAATACGTTGTGCTAAGTTGTAAATTTCTTGTCCGGTAGCATTGCCATAATTTACCAAGACAAGAGCTTGTTTATTGTGTACACCAGTATCACCAAAGCGTTTGCCTTTAAAACCACATTGTTCAATTAACCAACCTGCGGGTATTTTTACTTCAGTATTTGAAATTATATAATGCGGAATTTCTGGATATTTTTCTTTAATTATTTTAAAAGAAATAGCATCTATTATTGGGTTTTTAAAAAAGCTACCGCTATTTCCAATTTCCTTAGGATTAGGTAATTTACTTTGCCTAATGCTAATAACTGCATCAGAAATATTTTTAATGGTTGGAGCTTCTTTATTTTCTAAAAGTGTAGTAATAGCTCCGTAAGAAGTATTTGTTTTATGCTTATTTTTTGTGAGTTTAAAAGTTACATTAATAATAATGTATTTATTTTTTAATTCATTTTTAAATATAGAATTCCGATAGCCAAACTTACAATCTTCATTTTTAAAAATTTTATGTACACCAGTTTCAATTTCAATAGCTTCTAATTGATGGAAAGTATCTTTAATTTCGACTCCGTAAGCACCAATATTTTGGATAGGTGAAGTGCCTACATTTCCTGGGATAAGCGATAAATTTTCTAAACCACCATAGTTTTGAGAAATACACCACAGCACAAATTCATGCCAATTTTCACCAGCTTCGGCAGTTACAAAAACATCATCTTTTTCAGTGTCATTAACAATAATTCCTTTTAAATTTAAGTGAACTACTAATTTTTCAATATCAGAAGTTAGTAACATATTGCTTCCACCACCTAATAAGAATATATCTTTTTCAACCTTAATAATTTCAGATAATTCATTAACGGAATTTACAGTTACAAAGCGTTTGGCATTTGCTTGTATGCCAAACGTATTGTATTTTTTTAAAGATATGTTTTGTTGAATTTTCAATTAAATTTTATTGTATTCTAAAATGGCAGCTTTTAATATTTTAACTGCTGAGATTAAATCTTCATTTTTTAAAACATAAGCAATTCTTATTTGCGTAGTTCCAAATCCTTTTGTTGAATAAAATCCAGCAGCAGGAGCAACCATTACAGTTTCATTGTTTAAATTAAATTCTTCCAATAACCATTGTGCAAATTTGTCAGCATCATCTATAGGAAGTTCAACAACACAGTAAAAAGCACCTTTTGGAGATGCAACTTTTATGCCTTCAATTTTACTCAGCTCAGCAATTAATAAATCTCTTCTAGCTTTGTATTCAACAATTACTTCATCAAAATAAGATTGAGGCGTTTCTAAAGCTGCTTCACTTGCAATTTGAGCAAATGTTGGCGGACTTAAGCGGGCTTGTGCAAACTTTAAAGCTGTATTTAACACCTCTTTGTTTTTAGAAACTAAACACCCAATGCGTGCACCGCACATACTATATCTTTTTGATACTGAATCAATTATGATTGCGTTGTTCTCTAGTCCAAAATTGTTTAAAACGGATTGGTGTTGTACATTATCATAGACAAATTCTCTATAAACTTCATCAGCAATTAAAAATAAATCATGCTTTTTTACAATAGCAGCTAATTTTTGAATTTCTTCTTTTGAATATAAATAACCAGTTGGGTTTCCTGGGTTACAAATTAAAATAGCCTTTGTTTTATTCGTAATTAATTTTTCAAATTCTTCAATTGGAGGTAAAGCAAAATTATCTTCAATTTTAGAGATTACAGGAACAATAGTGACACCAGAAGCGGTTGAAAAACCGTTGTAATTAGCATAAAATGGTTCCGGAATAATAATTTCATCACCAGGATCACAAATGCTACCCATTGCAAATAATAACGCCTCAGATCCACCAGTAGTAATTATAATCTCATCAGCCGCAACATTTATATTGTGTTTTAGATAATAATTTGCAAGTTTTTGACGGTATTCATCAGAGCCTTCAGATCTACTGTAAGCTAAAACTTTAATAGTATTATTTTTTATAGCTTCAAGTGCAACATCTGGAGTTTTTATATCTGGCTGACCAATATTTAAATGAAAAACTTTAATTCCATTTTTTTTAGCGTTTTCAGCAAAAGGAACCAATTTTCTAATTGGTGATTCAGGCATATTTTTACCTTTAGAAGATATTATTGGCATTGTTTCAGTTTTTGAAAATTTATTATACAAAATTGCGAAATTAAATTTAAAGTTCTCTATTTTTTACTCAATTTGTTATGGTTAAAGTTTTCATAAAAGTTGTGTTCTTATTCGCCTTTTTTGTAGTTTACAAATAAAATTAATTATTAAAGAAATTTGAAAAGTAATATTAAGTATATAATTATAGTTTTACTGTTGCTATTTTACTCAAAAGTAAGTATAGCACAAAATAATTTTAAATTTATTGGTAATGCTAAAAAACAGTCAGTTTCTTTTAAGCTAATTAATAATTTAGTTGTATTTCCAATTGAAGTTAATGGAAAAGAATTGAATTTTATACTTGATTCAGGTGTTGGAACAACAATTTTATTTAATATTAATAACAAAGATTCTATACAACTTAATAATGTAAAAAAAGTGAAATTAAAAGGGTTGGGAAGTGAAGATCCAATTGACGCAATTTTATCCAAAGGAAATATTTTTACAATAAATAATATTACTAGTACCAATCAAAATTTATATGTTGTTTTTGATGATAGTTTTGATTTGTCTTCTAAACTTGGGATTACAATACACGGTATAATTGGTTCTAATATTTTAAAAGATTTTGTTGTTAAAATTAATTATGGGGTTAAAAAGATAACATTCTATAATTCTGACACTTATGAATATAAAAAATGTAAAAAGTGTGAATCTTTTAATCTTGAGTTTTATAAATTAAAACCTTATATAAATGTTGGAGTTAAATTAGATTCTATTTCAAATAAAATAACACCTGTAAAATTATTAATTGATTCTGGTGGAAGTGATGCTATGTGGTTATTTGAAAATAGTAGTCCTAATATTTTAGCTCCAAAAAAGTTTTTTGTTGATTTTTTAGGAGAAGGCTTAAGTGGTGCTATTTATGGAAAAAGGTCATTTATTAAAGGTTTAGTTTTGGGTAAATTTGAATTGAAAAGACCAACAGTTTCTTTTCCAGACTCTTTATCAATTGCTCATGCACTTCAATTTAAAGGGAGAAATGGGAGTTTGGGAGCTAATATATTAAAGCGGTTTACAGTAATTTTTGATTATAAAAAGAACAAACTAACATTAAAGAAAGGAACTTCATTTAAAGAACCATTTAGATATAATATGAGCGGTATTGAACTTGTATACAACGGAAAATTGTTGGTAAAAGAACAAGATTTCACAAATATTTCTTTATCTAATAATCAAGAAGTAGATAAGCGTAATACTGTAACTCTAAGTTATAATTACAAATATAGTTTTAAGCCCACGTATAAAATTTTTAAATTAAGAATAAATTCACCTGCATATAATGCTGGTTTACAGCCAAATGATATCGTTATTAAAATTAATGGAGAGTATACTTACAATTTGAAATTAGAAGAAATTGTTGAGAAATTTTATCAAAAGGAAAATAAAAAAGTAACTTTAGTAGTTGAAAGAAATGGTAAGGATTATGAATATAAATTTTATTTAAAAGATATGCTAAAATAAAAAAACTCTCAATTTTGAGAGCTTTTTTATTATATGTTCCTTAAAATTATATTGCAGACATTGTTGGTTTTCCTTTTTTAATAGCAGATTCAGGTTTTATCACTATTCCTTTAATACGTAGTCTTTTAGGTGGTCCTACAACATTTGAGTTTACTGTTATCATTTTAGAAAAACCTCCAGGTCTATTTGTAGCATATTTTACTTCAATTTCTCCTGTTTCACCTGGCATAATAGGTTCAGTTGGTTTTTTTGGAACTGTACATCCACAACTAGATTTAATATGTGTTATAATCAAAGGTGATTTACCAGTGTTTTTAAATTTAAATATACGAACACCATCAGCATTTAATTTAATTTTACCATAATCTATCACTTCTGTTTCAAATTCAAAAGCAGGAGCATTAGGGTCTTGTACTGGTTCTGTTACTTCTTTTTTCTGTGCATTTATTGAGAATGTTAATAAACCAATAAATAATAAAGTCGTTATTTTTTTCATAATTTAGGTATTTAAAGTGTAAAGTTAGTTATTTTTTTATGCTTTCAAAATATTTTGTGTTATCTCTTATAATTGTACATTTGCAAACTATATTACAAATATTAGACCACAAATGAGTTTAGCAACAAAATACAACCCTCAAGATATTGAGAATAAATGGTATGATTACTGGATGAAAAATAACTATTTTCATTCAACTCCTAATGAAAAAGAGCCTTATACGATTGTAATTCCCCCACCAAACGTAACAGGTGTTTTACATATGGGGCATATGTTGAATAATACCATACAAGATGTATTAATTAGAAGAGCTAGACTAAAAGGATATAATGCTTGTTGGGTTCCAGGAACAGATCACGCTTCAATTGCTACTGAAGCTAAAGTTGTTGCTAAATTAAAAGAGCAGGGAATTGAAAAATCTGATTTAACACGTGATGAGTTTTTAAAACACGCTTGGGATTGGACTGATGAACATGGTGGTATAATTTTAGAGCAATTAAAAAAGTTAGGAGCATCTTGTGATTGGGAGCGTACTAAGTTTACAATGGATGCTGATTTAAGTGAAGCTGTAAATAAAGTTTTTGTTGATTTGTATAATAAAGGCTTAATTTATCGTGGTTATAGAATGGTAAATTGGGATCCAGCGGCAAAAACTACCTTGTCTGACGAAGAAGTGATTTTTGAAGAAAAACAAGGTAATTTATATTATGTAAATTATAAAATTAAAGGTAGCAGTGATGTTTTAACAATTGCAACCACGCGCCCAGAAACTATTTTAGGAGATTCCGCTATTTGTATCAATCCAAATGATAAGCGTTTTGCACATTTAAAAGGGAAAAAGGCAATTGTGCCTATTGCCAATAGAGTAATTCCAATTATTGAAGATGAATATGTTGATATTGAGTTTGGTACAGGTTGTTTAAAAGTAACACCAGCACACGATCAAAATGATAAAGCACTAGGAGAGAAGCACAATTTAGAAGTTATTGATATTTTTAATGATGATGCTACTTTAAATTCCTATGGGTTGCACTATGAAGGAAAAGATAGATTTGTAGTTAGAAAAGAGATTACAAAAGAATTAGAAAATTTAGGTTGTTTGGTGAAAATTGAACAACATATGCATAAGGTTGGAACTTCAGAAAGAACTAAAGTAGTTATTGAGCCAAAAATTTCAGCACAATGGTTTTTGAAAATGGATACTATTGTTAAACCTGCTTTAAAAGCGGTTTTAGAAGATAAAGAAATTCACTTCTTTCCAAAACATTATAACAGTACTTACCGTCACTGGTTAGAAAATATTAGGGATTGGAATATCTCTCGTCAACTTTGGTGGGGACACCAAATTCCAGCTTATTTTTATGGGGATGGTGTAAACGATTTTGTAATAGCTTCAACTATAGAGGAAGCAACTAAATTAGCTTCAGAAAAGTTAGGAAAAGAATTAAAAACAAGTGATTTAACTCAAGATCCTGATGCTTTAGATACATGGTTCTCATCTTGGTTATGGCCAATTTCAGTTTTTGATGGAATTAGAAATCCTGATAATGAAGAAATTGAATACTATTATCCAACAAACGATTTAGTTACTGGACCAGATATTATTTTCTTTTGGGTTGCTCGTATGATTTTTGCTGGATACGAATTTAGAAATGAAAAACCATTTACCAATGTATATTTCACAGGGATTGTAAGAGATGGTAAAGGTAGAAAAATGTCAAAATCATTAGGAAACTCACCAGATCCAATTGAGTTAATGGATAAGTATGGTGCTGATGGTGTACGTGTAGGAATGTTATTATGTTCAGCTGCTGGAAATGATTTATTATTTGATGAAGAATTATGTGCACAAGGTCGTAATTTCTCTAATAAAATTTGGAATGCTTACCGTTTAGTAAAAGGTTGGGAAGTTGATACAACGCTTGAGCAACCACAATCTGCTAAAATAGCTATTGAATGGTACCAAGCTAAATTTCAGCAAACATTGCAAGATTTAGAAAAATCATTTGAGCAATATCGTATTAGTGAAGCTTTAATGAGCATTTATAAATTAGTTTGGGACGATTTTTCTTCATGGTTTTTAGAAATGGTGAAGCCAGCTTATCAACAACCAATAGATGAAAAAACGTATAATTCAGTAATTAGCTTTTTTGAAGATAATTTAAAAATATTACACCCATATATGCCATTTATTTCAGAAGAAATTTGGCAAGATATTGCAAAAAGAACTCCAGAAGAGGCTTTAGTAATTGCGAATTACCCTAAAATAGTTGAAGTAAATGAATCTTTAATAAGTAATTTTAAATTTGCTTCAGAAGTAATTTCAGCGATTAGGAGTGTTAGAAAAGATAAAAATATTGCTTTTAAAAACCAACTTGAATGTTCAGTTTTAAATAAGGAAAATTCAACCAAAGATTTTGATACTGTAATTCAAAAATTAGGAAATTTATCTTCATTGAAATATGTAACTGAAAAGGTTGAAGGAGCTTTAAGTTTTAGAGTAAAATCTAACGAGTATTTTATTCCAATGACTTCAGATGTTAATGTTGAAGAAGAAAAAGCAAAGCTTGAGGAAGAATTAAAATACACTGAAGGTTTCTTAAAATCTGTTCAAAAGAAGTTAAGTAATGAGCGTTTTGTGAATAATGCACCAGAACAAGTAATTAAAATTGAAAGACAAAAAGAAGCTGATGCAATTGCAAAAGTAGAAACACTAAAGGCAAGTTTAGCAAATTTATAAAAAAGTGAGTGCAATTACTATGGCTGGTAACTGTACTTGCCTCAAAGAGATACAAGTTTTAACTTGTATCTCTTTTTTTTTGTTAAGTATTTAATGGGTATTTTTTTAGTAATATTTTAACATATTTTTGTGTTACATAAGGTTATTTTTAATGTTTATATATTTGTTAAAAATTATAAGTAAATGAAACTAACCACCCTTTTAATTACGCTATTTTTTTCACTAATTATTAGCGCTCAAAGTCAATTTGAACTTTCGTATCATTTACCTCAAAATATTACATATAATAAGTCTATTCCAACACCCGAAAGTGTTCTTGGGTTTAAAATGGGTGAGTGGCACGTTACACATGATAAATTAGTTGAATACATGAAAGTTCTGGCTAATAGTTCAGATAGAATTACGTTAGAAAATCGCGGTGAAACATTTGAAGGTAGACCTTTACCTTTATTAACAATTACATCTCCTAATAATCATGATAATATTGAAAATATTAGATTAAACCATTTGAAATTATCAGAAGTCAATGAAAGTTCTAGATTGAATGTTGATGAAATGCCAATTGTTGTTTATCAAGGTTTTACAGTCCATGGAAATGAACCTAGTGGTGTAACTGCGGCAATTATATTAGCTTATTATTTAGCTGCAGCTGAAGGTAGCGAAATTGAATCATTATTAAAGAATACTGTTGTTTTATTGGATCCAGCAATGAATCCAGATGGTTTGCAGCGTTTTGCATATTGGGTAAATATTAATAAAAGTGAACATTTAAATACCGACCCTAATGATCGTGAGTTTCATGAAGTTTGGCCTGGAGGAAGAACAAATCATTATTGGTTTGATTTGAATAGAGATTGGTTACCTGTTCAGCTACCTGAGTCACGCGCTAGAATTGAAACTTATAGAAACTGGATGCCAAATATTTTAACAGATCATCATGAAATGGGAAGTAATTCTACATTTTTTTTCCAGCCTGGAATTCAGTCTAGAGTGAATCCATTAACACCTTTAAAAAATCAAGAATTAACAAAAGAAATAGCGACATATCATGCAAAAGCTTTTGACAAAATAGGATCTTTATATTTTACTGAAGAAGCGTTTGATGATTTTTATTATGGAAAAGGATCTACATATCCAGATATAAATGGAGCTGTTGGTATCTTATTTGAACAAGGAAGTTCAAGAGGGCACGCACAAAAAACGATTAATGGAGTTTTAACATTCCCTTATACAATTAAAAATCAATTTACAGCATCGCTTTCAACATTAGAAGCAGCAAACTCAATGCGCGTAAAATTATTAAACTATCAACGTAAGTTTTATAATGATGTTGCTAAAAAATCAGAAAAAGATCAAGTTAAAGCTATTGTTTTTGGCGATGAGAAAGATGGAATGAAAACATACCATTTAGCCGAAATTTTGAAAAGGCATCAAGTTAAATTTCATAATTTAAA
>Ga0209345_10006561_pt1 | contig 10515 bp, 6 predicted proteins | sample Cruoilmetagenom7_FD_187294 | JGI IMG/M metagenome (GOLD analysis project Ga0209345, IMG submission 187294) | Oil polluted marine microbial communities from Coal Oil Point, Santa Barbara, California, USA - Sample 7 (SPAdes) (version 2) | ecosystem: Environmental > Aquatic > Marine > Oil seeps ... | reverse complement strand
GATCCCCCCCGCCAGTCCAGTCAACCCGCCGGAGCGTTCAATGCCTAGACCGATCACCCTCTTTACAGGACAATGGGCCGACATGCCCCTCGAAACCCTCGCCGAGAAAGCCGCCGATTGGGGATACACCGGCCTCGAACTCGCGTGCTGGGGAGACCACTTCGACATCAACCGCGCCCTCTCCGAAGACAACTACTGCCAATCCCAGCTCGACACCCTCGCCAAGCATGGCCTCACCTGCCACGCGATCTCCAACCACCTCGTCGGACAAGCCGTCTCCGATCCCATCGACAACCGCCACCGCGCCATCCTCCCAGACCACATCTGGGGCGATGGGGAGTCAGCTGGCGTTCAAAGCCGCGCCGCCCAGAACATGATCGACGTCGCCCAAGCCGCACAAAAACTCGGTGTCTCCATCGTCAACGGCTTCACCGGCTCCCCCATCTGGCACAAACTCTACTTTTTTCCCCCAACATCCGACCAAGACATTAACGAAGGCTACCAACACTTCGCCTCCCAGTGGACACCCATCCTCGACGCCTTTTCTAAGCACAACATCAAGTTCGCCCTCGAAGTCCACCCAACCGAAATCGCCTACGACATCACCACCTTCGATCGCGCACTCAAAGCGGTGGGGGACCACCCCGCATTCGGCATCAACTTCGACCCCTCACACCTGATCTGGCAAGGCCTCGACCCCGTCCAACTCATCAACCACTTCCCCGACCGCATCTTCCATGTCCACATCAAAGACGCCGCCACCACCCTCGATGGAACCAACTCCATCCTCGGCGGACACCTCTCCTTCGGTGACCACCGAAGAGGCTGGGATTTCCGATCCCCAGGACGAGGCGAAGTCGATTTCGAATCCATCATCCGCGCCCTCAACCGCATCAACTACCAAGGACCACTCAGCGTCGAATGGGAAGACAGCGCCATGGATCGCGAGCACGGCGCCGCTGAAGCCGCCGAGTTTGTCGCAGGACTCGACTTCCCATCAAACAACCGCGCATTCGACGCCGCTTTCGACAAGGACGATCAAGCATGAGTAACCCACTGACCTACGCCATGATCGGAGGCGGTGCCGGTGCCTTCATCGGAGAAGTCCACCGCAAAGCCATCGCCCTCGACAACACGGCTGCCCTCGTCGCCGGTGCGATGTCATCAACCGCGGAGCGTTCCATAGAAAGCGCCAAGCAACTCGGTCTTCCAGATGACCGATCCTACGGAACCTACCAAGAACTCCTCGAAAAAGAATCCAGCCGCGAAGACAAAGTCGACTTCGTCGTCATCGTCACCCCCAACGACACACACTACCCCATCGCGAAAGCCGCCCTCGAAGCGGGGTTCCATGTTGTCCTCGACAAACCCGCGACCCACACAACACAACAAGCCGAGGAACTCCAACAACTCGCCCAGTCCAAATCACTCCTCTGCTGCGTCACCTACAACTACACCGGATACCCAATGGTCCGCCAAGCCCGCGCCATGCTCGCGTCGGGAGAACTGGGCAACATCCGCAAAGCATTCGTCGAATACCACCAAGGCTGGCTCGCAACCGATCTTGAATCCTCCGGCCAAAAACAAGCATCATGGCGCGTCGATCCAACCAGAGCCGGACTCGGAGGCGCACTGGGAGACATCGGCACCCACGCCGAAAACCTCCTCGCGTTCGTCTCAGGATTGCAACCCCAATCCGTCTTGGCCAACCTCCACGCCTTCGTCCCAAGCCGAAAGCTCGACGACGATGCAAGCGTCTTCATTCACTACGCGACCGGTGCCCACGCAGTACTCACCGCATCCCAGATCTGCATCGGGGATGCCAACGCCCTGTCCATCCGAGTCCACGCCGAGCGGGGATCCATCGAATGGAACCAAGAATCCCCCGATCAACTCCGCGTCACCAAGCTCGACGCCAACCCAACCACCTACACAAGAGGCGGCCCGTCCCTCCACCAAGACGCCGAGCTTTCATCACGCATCCCCGCTGGACACCCCGAGGGCTACCTCGAAGCCTTCGCAAACATTTACCGAGGCGTTGCTGACCACATCAACGGACTACGCAACAACACCGAGCCATCACGCCTCGCCCAGCTCATCCCAACAATGGAAACCGGTAAGCAAGGCGTTCGCTTCGTCGAAGCCTGCGTCGAAAGCTCAAACTCAAACTCGGTCGTCAACTTGTAATCAGTCCAACTCAACAACCCGGATATCGCGATACTCGATCACATTCCCATCGTGATGCCCCTGCACCGCAAAGTGCCCACGATCAAACTCGCTCAGGTGCGTATCAACCATCGCCTCGCCGTTGATCCATGTGCGGATCCAATCACCCTCGACACGAACGCGGTAATCAAACCACGCGTTGTCCCGCGTAATCGGTTTCGAATGATCCGCAGGCCAAGCCTTGTCATAGATCACGCCCGTAAAGTTCTTCGGATCATGGTTATCCACCTGTGCCTCGTATCCGTTGGGCCAAGGATTATTCGGATCAGGATTTGGGGTCACATGGAAATACATCCCCGAGTTCCCGCGCTCATTCACCTTCACCAGCGCCCGAATCTCAAAGTCTTTGTACGAACTCTTGGTAAACAAATGCCCAGGACCCTTGCGTCCAACCAACGACCCGCCCTCATTCGTCCACTCCGCGTTGTCTTCCGCAAACCAGTTTTCAAGCTGAGGATCAATCAACGCCACCATCCCTTCGGGTTCCGGATCGACCGACAAATCCTTGATCTTGATATTCCTATACCGGAACGGATGCCCATGATCCTGCAGCGAGATGTACCCCGTCGTCGCACGATCCTTCAGTGGTAGCGGATTCTCGGGTGAACGGTAATACCCACGATCATCGAGCACCTCGTCGTCGAGTACCTTCACGCCATTGAGTGTCACATCCACCGTATCACCCACAACCCGAATCTTGTACGAGTTCCACTCTCCCGCAGGTTTCACCGCCATCTTTGAAGCCGTGATCGCTGTGTACACCGAACCGCAGGTATGGTCCGCAGGCTCTTCGCCGAAGGTATCAAGAATCTGAACCTCAAACCCCGTAAACGCGGGATCGCCATTCGATGATCCACGCACACCAACCCCAGAGTTCCCACCTTCAGGCATCCAGAAATCAAGCTTGAGCTCAAAGTCCCGGTACATTTTGTCCGTCCGGATCCACCATCCCTCGCCCGGTTTGAGCGTGACCAACTCCCCATCCACAACGCCCCACGCATCCAGATTCCCCTCACACGCCCAGCCGCTCAGATCCTTTCCATTGAACAGATCGATCCATCCCCGATCAGACACACCATCAACTGTTGGCAAGGTCTCGCACCCACCCATCAACAATCCAATCAAAGCAACGCCGGCAACAAGGAGTTTCATCTGTACTGGTTCCTTCTCAGTATGCTGTCTGTATTTCGGTCACAACCGAATCCAATATTCGTTCCCATCGTAGGCGAAACCACGTCGGCAACTCTTCATCAAATCTTTACTCAGCATGTGGAATCCATGTTCTACCCACGCAATCGCGAAGAATCGCACACAATGCACGCTTTGCAAAGCCAATCACAGACTACACGAATGCATGGCCGACTGCACGCAACCAGTCACCAGCCCCAGAACAAATTCAGAAGAACTATCGTTGCCGCATGCTGTTTCCAATCATCCTCGCAACAACCTGCCAGCTCGCATCCCCAACCGAAACCACATCCCGGCTCCAGATGCATCAACGCCAAGCGATCCATCTCCAAAACGGAGCCGAGATCCTCGCGTTCGATCATCAATCTCAATCGCTCTTTGTCATCGGGGCCGGCGGCTTAACCGTGCTCAACCTGAATCCAGCGTTTCGAAACCCACTGAGCATCCGTGTCGATCAATGGAATGGAAACATCCCCAACTGGGAACCAACCTCCATCGCCATCGATCCCCGCAATCGTGGCTTCGCAGCCATCTCTTGGATCCCCACCCCAAAGGATCAACAGCACGGCTTCGTGACCATCTTTGATACACAAACCCATCAAGTCATCAAAAAGCTCGATGCGGGATACCACCCGGACTGCATCGCCTTCTCCCCCGACGGCTCAAAGCTGATCATCGCAAACGAATGCGAACCAGATTCCACAGACCTCCAAGGCGGGATCACCATCTTCAATCTCGAATCAATCACACAGCCATCAGATTTCCGAACTACACCGATCACAGGCGCTTCGATCAACTTTCAAAAACCATTTCTCAGCAACAACGCCGATCTCAGCATCCTTCGCATCTCAGCATCACAGCAAGCCACGCCCTGGATCGACATCGAGCCCGAATACCTCGCTGCGTCCAACGATGGGGTTTGGGTTTCTCTCCAAGAAAACAACGCTCTCGCACGCTTTGATTTCAAATCCAGAATCTGGTCATCGTTTATCCCGCTCGGAAGCAGCACCGCCCCGTTCGATCCAAGCGATGACCAAACAATCCATATCAAAAATCAAAGCCCGATCCGCATGCTCCACCAGCCCGACACCATCGCGCTCTTTGAATCGGGAAACACTTCTTACATCCTCCTCGCAAACGAGGGAGAACAAGGCGACACCGATTCAATCCGAATCCACGAAGCCGTCAAGAATGGGCTGATCGATCCGAAAGTCGCCCAGTCGACCATCAACCCGTCAAACGCCAACCTTGTCATCAGCACCATCGATGGCGACACCGATCACGACGGCGACATCGACCAACCCACAGCACTCGGTTCCCGTTCAATCTCCATCCACGAAGCCGCCACCGGAAAGCAAATTTGGAACTCGGGATCACAGATCGAACTCATCACCGGAATGCTGTTCCCGGATCTCTACAACGACAATGATTCTAGAAGCGATCAATCCGGCCCAGAACCCGAAGGACTCGCCATCGGGTATATCGACGGTAAAACCATCGGATTCGTCGGTCTCGAACGAACCCATGCCATCCTGATGTATGACCTCACCAACCCGACCGCGCCCCAGTTCCTGGATGCCGCCGCGATGGATCCAAGCTGCCGCCCCGAAGGGCTCAAGTTTGTACAGATCGACGGCAAATCATTTCTTGCGGTAGCCGCTGAAAAATGCGAAGAACTGATTCTTTTCGAGATTCACTAAACGAATCGTATCTGCAATCAACATGAAAGCACCCCACGCATGTCGCGTGGGGTGCTTGTGAGTATCAAGCATATAAATCGAATCAGTCAGTCGGCGTCATTTCAGCGACGACGACGCAAACCGATCATGCCGCCGAGGCCGAGCAAAGCGACTGAACCCGGTGTTGGAACCGAACCAGGTGAGCCGATCAGGAACGCCTCGTCGTTTGGGACACCAAGGTTGTCGTTGAAGAAACCGTTGGATGTGTACGCACCGTTGACTCCAAGGACCGAGTTGGCGCCGGAGATGTAGTCAAAGGTTTCAACCGCTCCGCCGATTGCAGCAGGAACATCGACAAAGACTTCGACTGAGCCGCCAGCGTTGAGCAGGTTGACCTGATCGCCGCCCTGGCCAAGGTTGCCGCCGCCGTTGGTTAAGCCGATCAATCCGGAGAATGACCAGATCGCTTGAAACTCAGCGATCGCTGAACCAAAGATCCCGTCCTCACTAGCAACATTGTCATCGGAGATCAGGAATATCGCCGATTCGCCATCGCCAAGGAGGATCGAGTCCAACTGGCCAGCGTCACCAATCGAGGGGCCGTCGTCATCGAACCAGTAGCTTGAAGTATTGATTGCCGCGCCGGTGTTGTTGGTGATTTCGAACCAGTCCACTGTGCCGTCTTCGCCGTCGATACCCGTGAAGACTTCGGTGATGGTGACATTGGCCGAAGCGGTTGCCGCGAGCCCTGCAAGTACAGCGATCGTGCTTGTGATTTTCATGATTCTCTCCATTTTACCCTGTAAATTAGGGTGATCAGTGATTGGCGAGTCTCTCAATCCGCCATGTCTTCCGAACGGGAACATCCCCTTCGATTGAATCAAGACTAGTGAAAATCAATGTCTCAGTCATGGTGCATCGCGTTAACTTTGTATAAAGACCTACCTGCACCCGTCCACGCTTACTTAGCAATTCAATCTTCATCTTCTCTTAACTGAATTCGTGCATCGCCGAACATTTCAGATTCCATAATGATCTTCATTCAAACCGGAAACCAGTTGATCACACCATGTGATCACACACGGAGCGTTCACGAATGCAACACACAATGATGAATCGCCAATACACAGCTCGGCATGTACAAAACACACGCAAGGCATTCACTCTGATCGAACTCCTCGTGGTGATCGCAATCATCTCTCTGCTGATCGGGATTCTCCTCCCATCACTCGGAAAAGCACGCGAAACAGCCAAACGCATCCAGTGCTCATCAAACCTCCGTCAACTCGGAGTCGGTTTCACAACCTACGCAAGCTCAAACAAAGGCTACCTCAGCTCTGGCCCCTTTGATAACCGAATCAGAAAGCATGCCAAAGGCTTCCAACTCGAAAGAGATTGGGACCGCAACCCCAACGACACCCGAGGCACCATCGAACGCATCGGATGGATCAACGACTCCATAACCTATGGCGGCTTCCGACCCAACGACATGCTCTGCCCAACAGCTCCAGCTCAATACAACCAAAATCTACACACCGATCGCCTCAACGACGGAGGTTACGGCGAGGACTACACAAAAGAAACACGAGACACACTCATCTCTAAGGGTTACAACTCAAACTACACCCAGTCCTGGTATATGGCCTACACACAGTGGCGCAACAACCGCATCGGGCAAACAGGTCAGCCGGCAGACCAAGCAAGAGGTGTCGTCGGACCACTCAAAGAGCACTCGACACAAATCATTTCCACTTCACTCGTCCCGCTTATGGCAGACGCACGAGTCGATGCCGATTCCTCCAACACAAATGACACCATCGACCTCATCGATGAAACGCTCCCGGCATGCAAGTCCGTCACCGACGGACCAAACTGGAGAGATGGATTCACTTGGGCTTCCCATGACTTCGCAGACTTCGGTCCAGCCCACGGCTCAAAGCCAAACGGGTTCCTCAGAGGGCACGACAAAACTGAAGGCAACTTCCTTTTCGCAGACGGTCATGTTGCGACCTTCCAAGACCTCAACGGGGACAAAACCTTCAACTACGACCCCGCCATGGAAGCGAGAGCGAACGGCGCAGCCGTATATCCCGACTTCCCAGAAAACGACATATTCACCGGAGAGCTTCTTTCCGGAAAGTACAGATGAGTCATCCCGGATGTCCGGACAAATGGCGACAGAGTCCATGAGTTCAATGAATGAACACACAAAGGAAGAGAGAATCATGAACGCATCAAAATCAACAAGAGTCCTGCTCGGAGCATTGGCCCTCGCATCATTCGCCGGTGCCGCTTCGGGACAAGTCGTCATCAACGAGGTCTACCAGAACCCTCCGGGATCAGGCGCAACCAACGACGCCGTCCTCGAGTTCATCGAACTCTACGGCAAACCAGGCATGGACCTCACCGGATACGCCATCGGTATCTTCAAAGGCGGCGCAGACACCAACGACGACAACGTCCCGAACAACGCATCAGAAGTTGAAATCGATGAGGCATTCACCCTCGACGGACTCTCCATCGGTTCCAACGGGTTCCTCGTCCTCTACAACGGAACCGTATCCCAATCACTCATCCCACTTGTCCTCCCAAATGAAGGCGAAACAAGCGCGTCGTTCTTCGACGCCTTCATCGACAACCCAAACGACACCCTCGGCAACCTCAGCAACGACGACTCATCCACATATGTCCTCATGCGTCGCCGGCCCGGTCACAGCATCGTCGATGGTCAAAGCGTCTACGGCTCAGAGTACGCCATGTGGAAAGACTCCGCACACGATGTTGACTTCGATGGCAAAATGGACTTCGGCATCGAACTCCCAGTCTCAGGCGCTGCCGACGCACTGATGATCGATCCGATGCAGATCATCGATGACATGGCATGGTCCGACAACGGCGGCAAAGAATATGTCCGCTCATCAGAACAAGAAATCTCCGAAACCGACGGCTTCAACCCAGACGCCGTCTCACGCCTCGCGTACTACGCATCAAACCCGATGCTCGGTTCACGCCTCAACTCAGACGCGGAAGTCGTCCCAACACGCATCGCCGATGAATCATGGATCTACGGCGAATGCGAAGGCGCATCCATCGACATGATCTACAACCCACTCAGCTACGGCGCCCCAACCGATCCAGCCGGTGACGGTTTCACCGACATCTCAATTGCCAACGGCAGCGATGTCTTCTCCCTGACCCCAGGCAGTTTCAACGATCACGCTGGTACAGGCATTGCCCAGTTCCGCTTCATCACAGGCGACCTCAACTTCGACGGCCTCGTCGACGCAGCAGACCTTACACTCTTCGACACCTGGCTCCTGAGCGCGGATTTCGACGCAACCGTCGACTACATCCACCCCGACACCGGTTTCCCAATCGCCGATCCCGCAAACCCAAGTGAAAACTTCCAATCCTATGTCTTCCAAGACCCGCTCGCCAACGCATACCTCTCAGCCGCATGCCTGAGTGATGCCGATGGCACCCAAATCCCAGGAAGCCAAGACCGCGATGTCCTCGTCTCCATTGTCGGAGTCATCTGCCCACCAGACCTCAACGGCGACGGCTCACTCAACTTCCTCGATGTTTCCTACTTCCTCGGAAACCAGATCGACTACAACAACGACAACGGATTCAACTTCCTCGATGTCAGCAACTTCCTCCAAGACTTCGGAGCGGGCTGCCCATAACAAAACATGTAGAAAAATACTCCACACAGAGCCGCCTCAACAGGTGGCTCTGTGATTTTTGATCGATCAACGCTCACTCGTCAGCCGGAGCATACCTCGCCGCTTTATCCAACTTTCCCCAAGCTGTGTACAAGCGAAAGAGAAACGAACGCGTCACCGATGTGTACCGATGCGTATCACCCAAAACTCTGGTAACTCCATCCAGCCCTTTCAATAAATACTCCTCCGCCTCTTCATACCGTCCCAAAGAGCCCAAACTTTGTCCAAGCAACGCGTTTGTCAAGCATGTCTTGACATGGTCTTCCCCAAAGACACGCTCGCGAATTTCGAGTACCGCTCGATACTCATCAACAGATTTCTGATACTCACCAAGTTGATAGTACAAGATCGCCAGATTGTCGCGATCAACCAGCGTCGATGGATGCTCAGGACCCAGCATCTCCGTCCCCCGCTTGACCCCCTCCAGATGCAATGATTTGGATTCTTCGAGCCGACCAATACGCGTGTACACAATTGCCAGCGCCGAGATAGCGCTCACCGTTCCTTCATAATCTGGTGCATCCGCCCTCCCCAATGCAACCGCTCTCTCAAAGTACACCGCCGCATCTTCAGCCCGAGCCATGTGGTACAGCAAACTCCCGTGCTGAATCAAAGTGTCGATCATGATCTCGGTTGAGAGATCCGGGCTTTCTTCTGCAATCCGATCTGTTTCCTCAACTACGCGCATGGACGATTCAAGATCATCAATATCCATATACACATCCGAAAGCGAGTTTCTCCGATCCACGCGGATATCCACAGGCAAATCGAGCTCATCGCTGAGTTCAACACTCCGCTTCAACTGCTCAAGCGCCTCGTCATACTCATTCATCAATCGGAACTGTTCCCCCATGCGATTCCGAATCAACGCCTCCGCTTCCGGCGCTTCCTTGAAACGCTCAGAAATCCCAGCCGAAGCGATCCGCATCGCATCGAGCAAAGTGATATCCGCATCCCCCCCAAAGTTTGGATCACCCGTGGCAAACAGATCATCGGTCACAAACGCATTGAGCAGCTGCTGGACATTCTTCTCATGCTGCGCAACGAGCCGTTCCCGATTCGCGTCACGCAGCGCACTGCCAATCAACAGCAACGCAACAACAAGCATCAACATAATCACCCCAACCGAACCCACCAGCACCGGATTCCGCTTCGAGAACTTCCGCAGCTGATACCAAGTGCTCGGTTTCCGCGCCATGATCGGCTGATTATTCAGATACCGATCCAGATCATCCGCCATCTCCGATGCGTCCACATACCGTTGGGTGATCTCTCGTGATACCGCTTTGGCAACAATCGTCTCAACATCCCCACGAAACACATGATCCAGCGTCCCCAAAAGATCATGCTCATCATCTCGGATCGCGCGAACAAGCTCGTACATGCTCGACCCATGCCGATGCAACGGATTCTCCCCGCTCAGCACCTCATAGCAAATCAATCCAAGCGCATACACATCCGACTGCGTGCAGGTCGTGTGCGACTGCTGATCAACCTGCTCCGGAGCCATGTAATGAAGCGTCCCCAGCAGCTGCCCCGTCTGCGTCATCTGCGTTCGATCCCCGATCTCCAAATCAAACGCGATCCCAAAGTCCAGAATCTTCACCCGCCCATCCACATCCACCAATATATTGCTCGGCTTCAAATCCCGATGCACCACCCCAACCCCATGTGCATACCCAACCCCCCGGCACACA
>Ga0209345_10006560_pt1 | contig 10516 bp, 9 predicted proteins | sample Cruoilmetagenom7_FD_187294 | JGI IMG/M metagenome (GOLD analysis project Ga0209345, IMG submission 187294) | Oil polluted marine microbial communities from Coal Oil Point, Santa Barbara, California, USA - Sample 7 (SPAdes) (version 2) | ecosystem: Environmental > Aquatic > Marine > Oil seeps ... | reverse complement strand
CAAGCTGGGTTTGGCTGCCATCATCATCGAGGGCATTCCCAAAGATAAAAAATGGTACACACTGATCCTTACCAAGGATGGCGTTAAGTTTGAAGGCGCTGACAATCTAATTGGGAAAGGGATGTACGAGGTAGATGAAATCCTCTGGAAAAAGTATCCCAATGAACCTGCCATAATTGGCATTGGGCAGGTTGGCGAGAAGAAACTTTCCAATGCGGGTATCAGTATCAACGACCCCGAGAATAGACCCGGTCGCTATGCCGGTCGGGGTGGACTTGGCGCTGTTATGGGAGCCCGTGGTGTAAAAGCCATTGTAGTAGATGATACGGATGGTTCCGGTGTGGACATCGCCGACATGGATATTTTTAAGACAGGTCGCAAGAAACTCACCGACGCCATTACAACTCATGACCTGACCAAACCAGGCGGCGGATTGAACTCCTACGGCACCAACGTACTAATGAATATTGTCAATGAGGCTGGCGGTTTACCCACCCGCAACTTCAGCGCTGGGCAATTTGAAGGCGCAGCCCAGATCTCTGGTGAAATGATTGCTGAAATGGTGGAAAAGCGCGGCAGCGGCATGACCGGCCACGGCTGCCATCCCGGCTGTATTATCAAATGCTCCAACATTTACCCTGGCGAGAAAGGAGATGATATTGTCTCCTGTGTGGAATACGAATCCGCCTGGGCTTTCGGCGCGAACTGCGGGATCGATGATCTTGATTATGTCGCCAAGATGATACGTGAATGCAATGATCTTGGAATGGATACTATCGAGGCCGGTAACACTATTGCAGTCTACATGGATGGCGGAGCTCTGGAATTTGGCGACAAGGAAGGAGCATTGGGTTTATTTGACGAAATCCGCAACATGTCCCCCCTGGGGAGGATTCTGGGGCAGGGCGTGGAAGCCACCGCCAGGGCATTTGGCGTACACCGGGTTCCCACCATGAAAGGCCAATCAATGCCTGCTTACGAACCCCGGGCAATTAAGGGCATTGGCGTCACATATGCTACCACCCCCATGGGTGCAGACCACACCGCCGGGTACACCATCGCCCCCGAAATTGCCGGCGTTGGCGGCAAGGTAGATCCGCTTTCTGATGAAGGAAAAGCCGAACTATCTTTGACCTTCCAGGCAGCAACTGCTTTCATCGACAGTACTGGTTATTGCCTCTTTATTGCTTTCCCCATCCTGGATATCCCGGATGGTTGGGCTGGTATGGCTGAGTCCGTTGCTGGTGTGACCGGGTTGGAAATCACCGGCGATGATGTCATTCCGATTGGTAAGGAAATCCTCAAAATTGAACGGGAGTTCAACACCCGGGCTGGCTTTACTGCTGAGGATGACAGACCACCAGAATTCATGCACTACGAGGAGCTTCCACCCCACAATGTGGTCTGGAGCATAACGGATGAAGTTCTGGATGAAGTTTTCGCCTGGGTAAACGATTAATAAAACTGCCGGATGAAAGTTGAGGTCCGTGTTTTTGCTACCCTGCGCAGATATCTGCCGGAACTGGGAATAGGGGAGCCCAAGGTGCTTGAAGTGCCTGACGGTACCACCTTTGATGAAATCAGGGAGGTACTGGAGTTGCCTGATGAAGAAGTCAAAGTGATCATGGTAAATCACCTTCAGGCAGCTCCTGAAGACCCGGCTGCTGACGGGGATCGCATCACCTATATCCCTGCTGTTGCGGGCGGTTGAGAACCTCTAAAAAACCAAAGGATCTACAGCCTTGAGCGGAAGCTCTTCCCTCAAGGCTGTTCTTTAATTACAATACTCCCTATGAACACATTTCAACACCAACTCTGGGGCTACCAGATAGATCTCCCGAATCATTGGCAGCATAAAAAGTTCAATCACCGGGATGGTTTTGCGGAAGATCCTGAAGCTTTTCTCCCGGATTACCAAGGAGAGAAACTCGCTCAATTACTGATTAACGGGGAATGGAACAGTCTGCAGAAGCCTATATTTGACCTCTGGCAGCGGCACCTGGGAAAAACAGCCCTGATGCTGGGAGCAAAAAATCTGGGCGCTGCTGCCTGGGAGATGGCTGGGGCGCAGGGATTTGAAGTGGAAATAGTCCTGCCTAAAAAAAGCCCTCATCGCCTCTGGACTGGTATTCTGGAAAACGGATTCCTGATCCTGACCTTTCTGGTGCTTCATAGAAAAGAAAACCGGGAGAAGATAGAACCCCTGATTACCAAAACGATCGAAAGTTTAAAATACCTCGAAGGTATAGATCAGATCGATCAAATTTCAATCGAACTGCCCATTCCTTCCCCGATTGTATCTGTTGATCCGCTCCAGGTTGTCCCAGACATACCTGATCCGGAAAACTGGCAGGCTTTCCAGGCTGATTTCAGTATCGGCGCTTTGCAGGCTTTTTATTTGCGAGAATTGCCACGGTTTGGCTGGGATGTCGCCCGATATGTACCTTTCCCAAATCCCGGCAAGTTGCCCTTTGCCCGTATTCTGCTGGGAAAGGATGGGCAAACCTACTCGTTGGGATTGATGCCCGGTAAAGAGGGCGATTTATCCAGCAGAATAGTTTTAAAAACCAATCAATCCTAAAGCACCGAAGTTCAATAAAGGGAATTCATCCCTCGATATGAAATAGCCGATTATAAATTCAGTGGCATCAGCTTTCTAATAAATATATGGTCTGTTCAGGCTGGTACAGGATACAATGTATTTGGATGTCAATTAATACTTCTTCAAATCCTGTTTTGATAACCCAAATTCTGCTGGCCCGGCTGGAAAGGATTTCGGCCGATTCTCCCTGGGCTCATCAAGCCAGCGGTGTTCGGGCGTCTATTGCCAAAGCTATCTCGCACGAAAATCCAAATTTAGAACAGCTCTCCCCACTGCTGGAGATGGGTTTTATGATCCTGGAAAATGCCGCCAGGGAGATTCCTGAGGAGTGTAAAGGAAGACCTGAATAGATAGACAGGGGGAAGAAAACTACAATGCCAATTCAAATCTCTGAGCGGAAAGTGGCGTGTTCCCGATGGTAGTCAAAGAGGCGTATTCAAAAAAATAATGACAATAGATTCCATAAACGACACCCGAGGACGGGTGTCGGAGCTCATGGGTGGGGGATTCAACATTAGCTACCCGGAAGAATATCACTTCAACCCAAGTCTAAAAAATTTGCTATAATGATTGAGGTATTTCAGCTGGAGCGCCACAGATGGATCAACCCCGAAAAGAGATCATTAGTTACCGGGAAGTCAGCAAGCTAATCACCCAGATACTCCCCCAATTTGAGACTGAGTTTAACGCCATTATTATGGTTTCACCTGGCGGTATCATCCCTACAGGAATGATGGCAGCCGCGGCAGGGATAGAAGAAATCTACCTGGCCCAGGTCCAGTTCCCATCAGAAGCCGATCTGGAGGAAGCCAAACTCTTCACCTGGCCCAAGGTCTCTCAATTCCCGGCAGATGCCCCTCTGGCCGATAAGAAGGTTCTGGTAATGAATAATGCCTGGGGCTCTGGCCGGACAACATGGGCTGTTTACAAACAGGTAGAAGGCGCCGGCGGAATTCCCAGTACCTGCGTTCTGCACTATAATCCCTACCGGAATCTGCTCAAGTACCAGCCTGATTATTACGGGGCCATTACAGACGCGTATATAATTTATCCCTGGGATATTGACCAGGCTGGACCGGAACGTGTTTTCCTCGAGAATGGGGGCCGGGGTTAACTCAGGTTCAGAAATCAAATCCAGTAGAAATAGATCACAAAAGCAGTGCTCAATCCCAGCATAGTGCCCAGGATTGCTTCTCCCGGTGTATGGCCCAGAACTTCTTTCAGCTTATCCTGGGGAGGGATCTTCCCTTTTGAGAATTCTTCAATAATTGAGTTTATTAGGACAGCCTGTTGGCCAGTCTGACGCCGAACTCCTGTTGCATCGTAGATGACGATGATTGCCAGGACTGAAGAGAGAGCAAAAACAGCCTGGTCGAAACCTACTACCATGCCAATTGATAATGCTGTAGCGCTGACCATAGCAGAATGCGAGCTAGGCATTCCCCCTGCCTGAAAAAGCAAAGCCCAATTCCACTTCCTTAAAATGATAAATTCAATCAAAACTTTCAGCACCTGGGCTATCAACCAGGCTGTCAGGGCCGAAAGCAGGATTGGATTAAATAATAGTGCATCACGAAGACTCATCATCACTCGTCATCACCTCTTCAACCTTTAATTCCGCCTCATCAAGCAGGGAAATACAATAGGAAGCCAGATCCTGGCCGCGTTCAAAATACAGCAGGGTTTTTTTTAGATCATTTTCCCCGCTTTCCAAGATCTTCACCAGCTCCTCCAGTTCTTGAAGGGCTTCTTCATATGACAAATCTTCCAGGGGTATAAATTTCAGATCGCTCACGATATTATCCTTTAGATCCAATTCTCTTCCCGGTAGGTTCCAAATACATCTTTCATTACATCAGTGATCTCACCCAGTGTTGCATAGGCATGAACCGCTTCCAAAATATGGGGCATGGTATTCTCTGTTCCCTGACAAGCGACCCTCAATCGATCCAGTGATTGCCCAACCCTGCCCTGGTCCCTTTCCTTTTTGAGTCGTTGAATGCGGCCGACCTGTTTTTTGTAACCTTCTGGATCCATTTTTAAGATCGGGATCGCTGGTTCTTTTTGATCCTTATGGGCGTTTACGCCGATCACTTTTCTGATCTGCTGGTCAATCTCCCGTTGATAACGATAGGCAGAATCAGAAATCTCACCCTGGAAAAAACCGCGCTCTAAGGCTGGCAGAACACCGCCCAACTTCTCTATTCTATCAAAATATTCGTATGTTTGGCCTTCCATTTTGTCAGTTAGCGCTTCCAGGAAATAGGACCCTCCTAAGGGATCAACACTATTTATCACTCCAGATTCTTCAGCGATGATCTGCTGAGTTCGCAGGGCGATGGTTGCTGCGTGTTCGGAAGGCAAAGCCAGCGCTTCATCCATGCTGTTGGTATGCAGGGATTGCGTACCTCCCAGCACAGCCGCCAAGGCCTGGATGGCTACCCGGACAATATTTATCTCCGGCTGTTGAGCTGATAATGATACACCAGCTGTTTGAGAATGGAAGCGCATCAACCAGGAGCGGGGGTTCTGAGCCTCAAAAGTCTCTTTCATCTCCCGGGCCCAGATCCGCCTGGCGGCTCTATATTTGGCGATTTCTTCAAAGAAATCATTGTGGGCATTAAAGAAAAATGACAGCCGGGGAGCAAATTCGTCGACTGCCAAACCTCTTTCTGTCGCCCAGCGCACATATTCCAGTCCGTCTGCCAGAGTAAAGGCCAGCTCCTGGACTGCTGTCGCACCCGCTTCCCGAATATGATATCCAGATATGCTGATCGGATTCCAGAGCGGGACCTGTTCAGTGCCAAATTCAATCGTATCTGTCACCAACCGCATTGAAGGTTCCGGTGGAAAGATATATTCCTTTTGAGCAATATATTCTTTTAGGATATCATTTTGAATGGTCCCCCTCAACTGCCCCTTAGATACGCCTCTTTTTTCAGCTGCGGCAATATACATAGCCCATACTACAGCTGCCGGAGAGTTAATGGTCATACTGGTGGAAATCTTGTCCAGAGGTAATCCATCCAGCAGGATCTCCATATCCCCCAATGATGAAATTGCAACACCGCAGCGGCCGAATTCTCCTTCGGCTTCCGGCGCATCAGAGTCAAAACCCATTAATGTGGGCATATCAAACGCTACCGAAAGACCTGTTTGCCCCTGATCGAGCAGGAATTTGAATCGGTGGTTTGTTTCTTCAGCCGCCCCAAAACCCGCAAACATCCGCATAGTCCACTGCCGGGACCGGTACATAGTTGGGTGGACGCCGCGCGTGAAGGGATATTGGCCCGGGTAACCAATAGTTTCCTCAAATTCCCTGTCCGCTAGATCACTGGGCGTATACAGGCGATTGATCAATTCCGATGATGTGGTGATAAACTGGCTGCGTCGTTCGGGAAATCGATCAAGACTGGAATGCAGGGTTTCTTCTTCCCAGCGCTTGATTGCTCTTTGGAGATCTTCCATTTCCTGCTGGTCAGGCATGCAACCTCCTTAACTCTCGACGGATCTAATACCTAAAAAATTATAGCACTCTTTGTCTGGGTTGATTTCATTGCAGGGATTAAAGAATGGGAGGTGTTGAGTGCCCTCAACCCGTTCTTTGGTATACTACCCACATGAAAAAATCAACCCTTGATAGGGAAATTTCCAAAGACCTGCAGCTGGATTTGAAAAAGGCTGGATTGATCTTCAAAACAGACCAGATCACACGCCTTTTATACAGCACAGATTCCAGTATATACCAGGTCATGCCCCTGGGTGTGGTATGGCCCCGAGAGGGCAGCGAAGTATCTGCCATCCTGGAAATTGCCCAAAAACACGGGATTCCTGTTCTACCACGGGGAGGAGGCACCAGCCTGGCCGGCCAGGCGATCGGAGAAGCGCTCATACTGGATTTCTCCCGCCATATGGATCAGGTCCTGGATCTTAACCCGGAGGAAAAAACCGTAAACACCCAACCCGGCGTTATTCTTGGATCACTTAACCGCAAGTTGGCATCTCATCATCTAATGTTCGGCCCTGATCCTGCCAGCGCAGACCGGGCTACCATTGGGGGAGTATTGGGGAATAATGCTACTGGCGCACATTCCATCTTGTACGGAATGGCCCATGACCATCTCCTGGAAGCTGAAACTGTCCTATCTGATGGAAGCAGTGCCTTGTTGAAAGCCCACGATAAAGGCACCCTTTCAGGAGTTCTTCAAAAAAACACCCTGGAAAGTTCCATTTACCGCAAAGTCCCAAAAATCCTGGAACGATATCAGGAAGAGATCAAAAATAATTACCCGAAAACCTTACGCAACGTAGCTGGATATAACTTGAATATCCTGGCAGGGCAGAAAGCTATCAACCCAGCTACATTGCTGGTCGGGTCTGAAGGCACACTGGGAATCATCACTGCCGCCAAACTGAATCTGGTTGCTCGGCCTGCTCATAAAACCCTCTACTTGATCCACTATCAAAATCTGGGCGAAGCCTTATCTGCGACGCCGGAGATCCTGGAAACCCAGCCAAGCGCCGTGGAATTGATAGACCGCATGTTGATCCAGCTTGCCAGATCTAACCCCGCCTATCGCCCTCTACTGGAAGCGATCCAGGAAGATCCCGAAGCAGTCCTGGCCGTTGAATACCAGGCCGATGACCAGGCCTCGATCACCGGCAAAGAAAACTTGCTCAAACGTTTTGGTCCAACAGTTCCTCTGATTGAACCCGCGGCCCAGGACCAGATCTGGAAAGCGCGCAAGATCGGTTTGGGTATCTTACAAAGCAAAAAGGGTGACGCGAAACCCACTACTTTCATTGAGGATGCCGCAGTCCCGGTTGAAAATCTGGCTTCCTATGCAATGGGAATTAAGGAATTTGGCAAAGAGATCGGTATTGGAGAGATCGCTTTTTATGCCCATGCCAGCGCAGGCTGCTTACATATTCGCCCCCAGGTAAATCTGAAGAGCGGAGAAGGTTTGAAGAAAATGCGGCAGCTGGCAGAAAAATCGCTGTCACTGGTCAAACAGTTTGGTGGAACTACCAGCGGAGAACACGGAGAGGGGTTCGCCAGGGGCGAATTCACAGAAAAGCTCTACGGCCCGGCGCTCAGAACAGCTTTCCAGGAAGTCAAAGAGGTTTTTGATCCTGACTATCGCTTGAATCCCGGAAAGATCATCAATCCGCCAGCCATGGACCAGAGCAATCTGCTGCGCTACGGAGTTGATTATCAGACTGAGCTCAAACCTGCCCGAACATTATTAAGCTTTGAAGAAGATCTTGGTTTTGACAGGGCAGTGGAAATGTGCAACGGGGCCGGCGTTTGCCGGCAGCTGGAAGGCGGTGTGATGTGCCCCTCTTTCCAGGCAACCCGGGAAGAGAATTTCAGCACCCGGGGCCGGGCCAATCTGCTTCGGGCAGCTATGACCGGCAAGCTGGGCTCCAAAGGGATGATTTCCCGGGAGCTTTATCAAGCGCTCGACCTGTGCCTGTCCTGCCAGGCTTGTCTGAGTGAATGTCCCTCCGCAGTGGATATGAGCAAATTGAAGGCAGAGTTCCTGCATGGATATTATCAGGAGCGTGGCTTGCCATTCCGGAGCTGGTTTTTTGCCAACATCGCTGGAGTGAGCCGACTGGCTCATTTATTTGCACCGCTGGTCAATCTAATCCTGGGATCTCCCCTGTCCAGGCTGCTGTCCCTGATTGGGATCCACCCGCAGCGAAAAATGCCCGCTTTTGCCAACCAGACCTTTACGGGCTGGTATAGGAAAGGTCAAATCCAGAAACAACAACCTGAAGGACAGCAGGCAGTATTCTTCTATGATACCTACCTGGAATACAACTATCCCCACATTGGAAAAGCCCTTGTAAATATTTGCCGGAAAGCAGGCCTGGACCTGATCGTGTTAAAGGAAAAAGTAGATTCCGGGCGGCCCGCCTATTCAAAAGGCGTATTGAATAAAGCTCAGGCTCTGGCCCGGAAGAATATTGACCTATTAATCCCTTATGCGGAAAACGGAATTCCTATCATTGGCTGCGAACCCAGCGTGATAGTTATGCTCACTAAGGAATACCGCGATCTTGTGCCCGGCCCTGCCGCTGATCGTATTGCTGAAATGGCCATGATGGCTGAAGATTTCCTGCTCGGGGAAGTCACCAACAGCCAGGTTCAATTTGATTTTGACCAAAAGCCCCGCGAAATCCTCTATCACGGACACTGCCAGCAGAAAGCAAATTTTGGCACTGCATCAACCCTACAAATGCTGCGGTTGATAACCGGGAGCAATGTGGAAGAGATTGAAGCTGGCTGCTGCGGTATGGCCGGCGCTTTTGGATATGAAAAAGAACATTATCAGTTATCCCTGGAAATTGCAGAACTGGAGTTGGTCCCGCAGATTCGAAAAGCCGACATAGAAACCATTATTTGCGCTTCAGGTACTTCCTGCAGAGAACAGATAGCTCATACTACAGAACGAACAGCCAAACACCCTCTAGAAATTTTTGCGGAAGCATTGATTTGAAACTTATTTCCGATGTTTTCGTAATCACTATCGCAACTTGTATAATATGGAAAGATATTAGAAAAGGATTAATAAAATGGAATGGATTTCATCACCTGAAGCCTGGATAGCCCTCTTGACGTTAACTGCACTTGAGATCGTATTGGGCATTGATAACATTATCTTTATCTCGATCCTGGCCGGCAAACTCCCGGAAAGCCAGCAGAAAACCGGTCGGCAGATTGGCCTATTGATGGCCATGCTCACCAGGATCCTGCTTTTATTCTCAATTGCCTGGTTAACTCGCCTGACTGCACCTTTATTCAGTGTGCTTTCATACGATATCTCCGGCCGTGATTTGATCTTGATTGTCGGAGGTTTATTCCTGCTGGCCAAAAGCACATTTGAAATTCACGAACGTCTGGAAGGCGAAGAAGGGCATGCATCCGAGAAAGTTGCCGCAACTTTAGGTGGTGTGATCGTCCAGATCATGCTGCTGGATATCGTCTTTTCCCTAGATTCGGTCATCACTGCTGTAGGTATGGTCGATGAGATTGCCATCATGGTCGCAGCAGTTGTGATCGCGGTCGGGATCATGCTATTTGCCTCTGGCCCAATCAGCGGATTTGTCAATGATCGGCCCACACTCAAGATCCTGGCTCTTAGTTTCCTGCTGCTGATCGGTTTCTCACTCATCGCGGATGGATTGGGGATTCATATTCCAAAAGGCTACATTTACTTTGCAATGGGCTTTTCTGTCTTTGTGGAAGTCATCAATCTGCAGGTGCGCGCCAAAACCAAACCGGTCCAGCTGCGCAAACCCTACACAGTAGAGAAATAAAACTCACTTATGGAAACAACCCGCGTAATCCTTCACCTGGACCTGGATGCTTTCTTTTGTTCTGTAGAAGAGATCAAGGATCCCGGATTGCGCGGGAAGGCTTTCGCAGTCGGCGGCTCGCCGAGCGGAAGAGGTGTGGTCACTTCTTGTTCCTATCCGGCTCGTAAAATGGGCGTCAGATCAGCCATGCCTGCCGCAAAAGCACTTCAGCTTTGTCCAAATCTCATTCTCGTTTCCAGGAATCATCGCGATTACGGCCGGTATTCAAAACTTGTGATGGAACGCCTCGCTCGATACACAGACCAGGTCGAACAGATCTCCATCGATGAAGCTTTCCTGGATATCACCGATCTTGGATCTTCTCCGAGAGCTATCGGTGCTGAACTGCAAAAAACCATCTTGGAGGAGCTCAGCCTGCCCAATTCAGTCGGGATTGCCAGCAACAAGCTCCTGGCGAAAATCGCTAACGATGTAGGAAAGAAAGCTCACAAGGGACAAGGCCCACCTAACGCTATTACTATTGTTCCCGCCGGGGAAGAGAGATCCTTCCTGGCGCCGCTCCCAGTTGATATGCTTTCGGGAGTAGGA
>Ga0209345_10006559_pt1 | contig 10516 bp, 7 predicted proteins | sample Cruoilmetagenom7_FD_187294 | JGI IMG/M metagenome (GOLD analysis project Ga0209345, IMG submission 187294) | Oil polluted marine microbial communities from Coal Oil Point, Santa Barbara, California, USA - Sample 7 (SPAdes) (version 2) | ecosystem: Environmental > Aquatic > Marine > Oil seeps ... | reverse complement strand
ACCAAGTGCTTTTGGGTTATTCATTCTATCTTGTACTTTTCTACTATATTGTTCCCAAACATTTCCTGTTACTAATTCATCTCTTGCCATATTATTTTCCTTCTATTTAATTTTTAAATTTATTTTTCTCTACCATCTCATTTTTATGAGTAGGAGATTTTAAACTTCAAGATTGTGTGATAAGTTCTGAAGATGTACGATAGTATCTCGAAGAACTTAGAATGCAATATTGAAGAATTAAAATCTTCTACTCGTGTAAATGAACTGAGAATGCTTTTTGTTTTGCATAAGTCATAGATATATCTCTAATTCTTGCTACTGCAATTTTTACTTTCTCAATAACATAATCTATCTCTTCTTCTGTTGTAAACTTACTTAGTGCAAACATAACTGTTGCATTTGCTATCTCTACTTTTTCACCTAGTGCTTCAACAACTGCTGAAGATTCTAAATCTTCACTTGAACAGCTTGAACCTGTTGAGATATAGATACCATTTTCATTCATATCCCAAAGCATCGCTTCACCTTCAACACCTCTAAAAGATATTGCTACAAGATTTTTAAGTCTTTTTACTCTTGGTACATATGATTTTGTATCTGCTATTTTAAGCAGTTCATCTTCTAGTTTATTTCTTAAAGCTTGTGTTGTATGATCCATAAAAGAGAGGTTTATATTTGATAATTCTAGTGCTTTTGCCATAGCTGCAACTCCATTATTATATAAACTTCCACCTCTTTTTCCACCCATTACATTTTTAGCACCATGGATTAGTGTGTTATATGGGGCACCTGCTTTTATATACATTAGTCCAACACCTTTTGGTCCATGAAATTTATGAGCTGAACAGGTAAAGTAATCAACACCTAGGTCTCTTACATCTACTTTCATTTTTCCTATTGCTTGTGCTCCATCTGTATGGAAGAACACATTATGTTTTTGTGCTATTTGAGATATTTTTTTAATATCTTGAATTGCACCTGTTTCATTTGAGGCAATAAGTACTGAGATTAAACATGTTTGAGGGGTGATTGCTTTTTCTAGTTCATCTAATTTTACTAGACCATTAACATCAGTTCCTATATAAGTAACTGCCATACCCATATCTTTACAGTATTTTAGTGGAGATTTTATACTTGAGTGTTCTGCTACTGTTGAGATGATATGATTTTTACTATCACCTTTTAGGAAGTTATGAAGAAATGTTTTTATTACTGCATTATTCCCTTCTGTTGTTGAAGAGGTTACGATAATATCATCTGCATCATCTGCCCCGATTCCTTCATACAGTGTATCATAAGCATCATTTAAAAGTTTTCTTGCTTCTATCCCTTTATTATAAATTACATTTATATTTCCGAATTTCTCTATACTATCACAGTATATCTTCTGTACTTTTGGGTCTACTTGTGTTGTTGAGTTATTATCTAAGTATACTTCCATTGTTAGCCACCTAATTATTTATTTTTGTAAGTGTAACTTAAATAAGATAAAAATAGTCTTATTTGAAAAACTTAATTTATTTTTTTCTATTTTTTATCTCTCTCTCAACCTCGCGTTTTTCAAAACCGTTATACTCTGGGTCAATAATATTTTTTCTCACCTTAATATCATCTTTCCCTTGAAACTCTTTTACTGTAGCATCATCAACAATTTTTTGTGCAATTGTACTTGCTTGTTGTGAAACATAATTTGTCTCATCTGCAATTTTCGCATTTTCTTGTACCGATTGATCTATATGGGAAATTGTATTATTAATTTGTGAGATTTTTTCCTGTTGTATCGCTGTATCTTTTGATACTTGATCAATTAAGGTTGTAGTAGAACTTATATTTGCATTAAGTGTTTCATACCCTTTAATCATATCATTTGCTATAGAGCTTCCCACACTTGATTGTTCGGTTGCTACTTCTACTAACTTTTTAATCTCATTCGCAGCATCTGCACTTCTTGAAGCCAAGTTTCTAACCTCTTGTGCAACTACTGCAAAACCTTTTCCAGCTTCCCCTGCTGTTGCTGCTTCTACTGCTGCATTTAAACTTAAAATATTTGTTTGAAATGCTATTTGATCAATAATTGTAATAGCTTCTGTTATAGCAACTACTTTCTCATTGATATTAGTTATTGACTCAACAGTTTTATTTGCAAGCTCTTGTCCCTCTTTTGAAGAGACTCTTACTTTGTTTGCTAAAGTTTCCATCTCTTGAGAATTTTTTGAAATATTTGTTAAGTTTTTTGTTACTTCATTAAGTGATTCAGAAGCTTCATTTAAAGAGCTTGCCTCCTCTTGAGAAGCTTTTGCTAATTTACTAATATTAGTTGACAAAACAGATGATGTTTGTTGTAATGCTTTCCCATTTTTAAGATTTTGTCCACTTAATTTTGTAAGGGTATCTCCTAAATAATCTACTTGATCAAAAAGTTCTTTAATTTGTGCAATTGTTTTTCCATTTGAATCAATTCTATGAGAGTAGTGATCTTTTGAATAATGTTCAAGAGAAGTTAAAACTCTTGAAATATTATAATTTAAAGAGGATATTAAACTATTTACTATATTAGTTAAATTATTAATCTCAGGATTGTTTGCTTTTGTATCAATTTTAACATTTAAATTTCCTAAAGAAACCTCTTGACATACACTTGAAGCCTCCTGAATAGCTTGAGCATCTTTATTTAAACCTTTAATAGTTTTCTCTATATTCTCATTTATAGATATAACCATTTGTCCTATCTCATCTTCACTATGTACCTTAAATGGTTCAATAGTTTTTCTCTCATTTGCTAAAAATGAAAAAAATTCTTTTAACTCTTCTTGTAACTCTTTTAATGGTGCCGTTGCTCTTTTTGCTACAAACCATACTACTATCAAGGTCAATAAAATAACAAGTACAGATAAACTCACAATAGAGATAATAGTGTTATTAATTGCATCATCTGAACTATCTAAAGAAAAAGTCAAATCTATAACTCCAACTACATCACCCTCTTTTTGATTTACATGACACATTAAACATTCATTTGATGCTATCATCGGTCTTAATACTCTTAAAAAGTGAGAATCATCTTTGTACTCTTCTAATACTTGTTCTTTTTTAGTATTAAAAGATTTTAATACAACTGAATCAGTCGTAAACTTAGATTCAGGAGAATACATCTCTATTGTCTCTTTACTTTTTGCAACAGTTAAATTTGTTAAACCTTTAATACTTTTTCTACTATCCTCTTCTGCTTTTTGAATAATCACAGGGTCTCCTGTATTCATAGCATTTCTTAAAGTTAAAAATAATGAATCAGTTAACATCTCAAGAGATTCTTTTGCACTTTCTTTAGATAAAGCATGCATACTAGTTGTTGTAATGTAGTTTGTGATTATATTACCTATTGTTAAAATAACAATAATAGGTAAAATTATTTTTGTCGAAACACGAATTTTTTTAAGCATGGATAACCTCTAAAAAGTATAATTATAGGCAAATTATACAGTAATAAGACTTTAAAGAGACTTTTTACAAAGCAGTTATAAATTAAGATATGCTATAATATTTTATAAAATAATTTTAGGATAGATATGACAATTACTAAATATGATGCAAGTGGTAATACTTTTGTAATCTTTCATACAAATGAAAAGAAAGACTATAGCCAGTTAGCAATTGAGCTGTGTAAAATAGAAAGCACTGATGGATTAATAGTTGTTGTTCCACATTTAGTATACGATTTTGAGTGGTTATTTTATAATAATGATGGAAGTACTGCTTCTATGTGTGGAAATGGTACAAGAGCTGTTGCACACTATGCATATACAAATCAACTTTGTGGTACATATTTAAAATTTTTAACAGGGGCTGGTGAAATTACTTGTGTAGTAGATGGTGATATTGTAAAAACAACTATGCCAAAACCAAAATTTATCAAAGATGATTTTGAGGAAGAGAATTTTACTTGGTATCTTTTAGATACAGGTGTTCCTCATCTAGTTACTATTGTGGATAATTTAGAACTATTTGACTTAGAACTTTGTGCAACTATGAGAAATAGACATAATGCTAATGTGAATTTTGCTAAAGTACAAGATAGAACTCTTCTGGTGCGAACCTATGAGAGAGGTGTAGAAAATGAGACACTTGCTTGTGGTACAGGTATGACAGCAGCTTTTTTAGTGGCTAATAGATTAAACCTCGTACCTAATAGTATCGATGTATATCCAAAAAGTGGTGAACTTTTAACATTATCTAAAGACTCAGATAACTTATACTTTCAAGGTAAAGTTACTAAAGAATATACCAAAAGTGTCTAAAATGTTTAAGATTTTTTCTTTTTTCTGTATATTATCTGTGGCTTTCTTATTGAGTGGCTGTACACAAGAGGATGTTAAGATTGTAAAAAAAAGCTATTTTAAAACAAAACTAGGAACTTTTGAAGACCAAAAACTTATCACAAAATTACCTGAGATTAAAAAACCTATAATAGTAAAGAAAAAAAGAAAAAAAGAAAATCCAACTGTACAACAAAAAAAACAACGATTTAAAAATATATTAGTACCTATAATAACTGAAGTATACAACACTTTACAAAATCAATACAACAATGTAAAAAGAGATATGGAACAAGGGAAAAATCAAGAATTTATAGAAAAACTCAAAATAGAATATAAAGCAAAAAACAATCAAGAGCTTCTTCAAGCATTAAAACCACACCCTGTTAGTATTGCTCTTGCACAAGCTGCTATTGAAAGTGCCTGGCTTACTTCTAGATTTACAATAAAAGCAAACAATATTTTTGGAGTATGGTCATTTAATAGTGAAGAACCTAGAATTGAAGCAAATGCAACAAGAGGTGAAAAAAAGATATACCTCAAAAAATACAAAACTTATAAAGCAGCGGTAACAGATTATTATAAAAATCTTGCAAAAAACTGGGCTTATGATAAATTTAGAGAACAAAGAACCATTACAGATGACCCCTATCATCTAGTTCAATTTCTACAATCTTATTCAGAAAAAAAAGAGCGATACACGAAACTATTAAAAAAAATGATAGAATACAACAAATTCCACAAACATGATATAAAGTAAGTTTATGAAAATACTTGTTTGTGCCCTTGAAACCTCATCAAATATACACCTTAAGGCCTTAAAAAAAGAGCTAAATGATACTGTAGAGTTTATTGGAATATTTGATAAAAAGCTTGGAAATCCAAACTATGATATAAGTGATATGGCAGTTATGGGATTTATTGATGCTTTAAAAAAACTTCCATTTTTTTTAAAACTAAACAATGAGATGGTAGAGTTAGCTAGCCAAGCAGACAAAGTTTTACTTATGGATTCTTCAGGATTCAATCTTCCTCTTGCAAAAAAAATTAAAAAAAAGTATCCTCAAAAAGAGATAATATATTATATTCTGCCACAAGCTTGGGCTTGGAAGAAAAAAAGAATTCCGAAAATAGAACAATACTGTGATATTCTATGCTCAATCCTCCCATTTGAAAAAAATTATTACAATAAAAAAGGGATGATTCACTATGTGGGACACCCACTTTTAGATGAGATTAGCTATTTTAAAAATAAGATTACAAACACTAATAAAGTTGCTTTCATGCCAGGAAGCAGAAAGGGAGAGATAACAAAGCTTATGCCTCTATACAAAGAGATAATTACGCAAATAGATGAGGAACCTATTTTAATAATACCCCCTCATTTTAATGATGAATATATAAAAGAAGTTTATGGAGATATCAGTGATTTTACCATATCAAAAGAGACTCATAAAACTCTTCAAGAGGTTGATTTTGCATTTATTTGTAGTGGAACAGCTACCCTGGAAGCAGCTCTTATAGGAACCCCTTTTGTTTTAAACTATATTGCTAAAAAATTAGATTATTTTATAGGAAATAACTTAGTAAAAATCAACTTTATTGGACTTGCAAATATCTTCTTTGAAAAAATGGGCAAAGAGCCAATCCATAAAGAATATGTTCAAGAAAATGTAACAGTTGAAAACCTATTAAATGAATATAAAAATCTCAACAGAGAAAAGTTTTTAGAAAATTCTAAAATTTTAAGAGAGTATTTAAAACATGGAAGTAGTAAAAATGTTGCAGATATTCTTTGTAAAACTACAAATCAATAGTAACCCTTTTACTCTTTTTCTCTTATCCTCAAAAAACTCGCAAATTTAGGTTTACCATTTTTTGTAAAGTTATAAAATTTGAAAGTAACCTTTCCACCTATTTGAGGAGGTTTTAGTCGTTGTTTATCACTAAATCCTCCTCCAAGATTAAACACTACACCATTGTGTAATTTGATTTTCAAACTTTTTAAAGTTCTACCATCTTTTCTATAGTTATGTCCAATAACTATACCCTCCATATCTTGGGCTTTTTTTACTTTTAGTATATGGGGACTTCTTCCTGTATGATATTTTAAAGTTGGGTCTTTTACTATAACACCTTCCCCATTTAATGATACTATTTTTTCTAAAAAAAGAGTAAGTTGTTCTTCATCTTTACAAACCTTTTGTTCTACAATTTTTACATATTTATTTGGATGTTTACGAAACCATTTTTTTACTTTATCAAGTCGTGTAAGAAAATCACCTTGAGCATTAGGTGCTTCAAAGATATTGTAAGTAATATTCGTCCAATAAGATGATGGTTTCGTATCTAGAATAGTAGCTTGTATATTTTCAAAATCACCTCTAAAACTGTAAAGCTCTCCATCAAGAGCAAAGGGTGGGAAATTTTTTGTAAAATCTATAGGAGTGTTGATACGATTACCATTTTTGGTATAAAGCTCTTTCCCATCCCAATAACCTCTTATACCATCAAGTTTTTCACTCATAACCCAGCCACTTATATCTTGTTGATCATATATTTGTGGTTTTTGTACATCAAAAGAAAAAAGTGAAGATATAAAAACTAAAAAAATACATATCTGTTTTTTAAACATCAGTTAGCTTTATATACCCTCAGCTATCATAGCATCCGCTACTCTTTTAAATCCTGCTATGTTTGCTCCATCTATATAATTACCCTCAACTCCATAATCTCTTGCAGTTAAATGAACTCTTTTACAAATACTTCTCATAGTTTGTTCTAGTGTTTTATCTACTTTTTCATAAGACCATTTTGTCATAGAAGCATTTTGTGCCATCTCAAACTCACTTACTGCAACTCCACCTGCATTTGCAGCTTTTGCTGGGGCAAATAAGATGTCATTTTTCTTAAATACCTCAATCGCATCAGGAGTCGATGGCATATTTGCACCCTCACTTACTGAGATACATCCATTTTCAACTAAAGTATTAGCATCAAGTTCAGTAAGTTCATTTTGTGTTGCACAAGGAAATGCACAGTCACAAGGTATTTGCCAAACTTCATGACCACCTGTTGGATAATCTTCAACCTTAGTATAAATAGCATCTGAATGATTAACACAATACTCTTCTAAAGAAGCTCTTCTTTGTAGTTTTATCTCTTTTAATGTTTCAAGATCAATCCCTCTTGAATCATAAATAGTACCTCTACTATCACTACAAGTAACTGGTTTAGCTCCTAGTTTATAAAGCTTTTCTATAGTATGAATTGCAACATTTCCTGCACCACTTACTACACAGATTCTACCTTCAAAACCATCTTTACCTGCAAACTTTAACATCTCATCTGTAAAATATACACATCCATACCCTGTTGCTTCTGGTCGCATCAAACTTCCACCAAACATAAATGGCTTTCCAGTTAATACCCCTTCATAAGATGAAGTGATTTTTTTATACTCACCAAAAAGATATCCAATCTCCCTTGCACCTACTCCAATATCTCCAGCTGGTACATCAATTCTAGGACCTATATGTTTATGAAGTTCTGTCATAAATGCACTACAAAACTTCATCACTTCAAAATCAGATTTTCCTTTTGGATCAAAGTCACTTCCACCCTTAGCTCCACCTATTGGAAGACCTGTAAGTGAGTTTTTAAATATTTGTTCAAAACCTAAAAATTTTAAGATACCGCTATTTACACTAGGATGAAATCTCAAACCACCTTTATATGGTCCTAAAGCATTATTAAACTGTACTCTATATCCTGTATTTACTTGAATATTTTGATTATCATCCATCCAAACTACTTTAAACTTAAATTCTCTATCTGGAGTTGTTAATCTATCTAATATAGAATGTCTTTTATATATTGGATCACTTTCTAAAACTGGTTGTAAACTCTCTAGTACCTCTTCAACCGCTTGAAAAAATGTATTGTCTGTTTGACAACTGACTTTTCTTATTTTTTCTATAGTCTCATCTGAAATATTCATACAATTACCTTTTATTATTTTACTATACTTCATAAACTAAAACTATAAAATGAAGTATTTTATATACAATAATATCTTAAATAGATTTATATATACATTATGATACAATCCCGATAATAAGTTCATAAACATTATAAATTTATTTTAGCCTAAACCTAAGAGGAAACTTTCTACTTATATGCCCTTAACAAATTTAAACCAAGAACAACACTCCTCTGCTACTTGTAATATCGGTCACAATTTAACAATTGCAAGTGCAGGAACTGGAAAAACTTCCACAATAGTTGGAAGAATTGGTCATCTTCTTCATAGTGGCACAAAACCTTCTCAAATACTTCTCTTAACATTCACAAATAAAGCAGCGGCTGAAATGATACATAGAGTTGCTAAGTTTTTCGATGAAAATACTGCCAAAGCTATAATCTCTGGTACTTTTCATAGTGTGAGTTATAAACTTTTAAAACAACATGAAAAAAACATCACATTAAAACAACCAAATGAGTTAAAAACTCTCTTTAAATCTATCTATGAAAAAAGGGTGTTTGTAGATCAAGATGATGTAAAACCTTATGATGGTGGTTATCTCTATGATATGTATAGTTTGTACCTCAATAGTAGCTATGGGGAAGATTTTGAAACATGGATTGGAAACAAAAATAGTGATCAAAAAAAATATACCCTCATTTATCAAGATGTAGTAGATGAATTCAGTCGTTTAAAAAAAGAGTATGGTTATGTAAATTTTGATGACTTACTTTTAGAGATGTTAGAGTTACAAAAAGAAAATGATTTTGATTTTAAAGAGATACTTGTAGATGAATACCAAGATACAAATCCTTTACAAGGGAAAATTTTAGATGGATTTAAACCTCAAAGTTTATTTTGTGTAGGAGATTATGACCAAAGTATTTATGCTTTTAATGGAAGTGACATCAATATAATCTCTTCTTTTGATGAAAGATACCCAAATGCAACTATCTATACACTCAATAAAAACTACCGCTCAACTGCAAATATATTAAATCTAGCAAATCGAGTAATCGAACATAATCCTAGAATTTATGAAAAGTCACTTCAAGTTGTAAGAAACGCCCCTAATCAACATATCCCTCAACTTCTTAAGTTTGATGAACTTTATATCCAATATGAATTTATATCGAAACAGATACTTAAAAGTACCAATGCTAAAGATGATATTGCAATCATTTATAGAAACAACTCAAGTGCAGATGGTATTGAAGCAAACTTACGAGAGATGGGGATAGATTGTAAAAGAAAAGGTGGTCATAGTTTTTTTGATTCACGAGAGATAAAAGTGATACTAGATCTTATGGTTTTAATGGTGAAACAAAATGATATGATGGCATTTATCCATATAGTTGAGTATGGAAAAAATATAGGAAAAGCAATAGCCAAAGATATATTTGAAGCACTTTTACGAATAGGGCATGGAAATATTTTTCATGGACTTTTAAATCCTGATAACACTATTATTAAACCCTATAAAAGTAATAAAACAACCAATGTACAACTTGGACTTTTTGATGATTTTATAGAGATGGGAAGTACTGCAAAATTTAAAGATTTAGGCTGGGAAACAAAGTTTTTAAATAACTCAATTTTGAAACATCCAAAACTCACTTTAGAGGGTGGGATATTTTTATATGACTTCTATACTTTGTTAAAAGAGTTAAAAAGGATACAAAATCCAAATAATATGATAAAACATATCCAAAATCACAAGTTTTTTAAAACTATTCTAGATACAATAACAACTGCTCGTGCAAAACAAAAAGATGGAACGATCAATGAAACTATAAAACAAAGTGCCTCTTTTAAAGCCAATCGAAGAGTAGAAACACTAAAGCAATTATCAGCTAGACACAACAATCTTGGCAATTTTATAAATGCTATGATATTAGGTGGTGGAGAGATGAGTGAGGGTGGTGGTGTTAACCTACTCTCAGTTCATGCTAGTAAAGGTTTAGAATTTAATGAGGTTTATGTGGTTGATTTGATGGATGGGAGATTTCCAAACCGAACTTTGATGAGTAAGGGTGGAAGTATAGAGGAAGAAAGGCGACTTTTTTATGTTGCGGTGACACGAGCAAAGGATATTTTATATTTAAGTTATGCAACTTACGATAGAATAAAGAAATTAGATTTTATACATAGTCCTTTTTTAGTGGAAGCTGGACTTGTA
>Ga0209345_10006558_pt1 | contig 10517 bp, 7 predicted proteins | sample Cruoilmetagenom7_FD_187294 | JGI IMG/M metagenome (GOLD analysis project Ga0209345, IMG submission 187294) | Oil polluted marine microbial communities from Coal Oil Point, Santa Barbara, California, USA - Sample 7 (SPAdes) (version 2) | ecosystem: Environmental > Aquatic > Marine > Oil seeps ... | reverse complement strand
GTTTCTATCTCCCGGCGCCATGCAATTTGCCATTGATAAGGTAAAAAATTCAGGTAACCCTAAAGTTCTAATTACAGAACGAGGCACTACCTTTGGCTACCAGGACCTGGTGGTTGATTTCAGAGGGATCCCCGTGATGCAGCAATTTGGCCATCCGCTTATACTGGATGTAACCCATTCCCTGCAGGAGCCTAACCAGTCCAGTGGTGTTACAGGAGGCAAACCGGAACTTATTGAAACTCTGGCAAGAGCTGGGATTGCCGCGGGGGTTGATGGCATTTTTCTGGAGACACACCCCGATCCTTCGAAAGCAAAATCAGATGGAGCCAATATGCTTCAAATGGCACGGCTGGATGATCTGTTAAGAAAACTGACCCAGCTTAGAGAAGTCATAATTAATATGTAAATTTGATCGTAACCAAAATTATATTGACATGCGCAGACTAACTATATCATTCGTCATTGCCATTTTTGCAATTTCTCTGTCCGCACAAGACCTGGATAAGATTCTAAATAACCACTATAAGGCTTCGGCCCAGGATAAATTATCGGAGATCACTTCCGTCTCCATTACGGGCGATTTGGTAGCCATGGGAATGCAGACTGAAATTTTGCTCTATCAGTCAAGACCCAATAAGCTCAGGATTGAAGCAAATTTAATGGGCGCAAAAATGATCCAGACCTACAATGGCACCACTGGCTGGACTTATGCGCCAGGCATGGGACTTACTGAGCCCATGGAAATGGGAACTGAAGAACTTAAAGGTGTGATTAATCAGGCAAACATGGATAGTCCTCTCTGGGATCATGAAGCTAAAGGGAATAAAGTTGAGCTGCTGGGAAGCTCAGAAGACGGAACTGCCCATAAGATAAAACTTACCAGTGCCGAAATTGGTGAAATAACTATCTTCATCTCGAAGGAGACATTCCTGATTTCAAAGATCCAAACAATTCAGAGTGCTCAGGGCATGGAAATGGAGATTGAGACAGAGCTCAAAGATTATAAAACGGTAAAAGGCATCCCAACGGCTCACTATATCGGATCGGAAATGGGAGGGCAGCCCATAAGTACCATTACCTTCAAATCCATCGAATACAATAAGGCCCTGGATGCCTCTCTGTTTGAGAAGCCGGTTATTGAGTAAAAAATGCAGTAGTTGTTAAGCCAGGTTCTGTATCCTGCTTTGGCAGGATTCCTGTCATTTTTCTGAGCGGCCTACCCCCCGGCAGAAGCGGGTAGCTTTTATAATACCGGTATACATGGCCTTTCAGCCCGCAGGACAAACGGCTGTAAGAGTCACCCCTTACACCGGTGGGCTCTTACCCCACCTTCTCACCCTTACCTCCGTCAAGAGGCGGTTGTTTTCTTCTTTGCACCCATGCCTTCACAGACATCTGTTTTTCAACAGTACGGCACCCTTAGCTGCCCGGACTTTCCTCCACAGGCCGAAACCTGCAGCGACAGGATCAACTACTGCAAAATTTATTAGAACTATGCAAAAATAACTAATTTTGCCGACATCATACATGAACCATGGCCAGGCCGTCTTTCATTCATCTTGAGAATTTCAAATATGAGCTGCCCGAATCGGGAATTGCCAAATATCCCCTGCCCGACCGTTCTGCTTCGAAATTATTGCTTTATAAAGGGGGGAGCATCAGCCAGGACAGTTTCAGTCGCCTGCCTGAACACCTTCCCTCCGGTTCCTGCCTGGTCTTCAATAACACCCGGGTGATCCAGGCGCGTCTGAAATTCCGGAAGGAGACCGGGGCCCGCATTGAGGTCTTCTGCCTGGAGCCCTTTAAACCAGCCGATTATGAGCAAGCTTTCCAGGCTGAAGACTCGGCCACCTGGATCTGTCTGGTTGGGAACCTTAAGAAATGGAAAGGTGGTCCGGTATCCATGGAAACCTCCATTAGAGGCAGAGAGCTAACACTGGAGGCCCATCTCCTGGAGAGAAAGGGCGAAGGATTTCTGGTGCAGTTTCGATGGCAAACTGCCGGGATTACCTTTGGAGAAATAATTGAGCAATCAGGAAGCACACCCATTCCTCCTTATCTGAAGCGGGAAGCAGAGGAGAGCGACAAAGAGCGCTACCAGACCGTCTACAGCATAAACAATGGTTCGGTGGCTGCACCAACCGCAGGATTACACTTCACCGGAGAGATGATTCAGCAGCTGGATCAACTGAAGGTCCCCATGGCAAATATTACGCTCCACGTGGGCGCTGGCACCTTTGTTCCTGTGAAAGAGGAGAACGCCAGGGACCACTCCATGCATTCGGAACTGGTGGTGGTGAGCCGGGATTTCCTGGAACGATGGGCAAAGCAAAGCCAGGGGCTGATCGCGGTGGGTACCACCAGCACCCGCAGCCTGGAATCGCTCTACTGGCTGGGCGTTCAGATAAAAGCACATCCGCCTTCCGATCCCTTTTCACTGGCTATTGTACAGTGGGACAATGAGAATTTACCACAGAATATCCCTCTAAGGGAGAGCATAGAAGCTTTGATAGGGTTTTGCAGGAGGCTCGATCTGGAACAACTACACTTTAACACCCAACTGATGATTGTACCAGGCTACCGCTTCAGAACCATCGAGGGCCTGATCACCAATTTCCATATGCCGGGGAGCACCCTGCTTTTGCTTATTGCAGCGTGGATTGGTGAGGATTGGAGAAAGATCTACAACTATGCCCTGAAGGAGAATTTCAGATTCCTGAGCTATGGGGATTCTTCCTTATTACTTCCCGGATTCAAGCAGTGATTTTAACCTGGAGGCAAAAGACTCAATCTCCTCTTCCGTGGTATCAAAAGAGCACATCCATCGAACCTCAGAAAGCGCTTCATCCCACACATAGAAAAAGAACTCCTCCTGCAGCAGCGGAATTATATGCCCGGGAACCCTGGCAAATACAGCATTGGACTCTACAGCCTGTGTAACAGTCACCTCCGGAATATCTTTTACCGCGGCGTGCAGTTTCCTTGCCATATTATTGGCGTGTCTTGCATTCTCTTTCCAAAGATCATTTTCCAGGAAAGCAGAGAACTGGGCAGCAATATAACGCATTTTGGATGCCAGCTGCATCCCTTGTTTCCTGCGATATTTAAAATCTTCGCAAAGCGTTTTATCGAAGAAAATGATGGCTTCCCCATACATTATTCCATTCTTGGTTCCCCCGAAAGAAAGCACATCCACTCCTGCCCCTCCACTCATCTCAAAAAATCCACAGTCAAGTGACAGAGCCGCATTGCTGATCCGGGCGCCATCCATATGAAGCAGCATTCCGTGATCATGTGTGTATGTGGCAATCTTCCTGATCCCATCAAGGGTATATACGGTTCCCATCTCCGTGGCCTGAGTAATGGAAACCACCCTGGGCTGTACATGGTGTTCAAAGCCGATCCCGTGCATAAAAGAGGCAATCATATCCACAGTCAGTTTTCCATCCGGGGTGGAGCACGTCAGCAATTTGTTTCCCGAAAACTTCTCCGGGGCCCCGCACTCGTCCACATTAATATGGGCAGTTTCGGGACAGATCACCGCATGGTAGGGCTGCGTGATGGTGGAGAGGCCCAACACATTGGCTGCAGTACCTGTAAAAACAAAAAAAGGTTCTACCTCCTCACCGAAAATTGACCTTAGGGCCGCATTTGCCCCCTGGGTGTATGGGTCATCCCCATAAGCAATCACATGACCACTGTTTACCTTACCCAGTGCCTCAAGTATTCTGGGATGTACTCCTGCATTGTTGTCGCTTGCAAATCCGCGGCGATTTATCTGATTCATGATTTAAAATTTTTCGTCGTACCTGGTCCATAACATATCTCCCAGTTCCCATGCTTTCTCCACCACCTTTTCACCCCACTCAAGGGTAAATCCGGTCAGGAAGTTTTCAAGCTCTTCCTTCTTTCCCTCGTTATAGAGGTCAAGCGCCTGTTTTTCGAACGCTGCCTGTCCTTCAAATAATTCGGACTGCCACTGATCCCAGACCACATTCACATCGTAACGCATCTCACCCCATCGCTGGGCAGTTAGCGTACCCAGGCGGTTGAATGCCCACCAGGCTGACTCCCGGGAATATCCATAGGGACGTCCCGGGGTTTTATAGGACGCCGGCAGATTACTTCCCGAACAATAAACAGGCACATAGATAGAGGTCGCTACATTGTCCTGGGCCAGCCATACCACCCCACCTATTTCATCCGGCAACCAATCACGGCACTGAATAATGGTAGCATACATGGTGTACCAGCGTGCAATAGTTCTCTCACCTCGCCATCCCCATCCCCCGTTGATGCGGAAGAGCTTGTTCATATCGTAGGGCAGGTGAGGATTGGCCAGGGGGGAGATGACACTCTTTCCCTGCTCATCAGTAACCAGCATATCTTTGGTCATATCAAAGGGAGTACCCTCGTAATAGTCTGAAAAGACCCTCCTGAGATTTGCCAGGGAGACCAGGCTGTCAGGTTTTATGGAGAAAGGGTAGTTCTCTGCATTTGGATCCAGTTTCAGTGAAGGTGCCAGCAGATCAAAAACTCTCCACTCTCTTCTTCTTGCTGCCAGTGAGCTCCGGCTGTCGGGAGCGTATACATAACAGAAACGGAAGGGCTCACCCTCTTTCCACCATCCTGCGTCAGCGGCCACACGGTAGATGTTCTCGCTGGCCATAAAGTAGTCCCTGTCCTCCAGATCAATTTCCTTAATCGTGCTTGCATTGGCATTGACGGACAGCTGATCATCAGGCACCCGCTGAGCCACCCATACCGAGCCAACCTTTCCTTTTCCGGGACCCACTATTTCAAGATGCCAGACCTCTTTTTTATCGGCTATGGTCAGGCACTCTCCATAATCACTCCAGCCATATTGTTCCGTGAGCTCCCCTGCCAGTTCAATGGCCTCTCGCGCACTTTTGCATCGCTCCAGCATCAGGCGGCATAGCCTCTGGCAATCGATAAGCCCCGCATCGGACTGAAGTCCCTCTCTTCCTCCGAAGGTGGATTCTCCTATTCCCAGCTGGTACTGGTTCATGGAGGGATAGGCCGTGTTCAGGAACTGGTAAGTCTCCTTTACCTGGGGGATCTCACCAATGGGCAAATGGCCATAGGTGGGCATAGCAAATGAGTCGCAGGCCACCCGCTTATACATGGTGCTTGTGGCAGAGCGAGGATGTTTAGCTGCCGGAATTACATCCATCCAGGAGCGTGTACGGTGACTGTCGTCGGTATGGGAGGTGATTACCGATCCGTCCACCGTTGCTCTTTTACCAACAGTAATGGAGGTGCACCCATCGGCATATCCTCCTTCCCAGTCTGGGTGCTGAGCCGAAAGCCCCGTGGAAAACAGAAGAAAAACAGCGGAAGTAAAGGTGTGAATTTTCATGCAATATTTGCTTTGAAAGAGAGTTACGAATATAGTCATATCCTCTAATTGAGCAGCTTCATATGCACCATTTTTGCTTTCTTTACAGTCACAATATCAAAGGGAAAAAATGAGTCCATTCAAACTTATTATACTGGCTGCTGTATTGATGGTCCTTTCCTCCTGCTACAAGGAGGTAGAATTCCCTTCGGAGATTGATAAGGTTTTTGAACTGAAGGTGTCACCCCAACTGCAGGAGTTTATCTATGACAGCAGGGACACAGCCTATTCCATTGCAGAACCGGGAATGGAATTTCTTCTGGATGATCAGCCCCTGGATCTGCAAAAGATAAAAACCCGTGGTAAAACGGCCCTGCGCTTTCAGCGGAAAAGTTATGCGGTGGTTCTGAACGAGCCCATCCTCTTCAGTGGAGGGGATGGAACAAATACCAGGCTTCTGCACAGGTTTAAGCTGATAGCCATGGTCATGGACTATACATACATTGAGAACCGGCTTGCCTTTGGCATCCTGGAGGAGCAGGGGATCATGCCCCTGCTAAACAGGTATGTGGAGCTGAAAATAAACGGCGAAACCCAGGGCGTATACCTGTTGGTGGAGGATCCGGAGCAGTTCTACCTGGAGAACGGTTCCGAGTATATTCTCAGGCGGGGCTACTACAACAGTATTGCTGATTCCGAATATGAAGCTTCCACTCATTTTATACCCAGGGAAAACTATGAGAACCGTTTCCGGGAGATCTATTCCAGTATCACTCAACTTCAGGGGGAAGCTCTGTATATGGCACTGAACGAAAGACTGAATCTGGAACAGTATTTTAGAAAGATGGGGATTGATTACCTGCTGCAGAATGGTGATTATACCGATGAAGTCTACCTCTATGCCCTGATTCACCAGGATCAGATCAGGTTTAATCTGATTCCCTGGGACTACGATGATATTTTCAAAGCTGTCCCTCATGAAGTAGGGATAACCTGGGGCACAGGAAATTTGTTCGGGGATCGGCAATATCCCACACACCAGGATGTACTGAATGAGCTGGGAGATAAGAAAATTTTCTCCATCGAGGATGATCTGGACTATATCATTGCCACGGACCCCTATCTTTATGAGCGTTATGAGAACACGCTGAAGGAGATGGTGGAGATGATGCATAAGGAAGATTTTGATATATTGTTCCAGCAGGTCAGAGATGAACTGCTCCCGTTTTATTACCACAAGGAGCTAATTTCACAATCCAGGTTTGATAAGACTGAGACAAACTTTAAACTATGGGAAGAGAACCTCACCGAAAAAAAAGCCTTTCTGAAGGCTCGGCTGGCAGAGCTACAAGAACAATTAAGGGAGGTTCAGCCATGAAATATTCAAGCATTCTCCCTCTGTTTCTGCTATTTGCTTTTAGTTCTTGCACACGGATTCAGCTGGAACTGACTCTGGATGAGCTTAGCGACAAGGAGAACTATACCGCGACCATGGTGCTTGATTGCAGCACCTATAAAGGCCAAAGGGTGGATCGTATACTGGTTAACGGATCAGAGACCAATGAGAAGGGGATTTTAGAGCTAAAAACTGCCGGATATTACCGGATACAGATATATGTGAAAGGCTCAGATCCGGATCGTCCCGAGCTGATCCGGATTGTCCTTTTGGATCCTGAAAGAGGGGAGGCTGAATGGGGATTACCCCCGTGGACCCCGGCGGTCCCTGAGCCCGGAGAGCTAGGTGAACAGGCTGTGAAGTTAATATACCCGCCATCGGCGCCTGCGGGAATCTCCATCCCATTGGTTGTTGTGCTTGGTGAAGAGCTTACTCTTTCAGAGCTGAATCTGAATGCAGAAATTGGCTCCCAGCCCTTTCGAATCAAACGGGGAGTCGGCTCCGTTTCGATCCCCGTTGCTCAGGGAGAGCAAGCGCTTAGAATTGATAACAGATCTTTCCCTGTAAGTACTATTTCTCTGAACGCAGCTCCTCTCATCCTGAGTGGAGTAGTAGCAGCTGACAAGCACTATCCTGCCGGAAGCTACATTCATGTCCCCGGGGACCTGACCATTCCCGAAGGCATTACTATAAGCATAGGTAGTGGCAGCTTTCTAAGCATAGCTCCTGAAGTCAACATCCTGAATGAGGGGCATTTGTATTTTTCAGGATCAGCAGGTTCCCCTGTGACAGTCACCTGTAGCGAAGAAAAAAAGTACTGGGGCGGTTACATTGGAAGCTCTTCCGGAAACCGGGTGGAAGCCACCCATACCATTTTTTGCAGGAGTGGCTTTCATATGGGGGAGGAATACAATTACGGGCATGGTCGCAGGCAGGCACTTTTTTATAGCGAAAACGGGGAATTAGCCCTGGATCATTGCTACATCATCGACCATATCGGGCAGATTTTCTATCCCGTTTCCTGTGAGCTTGAGCTGAGCGATTGCCTCATCCAGAGAGCTAAAACCGGCGGACAGCTGAATGATTCGGAATTGCAAATGGATCGCTGTGTATTTAGTGATTTCCCCGATGACAGTAACGAGTACCGGGATGACGATAATGATGGACTCTACCTGAACAGGACCAATGCCGTGATTACTAACTCCATGTTTATGTATGCCAAGGATGATGGGCTCGACAGCGGGGCCAGCGGAGGTGGAGAGGTGGTCATAAACAATTGCAGGTTCGAAGCCAATTTCCATGAGGGGGCTGCTCTTTCCAGTGGTAACACTACGGTGAAGCTGCACCGCATAAGCAATTCTATTTTTACCAACTGTGGACAGGGACTTGAACTGGGCTATAGCAGTGTAAATCATCATGTGGAGGTGGACTCGTGCAGTTTTATCCGGAATGGGATTGGAATCAGGTATGGAGACAACTACGAAATGCGGCACCATGGTTCGATACATGTGGCCAATTCAGCCAGCCTGGAGAACAGTGTATTTGATGTATGGAACATGAACAGGGAACACTGGGCCGCTGACACCTCCCAGATGAGCTTTTATCAGGTGACAGTTAGCAGGGCCAATCCCATGTACCCAGAACTAATTGTATATGAAAAATAGACCCTATTCCAGATTTTCCGGCTTCGGCTTTCGACTTATTGCAGCTCTGCTGCTGATGGCTGTGACAATGCAACTTAAGGCTCAGGATATTAAGGTGGTCCGGGACCTTCAGCTCTGGACGGGTGCTGCCATTGAAAAAAAAATCGGGAAGGACTGGACCTTCTCTCTGGAGGAGCAGATCCGCTTCAAGCACAATATCAGTGAGATCAATAACTATTTTACAGAGGCAGGAGTACGCTACCGGATCAATAAAAATTTTGCACTGGAAGGTGCATACCGGTATACCCGGGACAGAAAGTCAGACAACAGCTATGAAAATCTTTCTCGCTATAATCTGGATCTGCGCTACACTGGGCGGCTGGATTTTATCACCCTATCCTACCGGCTACGCTACCAGAAGGAAGTGGAGGGATTTAAGCTCTATGATCAGAAAATCCCCTATGAGAAATATCTGAGGCACCGCATCAGAATCAGCTACACCGATTTCAGCAAGATCACACCCTATGTGTCAGGAGAAATCTTCCAATTATTCCGGCCCGATTATTATGCGGAGTATGCATACATCCGTATCCAGGGGGGGATCCGATATGATACGAGAAAGTTGGGATCCCTGCGCTTTGCTTACGGATTCAACCGGGAAATAGATGAGATAGAGCCTGCACTGACCTTCCTCTTCAAAGTGAATTATACCTATCAGTTTTGAGGACCACCCCTATATATAAACGGGCAGGGATCCCGCTACTGCTAGCTTTGCTGTTTTTCACCGCCTGCTATAAGGAGCAGGTAATCGTGGAGCCTGAGGATTGGCCGGTTAGTGGGCGGGTCCTTGAATTTGACCAGGTGTATGTCTTTGCTGATCACCAGGATAAGAAGCTGCTCTACACCCTGTCCTCTGACACGGTCCATTCCTTCAAGCCCCATGTGAACTTTGGTGCTTATGATGCCGTTTCCTTTAATGGCCTGGAGTTGAACAAGGATGCAGTAAACGACCTGGGCGAGGTGAGAATCAATTTTCCATACCAGGTTGTAGCTCACGACAGTAGTGGAACAGAGACCTTCCAACTCTACTTCACCAACCTGCCCCTGCTCCACGTACACACGGATGAGAAGATCCGGGACGAACCCAAAGTATTAAGCTGGTCGGAGCTCCAGTATGTGATTCATGATGCCCGGGGAAGCAGGACTGTGGACTATTCCTCTTACACAGGAATTGAAATTCGCGGCAGAACCTCTGCCCAGCTTGAAAAAAAATCCTACGGTCTGGAGTTGTGGGAAAATATATACCAGAAGGATCATTCCGCTCCCTTGCTGGGCATGCGTAATGGGGAGGACTGGATTCTGGATGCCATGTATATTGATAAGCTTCGCATGCGAAATAAACTCTCCTTTGAGCTCTGGGAGAAGATGTGGAGCAAAAAGATGGACACCCCCTGGCAAACTACCCATCCGGGTATCCATTGTAAATTTGTGGAACTCTTTATTAACCAGAGATACATGGGGCTCTATTGCCTCAGCGAGAAGCTGGATGAATCGCTGATCAATCTCAAGGGGGCTGCTTCATCAGCCGAAGGGGTGCTCTATAAGGCCATTGACTGGATCGGTGGGGCCACCGCCTTTAAAACCTATAACAGTCCCCCCCCTGAATCCATGATCTGGGAAGGATGGGAACAGGTCTATCCGGATGAACACTTTTATTGGGAGCCCCTGTCTGAACTTAGAAAATTGGTGGTTCTGGATGAGGATGAGCTATTTACGGAAAAAATTTCCAGCATAGTTAACCTGGATTGTTTCGCAGAATATTACCTTTTTACCAACCTGATCCTGGCACAGGATAATATTATCAAAAATTATTACCTGGCCAGGTATCCGGAGCAATCCAGGTTCCTGGTTTTGCCATGGGACCTGGAAGGCACCTGGGGGATCATGTGGCATGGAGGAGAGAGTTCCAGCAATGGCCTTCTGGAAAACGAACTTTACAACCGGCTTCAGGAACTGGATGTGGGCGAGTTCCAGGAACTGCTTGAATCAAAATGGGAGAACTACAGGGAGTCCCTGTTTCACCTGGATTCACTGATGGTGCCTGTGACTCTCTACACGG
>Ga0209345_10006557_pt1 | contig 10518 bp, 9 predicted proteins | sample Cruoilmetagenom7_FD_187294 | JGI IMG/M metagenome (GOLD analysis project Ga0209345, IMG submission 187294) | Oil polluted marine microbial communities from Coal Oil Point, Santa Barbara, California, USA - Sample 7 (SPAdes) (version 2) | ecosystem: Environmental > Aquatic > Marine > Oil seeps ... | reverse complement strand
ATGTTTTTTATCAAGACATAATTAATCCAATTGTGTTACCATAAAAGAAAAAATGGAAACAAACCTAGAGTATTCTTCTGATGATGTAATAAATAACCTTCTAGATAACAGCAAACCATTTAGTTCACAGTTTTTGCTTTTTTTTTCAGATATTTCCCTGGATGACCTAGAAAAATTAAAATCTATTTGGCCTGAAGTCGATAGGGAAAGAAAATGCAACCTCCTGAAAGATTTAGAATCTCTGATGGAAGCCAACACTCTCGCTTCCTGCGATGATTTTGGTTATTTTGCTTTACAAGATGATGATCCACGTATCAGAAGCCAGGCAATTCCTTTATTTTGGGAATGCACCAATATAAAATTTATCCCCATCTTTATTAACCTTTTACAAAACGATTCCGATCCCGAAGTCAACGCATCAGCCGCTGCAGCTCTCGGAAAATTTGTGCTTTTAGGCGAGCTTGAAGAAATTCCAGAAAAATCAGCAAACATGGTTCAAGATTTATTAATTAATGAATATTTAAAAACAGAAGATGACTCCATCAAACAGAGGATCCTTGAATCTTTGGGTTATTCCAGCAATAAAAAAGTGAGTCACTTTATCACTAGTGCATTAAAAATGAATGACAAGAAGTGGCATCTTTCAGCGCTATTAACTATCAGCAGGTCAGCAAATAATATATGGGGAAAAGTTGTGCTAAAGAAACTAACAGATCTCGATCCTGATATCCAAATTGAAGCAATTAAAGCTGCTGGAGAATTGGGGATAGAATCCGCGAAAGAGCAAATTATTGGATTTATGGATCGCTCTTCTCCCGATGAAGAAATACATACACAAGCAATATGGGCATTGTCTAAAATCGGTGGAAACGATATTAAAGATCTTTTCGATATAATGATCGAAGAAAGTGACGATGAAGAAGAGATAAACATTTTAGAAATAGCCATGGATAACCTGGACATCTCATCTGGGATGCCCGCATTTGACCTTTTCGACCAATCCTGACAATCATTATGGAAAACGAGAACATTGAACGCCTGCACGCTATGGTGCAGGGATATGTGCAGGGGGTGGGTTTCAGATTCTTCGTTTATCGAGCAGGGCTGGATCTTCAGCTGCAAGGTTGGGTGAGAAACAGGATCAATGGTAATGTAGAGATCCTCGCTGACGGGCCTAAAAAGAAATTAGACGCATTACTTGAGTATATTCGCAAAGGGCCGCAGATGGCACAAGTCGTGAAAGTCAATGTTGAATGGCAGAAATCTAAAAATGATCTTTCACCTTTCACCATTCTTCAAACAAAATAATCAAATCACACCTATTCTTCACCAGAAATAATTGCGATTCGTTCCCACGGGGAAACATTTGATTCATCCGCAAGCATTTTTCGTAATTCGAAGACCTGATCCCGCAAAGCAGCTGCCCGTTCAAACTCCAAAGATTTTGCCGCTGCTTCCATTCTCTCTCTTGTTTCCTTAATTATCTTTTTCAATTCCTTAACGGGCAATCTTGAAATCGTTCCATCTACAGAATAATCCGCCTGACCATCAGCAATATATGACTGCGATGTAAGCCGCTCGGTTATATCGTAAATTTCCTTGATAATTGTGAAGGGTTCAAAATTGTGTTTCTTGTTGTATGCTTCTTGTTTTTTCCTGCGGCGGTTGGTTTCATCAATTGCTTGTTTCATGGCGTCTGTAACCTTATCGGCATACATGATCACTTTCCCCTGTAAATTACGCGACGCCCGGCCGACTGTTTGAATGAGCGCAGTTGCAGAGCGCAAAAAACCCTGCTTATCTGCATCAAGGATTGCAACCAGAGATACTTCCGGTAAATCCAATCCTTCCCTTAATAAGTTTATCCCAACGATCACATCAAACACACCCATCCGCAGATCCCGCAGAATACCAACACGATCAAGAGTTTCCACTTCAGAATGAAGATATTGCACATTAATCTCAATTCCCTTTAAATATTCAGTCAGGTCCTCTGCCATTCGCTTAGTAAGAGTTGTAATCAATACTCGTTCTTTCTTCTCCACTCTGGTTCTGATCTCCCCAATCAAATCATCCACTTGCCCATGAACTGGGCGTACCTCGATTTGAGGGTCAACCAGACCAGTAGGGCGAATGATCTGGTCAATCACTTGATCAGCTTTCCCCAATTCATAAGGGCCAGGCGTTGCGGATGTATAAACAGTTGCTCCCATCTTCGATTCAAACTCTTCAAATTTTAACGGCCGATTATCCAACGCCGAAGGAAGCCGAAACCCATATTCAACCAATGTGCCTTTTCTTGAACGGTCTCCGTTATACATACCTCGAATTTGAGGTATTGTCATATGGGATTCATCGACAATAAGTAAAAAATCTGAGGGGAGAAAATCCATTAAGGTCCAGGGTGGCGAGTCCTTTGGACGTTGGTCTAAATGGCGTGAATAATTTTCTATTCCCGAACAATAACCAATCTCCCTCAACATTTCAAGATCAAACATCGTTCTTTGCTCCAACCGCTGAGCTTCTAATAATTTTTGGTTCTCTTTTAAGAATATGAGACGCTCCGCTAACTCAGTTTCGATATCACTTATCGCCTTTTTCAGCCGATCCTCTTGCGTGATGAAATGTTTTGCGGGAAATATTTCAATTTCTTCAAATTCGTTTAAGATTTCTCCAGTAACTGGTTGAACAGAAATAATTCGTTCAATTTCATCACCAAAGAAAGTGATTCGGTAGGAAAGATCTTTTTCGTATGCGGGAAACACTTCTAAAGTATCACCTCGCAAACGGAAAATTCCTGGGCGGAGATCGATATCATTACGCGAGTAATGCTCTTCAATAAGCTGGCGAAGCAGAACGTTTCTTCGATAAATCTCACCTTTTCTCAGTTTGATAACGATACTGCTATATGCCTCTGGACTGCCAAGCCCATAAATTGCGGATACTGAAGCAACGATGATCACATCTTCACGAGAAACCAAAGAGGTGGTTGCTGCTAATCGCAGCCGTTCTATTTCTTCGTTGATATCCGTCTCTTTTTCGATATACAGGTCCTGCCTGGGGACATAAGCCTCTGGTTGATAATAATCATAATATGACACAAAATACTCAACAGCATTTTCAGGGAAGAATTCTTTAAACTCCGCATATAACTGTGCAGCCAGTGTCTTGTTATGTACCATCACCAGCGCAGACATTTGCAGTTCATTTATCATATTTGCGATTGTGAAAGTTTTACCTGTACCTGTAGCACCTAAAAGGACCTGGTGCCTTTTACTATTTCTAACGCCTTCAACCAGGCTCTTAATGGCTTCCGGTTGATCACCTGTGGGCTGATAAGGTGCTTTTAATTTAAATTTCATCTAGTGTTTTCTCTCTGTTTGAATTAATAAATCCAGAACACCAATGAGCCGAATACGCCAATCTGTTCTCCCACCTCTAAGTATCCTATATGCGTCTTTTCCCCTTGTTGCCACTTTCCCCAAATCAGGCAGCTCTCTATGTGTTTTCTCTTCAGAAGAAGGAGGATATTTCAATAATAAATTCTGCCCTTCGACAGATATAGAAGATAAACCACATTTCTCTGCTTTAAGTTTTACTCGCAATTGATATAGCAAATTGATAACTTCTTCTGGAGGAGGTCCAAAGCGATCTTCAAACTCAACAATCAACAAACCTATCTCATCCTCATTATCTATATCAGCAATTCGGCGGTATAGCTTCAATCGAAGGGAATCATTTTTTACATATTCAGATGGGATATGAACAGATATAGGCAGTTCTACACTTACAAGAGGGCGGATTGGATTCACTGGCAATAATTTCTCAACTCGTGATTTGAATCCTTTCTCGCCTTTCAGCTGCTGGACTGCCTCCGCCAATAAACGCGTGTATAGATGAAAACCCACAGAAGCAATATACCCATGCTGGTTGGTACCCAACAGGTCTCCAGCACCTCGCATCTCCAAATCCCGCATCGCTATTGAATATCCCGCACCTAATTGTGTATTCTCAGCAATTATTTCCAGACGTTCAAGGCTCTCTGGTGTTGGTGTTTTTTTCATATGGTGAAAAAAGTATGCGTATGCCCTCGATGATCCGCGTCCAACTCGCCCACGCAGTTGATAGAGTTGAGCAAGTCCGAAGGTATCCGCTCGATCTAAGATCAGCGTGTTCGCGTTAGGTATATCAAGTCCAGATTCGATGATGGACGTGGATAACAAAACATCAATTTCGCCAGTCGTAAACTTGCTCATTACGCTAGATAAGGTCTTTTCCCGCATTTGTCCATGGGCAATTCCAATCTTAGCTTCAGGAACAAGTTTCTGTAGTTTGCTTGCCACTACTTGAATGGATTGAACCCGGTTATGTACAAAAAATATCTGCCCTCCACGATCGATTTCCCTGATGATCGCTTTACGGACAACATTCTCCTTATAAGGCCCGGTAAACGTTAGGATCGGCAGCCGCTCAGCAGGAGGAGAATTGATCACAGATATATCACGGATGCCAGATAACGCCATATATAACGTCCGCGGAATTGGTGTTGCCGTTAAAGTTAACACATCAATTTCCTGCCGCATTTTCTTAAAGAACTCTTTATGCGTCACACCAAATCGCTGTTCCTCATCGACGATAAGTAACCCAAGATCCTTGAAAATGACATCTGGCTGCAGTAGTCGATGTGTCCCGACCACAATGTCAATCTCGCCCATTTCAAGTTGCAATAGGATCTTTGCCTGTTCTGAAGGTGTTCGAAATCTTGATAACATTTCAATCTGAAAAGGGAATGGGGATAGCCGAGATTTAAAAGTTTCAAAATGCTGCTGGGCAAGAACTGTTGTTGGAACTAGCATTGCCGCTTGCTTATTACCCATAACCGCTTTAAATGCGGATCGTAAAGCAACTTCAGTTTTCCCATATCCGACATCACCGCATAATAAACGATCCATCGGGCGGTCCCTTTCCATATCTTTTTTAACCTCCGAAATTGCTCTCGCCTGGTCATCAGTTTCTTGATAGGGAAAGCTGGCTTCCAATTCCGCCTGCCATTCAGTATCCTTTTGGAATGCAAATCCATTCACTGTTTGACGGGAGGCATACAATTCTAAAAGATCATATGCAATTTCTTTCACGGCTTGTCTTGCACGGCTGCGTTTATTTTTCCAACCCGCAGATCCTAATCTGGAACAATTAGGTTGACGATTCCCTGGACCAATATACAGGCTAATTCTATCTGCCTGATGGACAGGTACAAATAATTCATCATCGTCAGCATACATCAAAAGCAGAAAATCCCGGTCCGTTCCTTCAATAGATCGATGGACAAGACCAGCAAACCTCGCAATACCATAATCAATGTGAACAACATACTCGCCAACAATAAGATCCGCATACGAAACTTCTGGAGATGTAATTCTTCTGTGTTTCAGTCTGCGGGGTCTGGGGAGTTCCCATCCAAACAATTCGCTATCAGAAAATAAGTATTGTTCCTTCCCACCTTGGTACTGCACTTTCCAACCAGCGTTCAAACCTCCTTCAATGAAAACCACCTTTTCCAGACTTGAAAAGGATGAAGAGGATCCATCCTGTACTTCCTTAATTCTATTGATCTGTTTGGAAACGATATACACTCGTTCTATTTTCTTGTCGTTATCATTGATAAATCTGAACAAATCATCCAGGCGGCTGCCGAAGCGCGGACTGGGTGAAAAAGCATTAGAAATCTGATGCCCATTTTCATTTAAAGGAAAACCTAAATCAATTGAATTTCGTTGAGATATTTCATCAATTATTTCCGACCAGGTGATATAAGGAGCGGGAAACCCAGAAGGAATCATCCCGGATTCCTCGTTTTCTACCTTAATTCTTATTGATTGTGTTTCAATTTCATCTGCTGTAACCTGCAAAGAAGCCGCGTTATCAAATACGATGATTGAATCTTTTGGCAAATAATCAATCAGTGATCCCGCGGAAGGGAAAACAGCAGGAATGAAAAACTCTGATAGTTCCTTCGGCTGGTTTTCAATTTTTTCGAGAGTATCGACACAAAGAATCTCTCTGCCAGGTGGAATAAAAACGGAGTTTATTTTCTCGATCGATCGCTGGGTAACAGGATCAAAGACCCTCAAAGTGTCGATCTCATCCCCGAAAAATTCTATCCGAGCAGGATTCTTGTAATTTGTCGGCCAAATATCTAAAATCCCTCCTCTTCTGGATAACTGTCCACCAGCCACGACAATTTCCACAGTAGTGTAACCATTTGTCAATAATTTGAAAATCAAATCATTGATTTCAGTATGATCACCTGCACTCAATGAAAAAGAACTCCGAATGAAATCCCTTCTTGGTATAGTCTTTGTCATCAGTGATTTTACAGATGTGAAAATTACTGACGGAGAATAAGATTTTTTTCTTCCGGGAATAAAATATTGCGCAATATCAGTTAAGGTGTCCAAGCGATCATATCGGGTAGCTGCACTCCAACCAGATCTCTCATAAAATAACGGTGAAGGTTCAGAAAAAATATGACGCCGTGATTCTTCTACCCAAAAAGAAAATTCCTCAAACATAGATAGCAAGCGGTCTGATTTTGAAGTGACAAAAAGGATCGTCTGCTTAAGGTCATTATGAATGGCAGCGATGAATGGTAAGCGAACGGACCGCGGCAAACTAATTAACGCCTGAGATTGGCCAAACTCATAATCCGAAAGTAGATTCTGATAACCGGGTATTTTTGAAAAGTCAATCAGATTATTTTCACTCATCCTGTAGAACCGAATGATTATAAAGTGTCATCGCTTTTTCGATGCCATCTTTCAACATAACCTCAACAGAGCGAACCACAGTGTTTAGTACCAGATCAAGATCAGTTTCTGAGTTATGGGAGAATTTTTTTAATACATAATCCATTGGATCCATCCTCCCCGGAGGACGGCCAATCCCTATTCGCAACCGTGCAAATTCATCAGTACCGATCTTCGAAATTATGGACTGCATGCCGCGCTGGCCTGCGGACCCACCCTCTTCCCGTAATCGAATACTTCCAAAAGGCAGGTCAAGGTCATCATGAATAACCAATAATCGGGACGGCTCAAGTTTGTAAAAGCGTAAAAAAGAGCGTATTGCGTTGCCCGAATTGTTCATATACGTTTGCGGTTTAACTAAATAAATTCGATTTCCAGCAAACTTACCTTCGCCAACCAATGATTTATATCGGTAACGTGAAATATCAATCTTCCATTCAATCGACAATTTATCCAATGCGATAAACCCAATATTATGCCGGGTTCGCTCATATTCTCGCCCGGGATTTCCTAACCCAAATATAAGAAATGGTTCCATAAATCGCTTTCTTTTCATACTGCTCATTAAACTTATTAAACTGTAGCTTTATAGTTTAACATACCCAATATCTTCCAAAGGGTATCATAGCGTCCACTGTGTCCATTGTTTCCACAGGGATTGCGCAGGAAAACAGAAAAGCGATTCTTAATATCTTACTTCAGGTTCAAATTTAATTATTCTAACCGCTCAAAATTTTAAAGTGGTTTTTTTAAAAAGGATTTGTACATCAGAGAAAATCCGATTTTCATTTACAGGTTGTTTCATCTCACACCGAGACAAATGCAGTATAATTTAATTTAATGAACATGTTTGAAACTAGGTAAATTTCAATGAAAAACAATACTCTCTTTCTCATTCAATCAAAATACATTCATGATTTTGGGCCATTGCGCGAAACAGCTGCACAATATTTCCCTCTGGGACTAGAATATATTTCAGCGTATGTAAAAAAGAAAGGTTATTCAGTCTGTCTTTTTGACCCCAACTTTCAAAGGATCAGTCTGGAAGATATTGCCATCTCAGTCGCTCGAGAAAACCCTTTGCTTGTTGGTATCTCTTTTATGACCCCTCAGTTTTATTATGCCAAAGATCTGTGTGAAACGATAAAAAAACATTCCCCGAATACGCCGATTGTATTAGGCGGAGTACACCCATCCTCATTGGTTGAAGAGACTCTTCAGGAAATTCCAAACGCGGATTTTATTATTTTTGGTGAGGGCGAAGAAACAACATTAGAATTATTAGAATGGATTTCTAGAAAAGGTACTCAAAACCAATTAAGTGAAATTCGTGGTTTGGCCTGGCGGAATGAAAATTCCATAGTTGAAAACCCACCTCGACCTCCAATTAATGACCTTGACGCTTTGCCATTCCCAGATCGGACTCTTGTCGACCGAACATTATATCAAACCCAGAGCTTTTTAAGTTACTCGAATAAAACAGGGTCAATTCATACCACCAGGGGTTGTCCTGGCAGATGCACATTTTGTGCGTCTGGTCATAAGCTACGAGCGCGCTTACGATCTCGAAGCATTGCCAATGTAATGGAGGAAATCGATATTCTGGTAAATGATTACGATATGGAATATCTCATCATCAAAGATGATAATTTCGCCTGGAAAAGATCCAGAGTTGAAGAATTTTGTGATGAAATAAAAAAACGCCATCCAACACTGAAATGGCGAGTTATGATCAGGGTCAATAGTGTTGATTACGATCTCCTCAAGAAAATGAAAGATGCAGGTTTGAATGATGTTTTCCTGGGGATAGAATCAGGCAATAACGATATTCTTAAAAAGGCTCAAAAAGGAATAACAATAGAGCAAGCTAAAAAAACAGCTGAAGCTTGCTCAAAATTAAAGATTTTCTCATATGGGGGTTTTATTATTGGATTGCCAGGTGATACCAGAGAAACAATGGAACAAACAATTCAATTCGCGAAATCCTTGCCTATAACGATGGCTGGGTTCAGTGTTATGATCCCATACCCAGGCACAAAGGCCTATGAAGATTATTTCAACATAGAGCGGAATGCTTCAGTGGATTATCGAATGTTCATGCTGGGGACAGGGGTGGATTTTGTAGAAGGGTATACAGGATTAGAAGGAATCGCAGTTTCAGAACTCCCCGGTATTGTATCAAATGCGTATAAAAGATTTTACATTCGCCCAATACAAATCATTAGAATGATTCGCGTAGCATCCCTCTCGGAAATATTAGGATATGTTGTAGGTGCATTTGCATTATTAACGAAAGAAATTCGTTTAAAGTTACTCCCTATAAAAAGAAAACTATACTAAATTATCTCGTAATGAAAAAGTTAATTGGATCAGCTCGTTAAATGATTTCTGGTATTTTATTATCAAATCACTTTTATATATTTCACCAGAAATATATGTTATATTAAACTTTAATTTGAGCTTCATTTAGTTTATTTATTCAGAAATCTTCTATGCTATAATGCAAAACAATTTCAACGTATACACATACATCTTATGGAAAAAGAAAATAACTCTCAATCTAAAAAGACCGCGTTAATTATCATTGCAGCTTTCACAGCCCTTTTTCTCATCGGGATAACTTTTGGGGTTGTTTATCTGGCAAAATCAGATGCTCAAATTGCCAGTCAGGTGAGAGATATTTTTATCATTATTCTGGTTTTCGAGTCATTCCTGATCGGCGCAGCATTGATTATTTTGATCATCCAATTAGCACTTCTTTCAAATCTGCTCCAAAATGAGATAGGGCCAATCCTTTCCTCCACAAAAGAAACCATTCGTACTGTGAAAGGAACCAGTCAATTTATTACTGAGAGAGCGGTCAGGCCGATCATATCTATCGGCGGTTTGTTAGCGGGGGGAAGAAAATTATTTGAAATTATTGGGTTCCTTAGAGAAGATAACACAAAGGAGTAAAACATGTCAGAACGAGATGATTTTGGAACATTTTTAATAGGTTTTATCGTGGGCGGTTTGACCGGTGCAATTACTGCTCTTCTTTTCGCACCGCAAACCGGCGAAGAGACACGTACAATTATTAAAGATAAAGCGATCGAATTGAAAGATCAAACCTCCGAAACAGTAGAAGAAACAATTAGTAAAGCTGAGCAAGCGGCAAAAGATGCGGTAAATCGAGCCGAGGTACTGCTCGAAGATGCGAAGAAAAAAGCGGGCGAGATCGCGAAAAAAGGCCAAGTATTACTTGATGAAAGTAAAGAAAAGGTCACCAAAGCTGTTCCGCGTGCAAAAAAATCTACCGCGCCTAAAAAAGAAGCTTAGGTAACTTTAGGATATTTTAAAAACAACCAGCACCGTGATTATTTCGTGCTGGTTATTTCTTTTAAGACGAACGAAATCTCGTCGATCACATCACTCGCGGTAATCGAGATAGTCTGACCCTGCTTTTTGGCAGCAGCCACCCCAGCTCTAGCATGCAGCCAGGCACCAGCTACTGCAGCATCGAAAGCCATCATGCCTTGTCCAATCAGCCCTGCGATCATCCCTGACAGCACATCTCCAGTACCAGCCGATGCCAATGCTGGGGTCGCAATCGGGATAAACACAGCTTCACCTTCAGGTGAAGCAATTATCGTAACTGCCCCCTTCAAGACAACCACATGCCCCCATTTTGCTGCATAATCTTTCACAATCTCTTCCCTATCATTCTGGACTT
>Ga0209345_10006556_pt1 | contig 10520 bp, 12 predicted proteins | sample Cruoilmetagenom7_FD_187294 | JGI IMG/M metagenome (GOLD analysis project Ga0209345, IMG submission 187294) | Oil polluted marine microbial communities from Coal Oil Point, Santa Barbara, California, USA - Sample 7 (SPAdes) (version 2) | ecosystem: Environmental > Aquatic > Marine > Oil seeps ... | reverse complement strand
ATATCTATTGCATAACGATTGATTTCAATTCCATAAAGGTTTTTAAATCCGATTTCCTCTAAGATTAATAACTGGTTTCCAATATTACATCCAACCTCTAAGATTCTGTTTATTTTTAAATTGGATAAAAAGAGCTTGAATTGATCAGTGCGTGTTATTCCCACATTAATACGTTGAAGAATGTCCACTCCCGTAGGAGACATGTGGTTTCTGTTGGTGTATTCTTCACCAAATTGACCAGACCAACAATCACCTGGTGAGACTTTTTCATCGTGCATGGTTTCCCGCACATCGTTACAATCTTTCATACTTCCCGTCCAAAAAATCCTTGAAATACATTGACTCAACATACCTGGAGTGTAATGCCCCCCCTTCGGTACAATTGATTGTCTGGATACCTTCAAGGGACTTCAACCAACTGAGGTGGGCCTCTCTATAATTAGCAAAAACATTATCGATATAATATGTCTTGTGGAAAAACGGGTTATACCCACGTTTGGCTTGTTCCCATTTTTCGGGACGGTTTGGATAGTATTCTTTCAACTCTTCCATGTTGTGCCATGATAGATCCATGCCTATCATACACACCAGCTTGTAGTTCAAATATGCAACAAAATTCCATAGTGCCGAGCCGACATTCCCACATGTGTTAAGAACAAGGCAATGACTGAGCATCCACATGATATGAGCAACGTTAGGCATGGTTATGTCGTCTATGTGTTGGGTGAAAAAAAACATGCGCCCCTTCCATAAATCGACTACTTTAGGATGCACCGTTGTTGCCATGATAGCGATGATCTTGTCTGCATGATCCCTGATAATATCGTGATCTAAAAACTCACTCTCTTCTATCTGCCCATCGGCACATGCGATATATTTTGGGACAACTCCAGCTTCGAGGGCTGGTTTTAAAGTTCTGGTAACACAAAAAACATCACATTCGAAGCCGTCATCAATAGCTTCAACAAGTGTATCGAGATGGTTGTTAGAAAAAAGAGATGGGCCGTTGCCAATTATAATAGCTGGTTTTTTTGGTGGACCAAAATCAGGACACCCGATACACACATCGGCAGAGATCACCCACGGATTATTAGCAATCATATCGATAGTGCCAAGGGTATAACCATATTTTTCAGATATAGCAGCCTTCTCTGTACCTTTACGTATCATACCGCAAACATCTTTTTTACGAGGGCAGACGATTTTTTTACATAACAGAGCTGATACGTCACGATTTTTTTTTATAACAGGCAAATTTTCAGAGAGGTTTTTTATCCACAACGGCAAGAAAGTTAAAACAGTAGAAAAATTTTGACCCTCCATATCCGTGTTATCTTCGTCTGGCATATTCATGATGTTGATAAACGCATGTTCACGGACTTTTAGTTGATGAAAGAACTCACGCCACGTAAACCCCCGACGCTTGCGAATGTCATTAATAAAATCCCAGTCTTCTTTTATTACATTACGAACCGTTATATCCAGTAAATCCGATTCTCGAACATCTACACCCGTCATCTTGCCCCCCATAAGGCGTATGGATGTAATGCAATATATAGCTTTCTGTGCAAAAAAAAAAATAGTGTATTAGGGAAGAACCCTAATACTCATATCCGCCGATGAAGGCTCCGTATGTAGCGATTGTTGCTGTTTCCGCTTCGCCGAGTATAGCAGTCTTGAATTCCGGACCGTTTTGCAACCCTGTTATAACCAGTGGTTGTGGCATCGCTGATCCTGTAGCATTTAGTACCGATGGAATATTCGCTTGGAACTTCTGTCCGGATGCAGTTGGAGCTGCCGTTGCTGATGAGGCTGCGTCGAACAGTTTTATACACATACTTGCAGCTTCAGCTCCAGTCTTGAGTCCTACAACAGATGCGACTAAATCTGTCATCACAAATGTTCTTCCGGTTGTAACCGTTAACAACGTTGTTGCAGCAGAACCGGCACCAAGTGCACTCGCGTTTACACCTGTCTTTCTAACTCTTTTTTCATCGCTCATGTTTCTTTATCTCCTTTTTTTTTAAAAACCCGTTTTAAACCTCTTATTCGGTCCCGCCGATTATTGTATCACCCACGGCTTCCGCACACTTGCCTACAAGCTGTAATTCAACTATTCCTGTATTCTTCAAGTAATAGTCAACAACGAGCTTGTTTGTACAGTTATAGATTAGCGGTTCCCTTGCAAGGCCGATACCATTAACCGGAATCTGGTCTATCTGCCAAATATCTTTGATCTTTACACCAGTACCAAGCGAGAATTTCACGGCAGAAACCATGTCCTCACCTTTTTTCCTGACACCAAGGATACCGACCAATTTCTCTTTGTCGAGGTCTTTTGATATCACTTCATTGTAAGCATTCGCCGCACTTGCTGTCGATGCGTCCTGCTCGTACGTGGTCATATCGGCCCTCCACATCTCGTAGAGATAACCCCCACCAGCAGCAGTACCGGATAGATCCGTGTACGGTAGAATGTCACGTACAACGACTTGGTTCGGATCGTCAACGACACCCTGACTCACAGCCCGCCTTTTTAGTTCAGCCACTAAATCTTCTTCTTTTCCTTTTAATTCGTCATCTGTATAGATTGTTAATAAACCAGGCGTAAAACCACCTCCTTGGTTTGTTTTACTTCCGAAAAATCGATGTGTGTATGATGGGATTCGGGGAAAAACATATAAGCTTATGGAGCAAATGTGCTTCTTGTGCCTCAAAAAAGCGAAAAAAACGATGTGATAAGAATTCGTTGTAAAAAAATGACAAGGGAGAGGTTTAAAAAGTTTGCCTCTAATTATAATAACTATGAAGATGCCTTGGTAGCCGTTCTAGACAGATATGAAAGGCCGACGACATTTCGCTAAATGAACGTCGTTCCGTGCTTGCTTTTTTTTCGCTTTTTTTTGGGAGCATACCCCGTGCGGTCCATCCCCTCTTCATCTTCAATCCCGACCGCCTGTTTAAGTAATTTCGAATATTGCTCCATCTCTTTTGGAGTCCTCACGATATCTGTTTTTCCTGCAAAAAAGTCCGCCATCTCTGCCGTGAATGCGACTTGTTCGGCCGGGGTCGTTGGAATTGTCTTTTCCAACATCTGATCATCGTCAAGTAACGTACCGATGAAAAACATACCGGGTTTTGTAAATGTCGTGTTCATCCACATATTCATGAACAAATCCTTCATGGTGTCAGAATCCGTCGATTGTGGTTTTTTTGCAGAAGAAGACGGCTGTGGTTTTAGAACGGGTGACTCTTTTTTCACAGCCGCAGCTTCTTCCACAGAATCCTCATTGTCGCTTAATAGACTTATTTTTTTCAACGCGCGGGCCTCTGCACTCATCGCTTCACAGACCTTGCAATTTCCAACGTTTTTGCTAAAACCTAAAACGTCGTCCAATCCAAACCTGCTCTTTGAGTAGTGTACTTTGACAACCGAAAACTCGTCGTTATCACTTCCAAAAAACGCCTTGTACCCTTTTGTTTCCCACTGATCGTCTTCGCTAACTACAAGCGATTCCGGGTTCAGGCGAAGCTCCCAATAGTCCTTATGTTCCGATATTTCCGTGTCACCACAACCTTTTTTTCACAGATAGGATCTTGTTTTGGTTGGTTTGTCGCTCATTTTTTTTCCTGTTGATGTTGAAGCGAGAGGAATGTTTTTTGGTAAACTTTCGGTTAACGGTATTTTATACCTTGTCACCGGGACCTCATCTTCTTCGTCGTCGTCTTTTCCCGCGGTCATTGCCCGCTCCATGCCTGCACGTATGACCTGTGACGCTATCGCCTGCTTTGCAATTTTTCCCTGTATCTTCTTTTCCTCAATATTGAGTTCTTGCTTCTCTTTTTCTTTCTTCCACCTGAATTCTTCTTTTTTGATGTAGTCATCCACCGGCTCACTTGCGGTTGCCACCGACTCTGGTAACACTGCCAGGCCGGCTGTGACAAGTAAATCTCTGTGATCGACAAGCTTCTGCAACGTTGATTCTATGGGATCGTTTTGAGCCGGCCTCGGTGATTCCTCCCTTATGATTTTACGGATAGAATCTTCATCAAATTGAGGTCGTTCGGGTTTTTCGGATTCATGCAGACGTATTTCAAACATCTTGTTCATCAGTTCCCGGTTTTCTGCCCGCAACTCTTTCATCTCTTCTTGAACGTGGCTGTTATCGGGTGAAACACTCTGAGGAACCATGTTCATAAGAGTCGCCGCCATCTGGACCACAGAATCGGCAACCTCCGCCATAGATGGTTGGGGCTGTTGCTGCATCATGGCGGGTAACATCCCCCCCGCCATCGGGTTTTGCTGATTAAAGTCAATCGATTGAGGGTTCATCATCATACTGAATGACAGCGCAAGATTCGGGTTATTGTCAAGCATTTCAATGAGTGTGTTTCTTTCGTTTTCTTCCATCCGTAGCAGGTTTGTAAAAAACATCTGCGAATTTGGATTGTAGGGGGTGGCCGAGGGATCCCCACCCCCCATATTGTTTTGAGGCTGATGGAAGTTTTGTACAGGGATGCCACCTTCTTTCATGGCTTCAAGCACTTTTTCTTGCTTTATAAGCTCAATTTCCGCTTGCTTTTTTTCTTTTTCCTCTTGCATCCTCTTCTTTTCAGCTCTAAGCAACCTCTGATCTCTTATAGTATCGTCATACTCTCTTTTTTTAAGTTCTGCTTCCCGCTGATCCATTTCGTCATCGACCAAAGATGAAGAAGATGGGACAATTTGGATTGGCCTACCAAACGGATTGCCTGTTGCATTGATAACATCGCTAACGGGAATGCCTGATCTACTTTCCAAACGTGTGAGGTTAACGGTTTCCCCGCAATTAGGACACTCCGATTTCGTTTTCCCCCCCTCAAACTCTTCGTTACAGGATTTACAGAGATATGGAGTTTTGGTTTTGGTAGCCATATTTTATAACGCCTCCGCAAGAAAGCCCATGACTTCAGTCGTGGGATGAATTGCAATAGTTTTATATCATCTTATATCATTGATATAGTTTATGGGATTGCGAATGTATGAATATCGACTGTACCCTTCCAAGGTTCAGCAAAAGCGACTTTTTTCTCATTTTAATCTTTGTTGTGAGCTTTATAACATCTTGCTTAAGCGTTGTAAAGATGCCTATAAAGAAGATAAAACCGCTCTCAATAGTAAAACTAAGCTCAGTGAGATGGTTAAAGAGATTAAGGATAATGATCCAAGATTCAAAGAAGTGCATTCTCAGGTCTTGCAAAACTGTGTCGACAGGCTCTCGAAGGCGTATGCTAATTTCTTTAGAAGGCTTAAGGAAAAGCAATCCGGGAAGAAAATTAAGGTTGGTTTCCCCCGATTTAAGAAGCAGTTTAAAAGTATAACTTATCCTCAATCTGGCTTCAAGTTCATTTCTGATAAGAAGTTGCGTGTCTCTAAGATCGGGGGCATTCCAATCGTTTTGCATAGAGTGCCAAAAGGTAAGGTCAAGACCATGACCATCAAACGGAATAAGGCTGGTCAATGGTTCGCTGTTTTTGCCTGTGAAGTTGAATCCCCGGTCGGGACACATTCCACCACCGATAAGGCAGTTGGTATTGATGTTGGAATCGAAAGCTTTGCAACCCTCAGTACAGGGGAACATATCCCCAATCCAAGATATTTGGTTAAGAGTGAGAAGAAGCTTAAAAAAGCCCATAGGGGAGTCTCCGGAAAGGTGAAGGGGAGTAAAAATCGTGGTAAAGCCATTTATAGGCTTGCCAAAGTTCATGTTAAGGTCGCTAATCAACGGAGAGATTTCCAGCATAAACTCTCCGGGATTATAACGAATGAATTTGGGACTATTGCTGTTGAGGATCTCAGAATTAATAACATGCTTAAGAATCATCATCTTGCAAAACATATCTCTGATGCTTCTTGGAATTCCTTCATACAAATGCTCTGCTATAAGGCTGAAAGTGCTAATGGTAGGGTTTTGAAGAATTCCAAGACTAAAGGAAGCAGTATACGATGCTCTAACTGTGGGAAGGATGTTCCCAAACCCCTTTCTGTAAGGGTACACAATTGCCCTTTCTGTGGTTTCACTACGCATCGAGATCATAACTCCGCTTTGAATCATCTGAAAGATACCGTCGGGCTGACGGAAATCTACGCCTGTGGAGATTCTACCCCTACATCCATCCTTCAAAGGCTGGTTGCAAGTGGGGTCGTGGAAGCAGGAACTACATTTGGCAGTACGCAATTCCATTAACTGCCATTGGAAGCCCATGAATAAATTCATGGGAGGATGTCACAATAGGATTTCATTCTACAAAAAGCTTTTTGCCTATTGAATGCGTTTTTACTAAAAAAGTATGTCTACTTGCGTAGATGATGAGGTAGAAGCAATGAAAAAAGGGATATATACCGACAAAAGTGACCCCCCCTGGTCAAAGCCCGCACAGAATATCTTAGGGCTAACCAATATGTGCGAGGACGATGAGCTACGAGAATTGCGGAAGGCGATAACGAAAGGGTTACCAAAAAAGAAGCCGGGTGAGTATTTTAGGACGTATGTACCAGTTGACGATGCTGACCATTTAGATATCGTTATCGAGTGGCTATATCGGAACAATATGATTGAATCACAGACAAAATACGCCTTCACACGGTGCGCTATATTAACACTAAAAAAGACTGTTCTGGACGCTATCACGGATTCGGCGGCCCCGCATAGCCAAGAATAGCTAAGATGTGGGGGATATGACTATGATAAGGAAAAGCTCGCCTGTAAGCGGGTTTTCGGACATTGGACAATGGTGGTGAACAAAAATGCCTTCGCTTCATGAGCATGATATGTGGGACAGGATGATCACAGGGTGCGAGTATGGTAGATGGAGCTTTATTCATCAATTACTCGATCATCCGTGGTGTGAGATATTTAAAAGTGAGCATCGGGCGATCCTACATGACGATAGAGCAGTGGAATCGATAAGACGTGTATATGGTAACGATGCCGCTTTTATTGCAGATCAGCACATAAAACTCGATAATATGAACTCAATGGTAAATGTTTTCACCAAACAAGGTAAGAAAAACAGAACAGATTCTTACTGGAAGGCGAGAGATAAGGCTAAAAAGATGAAAACCGCAAAGAGGGGGGCAAAAACCTCTCAGACCTCTCCCAAGAGGAGATTAAGGGTCCGGGAAAGGAAGAGTACCTAAAACCCAGAGATTGTGGCTTCTGGAGCATCTGATGCATTACCGCCATCAGACGACGTAGTCTCCAACATTGTGTAGCTTATCGACGAGTTTTTGTAATATTGGAAGAGTGCAAAACTCGCCGTTTTTAGAGGTTGGAATTATTGAGTTGTCAATCTGCATGACATCCATGTGATATTTTATCGCCTCTTGTGAAACTCGCGCACCTGCCGCCATCTCTTCAACAGACATACACTCGTTATTACGTCCTGTACGATTTACCATAGCTCGGATCTTCTGGTGCTCTTTTATAAAGTCCAAATAACATTGTTTTTCAACCTTCAACGGTGGTCCAACCGGTAATGTCGGCACAGGTGTTACAGTTGCCGTGTCACCTTCTCCCACGCTCATTTCCGCAATCGTTTTTTGATCTAATAAAATTCTAGCCATATCTATCTCCTGATGTAACATTGGTACTCTTTCATTAAAAAAACTACCGTTGGCCAAAAAGTCTGGCCTCTGCAATGTATGTTCCTGTCTTCGCACGGGCAGGCAGTCTAAAATCGATATTTATATCCTTTTTCTCTTCCGATTTCAAGTTAAACCAATCTGATGATACGGTATATGTGCTTGGTCCCGTAAAATAAATTGATACCATAAACTCACCCGGTATTCCAATGTTCTGGACCTTGACCTTGAATATAGCAACTTTCCCCGGCTCTATCAGTTCCGGGATTACTGACTCTTCGAAAATGATAACAGCAGCGTTTTCTTCAAGATCTATGGCGGCGAGGATTGCTGGAAGAGGCATTAACCTTGGGCGTACAAAGATGCAGTTACAGTATAGGTTCCAAGTGAGGCGGTCGCAGGTGCAGTGAAATAGACACTAATTGTCCGTGAAGATCCTGCAGTTACATCCAACCACTCCGAACTTGCCATATAACTAGCTGGACCAGTAAACGCCAGATCTATCATAAATCTTGCATCTGAACCTGTGTTTTTCACTCTTATCCCGAATCTTTCCTCCCTTCCGAGCATTACGGTTGGGGGTATGGTACATTCTGCTACAACAATCTCACCGCTCACTTGGGGAGCCACAAATTCAACTTGCCAAACCGGTTCTAGTGGTACTAATGATGCTTCGACATCCCATCTTCCATTGATACCAATCGACCCTCCTTCTTCCCAGTCTTCGTGGTTACTCAGTGTCAATTTGACAGTGTGATAGCCCGGAACAACAACATGATCCGAGTTTGACGGCGTGAGATCACCCATGTACACATCGTCGATATGAATCCTTGCTCCGGGCGGGGTGGAGTTAACAAAAATGTAGGCTTCCTCTGTTGGTTGCGGTGCTTCGGTACACCATCCGACCGAGCTGTACGCCCAAGTTAAAATTTCCTCAGAACAAAGCGCATCCTTGGTATAACCCGCCGGAAGCGGGGTGACAAGTGTATCTGTCATGCAAGCCAGACCAAGTGCATCCCCTGTGGTATCAACGATGCAGCCTCCGCTGCCGTAGTTAGTTGCAATGTACTCTCTGACTTCCTGTGGTACTCCTCCAGATGGTGGAGATATAGGTATCAACGAAGCATCAACTACCCACACTTGATCAGCGACAAGTGCCCTTGACTCTTCCCAATCCTGATAGCCAGATAGAGATATGTTTAGAGTGTGAGTGCCTACCGATACAGTAAAAACACCCGGTGCATTTCCTACATAAACACCATCGATGGTGACTCTTGCATTCAATGGGCTAGAAGATACACGGATTTCTGCCTGTGTTGGCGGGGGGGCAGAAATACACCACCCCGTACTCTCATATGCCCAAGTTAAAATTTCCTCAGAACAAAGCGCATCCTTGGTATAACCCGCCGGAAACGGGGTGGCAAGTGTATCTGTCATGCAAGCCAGACCAAGTGCATCCCCTGTGGTATTAGCAACACAATCGTTTACACCATAGTTCCTTGCGATATACTCCCTAACTGATAATTCAACTACCATTTTTTTTCAACTCCTTAAAATGAACACCCTGTTCTTGTATTTCCGAGACTGTTATATTCCATGCCGTAATAATATATCCCAAGACTATTACCAAACGTAGCGTTTTCAGGTTCTAACCTTTGCGGCTGCGGGTCTAAACTCACAAATTTTTCTTCTGCAAGGGTGGTATATCCTTTTGACAGGTAATAACTATATAAGGCGTGAGCAACTTTTAGATTAGACTGCCCCGTCTCTTCTATCCATGAGCATATGGTTTGTACGGGCGGTGGCGGTGGTGAAGACCCTATTACCAATATCACAGGGGTATTATCTACGATAGTGAATGTAGTATAATTTCCTACCCCATCAACAGAAAAGCTTCTTCCATCGTTAAATTCAACCGTTACATCTGCGCTATTATAAGCCTGTACACTAAACGAATCCTCATTTTGGTTAAGGATTTTTGTCGGAGACCCTGCCCGGATTTCTGCCAAACCTGTGTCGTATATTGAATTTTGATCCAAAAGTATGTTCAGTCCACTAGGATAAACAAACACCCCGTGATTTTTTATGTCGTGGATTTCGTTATTTCGAATCGTAATATTTTCCGGAAAATAGTCTTGACCGTACTGGTTATAAGCGACTTTCATTCCGGATGACGAATGTTCGATATAGTTATTTTCGACTATAGCGTTTTTTGCGTTCAATAAAAAAATGGCCTGGCTGTCAATGTTATATACACAATTAATAAATCTGTTATTTCTAATTGTTATCCCGTCTATGTTCCCCTGATGACTAAAAAAACCAATCCCGTTATCTTCTGACATCCTGCCAATGGTGTTGTTTTCTATGAGGATGTTGTTAACACTTCCAAGGCAGTCAATCGAACCGTGTAAAGCGTTTGAGTGAACGATACAATTTCTAACAGTGAGGTTGCTAGATGGGTTAGAGTACCATGCACCACCAGAATAGTATGTACCGGCCAGTTGTATTGAATTCCAAGCATCTCCGATGACTGTACAACCTTCTATTGAGCAGTTATCACAACCTTCACTGATACCGATTCCGCCGGGATTACCATCGGGTGTGAGAGCGGAATTTGGATAAGCAGTGCAGTTTAATATGCGCATACCGGTTCCTTTCCTTGTCATAATTTGCATATCGTAGTTTTTTACGGTGAGTCCTTCTACTGTAATCCATTCACGCGGATCATAATAACCCTTGTAAAAACCAACCATGATGCCTGTTCCAGTGCCATCGAGGCCATCAAATGTCGGATTCCCATTATATGCTCTCATTGTAATAGGATTGCCCGGTGTACCGCTATTTTGGAAGTATACATGCTCGTTTTCATATACACCATCGTCGAGGATATTTATAA